>Ga0105238_10003094_pt1 | contig 16589 bp, 16 predicted proteins | sample KBSC34metaG_FD_81526 | JGI IMG/M metagenome (GOLD analysis project Ga0105238, IMG submission 81526) | Corn rhizosphere microbial communities from Kellogg Biological Station, Michigan, USA - KBS C3-4 metaG | ecosystem: Host-associated > Plants > Roots > Rhizosphere > Soil | place: Michigan, USA... | reverse complement strand
GATGACGGCGTTGCTGATTATCCCGCTCGCGGCGTTGCTGGGCATGGCCACGGAAGGCGGCAGCTGGTTCCTGATCACGCGTGCGATGCAGAACGCAGCGGACTCTGCAGTGATTGCCGCGGCGACCAACGGCGGCAATGCCACCAGCGGAACTGACTACGTTAACGAAGGCAAGGCCATCGCGTCCAGCTACGGCTTCGTCAATGGCAGCGGCGACGCGACGGTCACTGTGCCGGCACCCGCGAAGTATGCCTCGATATCGTCCTGTGCGACGTCAGATTGCTATCAGGTGAAGATTACAAAAACCGTTCCGCTCTATCTGATTGAGCTTGTGGGCTTCAATGGCAATGCGGCGCTGGGCTCAACTCGGGGCCAGACGCTCGGCGCTGTGGCGCTTGCGACCGTGAAGACCGTCGATCAACCCTTCTGCCTGCTAGCGTTGGGATCATCCGGCGCCTCCATCCAGACCAATGGCAGTCCGAGTGCCAATCTTGGCTGCAATGTCATGTCGAATGGCAATTCGAACTGCAACGGCCACTCGATCACGACCGGTTATTCGAACTCCGGCCCGAGTGGGACTCAAACTGGCAGCAAGGATTGCGGCGTCAAGAGCAATGACAACCAGCCGGCCATTTCCGATCCGTACGCGACTTTGTCGAGTAATATTGCCTCCGCTATAACCAGCGCGACTGCCGCCGGTTCGAACAAATGTACAGGTAGTCCCAATAATTATTATCCCGAAGGCAACAGCAGCCGACCTGCCGCGAATACGCTTAGCGGCAATGTGACCCTGCCCGCGGCGACCGTTTACTGCGGCGACGTCAATCTCAGTGCAAACGTAACGGTGACCAGCGCTTCGCCCGGATCGGTGATTATCATCGAAAACGGAATGCTCAATCTGAATAGCAACACGCTGCAGACGGCGTCGGGCTCGGGCCTCACGATCGTATTTTACAGCCCGCAAGGAGCGGCAGAAGCCTATACCGGTGGTGGCACTCCCACCAATTTCATCTGCATAAGGGCCGGCTGCGCCAATGGCGGGTCCGGCGGCATACTGGATATCTCCTCGCCCACTTCGGGGACCTGGTCCGGCATCGCTATTTATCAGGATGCAGGTTTACCCTTGCAGGGTCCAACCGGTTGTCCCGGCAACGATAAATGGGCCTATGCGGGCAGCAGCCCTACCTGGAAAATCAGCGGCGTGGTTGATCTCGGCCGAACCAATTTTTGTGTCAGCGGTGCGATCCAACAGGCGACAAACGGTTATTCCTGCCTGACGTTGGTCACCAACATGACGATCGTGAATGGCACGGGAAATCTGCTCTACACGAATCCTCAATCGCAATGCCCGCAGCAGGGTGTCACGCAGATCATGGCCAAGGCCTATGTCATAGGAGCGTTGGTCCGCTAATGGCCGCAAATCGAACCTATGCCGGATTTATCGCCACTGGCCGCGCCTATCTTGGGTGCAAAGCCGGAGCCGCCGCTGCCGAATTCGCGCTCATTCTCACGCTTCTGGTCATTCCGCTGGTGAACGCCTTCGATATTGGCGTGTATGTCTATCAGCGGATGCAGCTCGACAATGCCGCGCAAGTGGCGGTGCAAGCAGCGTGGGCGCAATGCGCGCCGTCCGGAAAAGTGCCGGCCACGGTCAGTAGCAATTGCGCAGGCCTGAGCGCCGCGATGGCCACTGCGGTGCGGAGCACGCCGTTGGGCTCTGATGTGACCTTGGGCGCGCCCAGTGAAAAATATTGCTGTCCGGGAGCGGGTACGATCACCTGCCAGGGGCCGGTCGCGACCACCACGCCCACCAACTGTTCATCTGGCCAGATGCCGGGTGATTACATATTCGTCACCGCCTCCTACACTTATTCGCCGCTCTATTCCGGAATCTCGGTGGCTTCTCTCTTGACCACGCCGATCACCCGTACGGCCTGGATGCGGCTGAGCTGACCATGCGCAAACTGTTGCACCATGTTCGTGACGATGAGGGCGCCAGTTCCGCAGAATTTGCACTGGTCCTGTTTCCATTTATCGCCCTGGTTTTGGGTATCATTGGCGGTTCGATGATGTTCTACGCCAATCAGTCGCTGCAATATGCGACGGAGGCGGCGGCGCGGTACTATTCGGTCGAAGCCGCCAACACGGGGACAGCGCCATCCGCCACCACCGTCCAGACTTATGCGCAGAATGCTTATGCCGGCCCCGGCATTTCTCCTTCGTTCACAGCCGCCTTAGGCAGTTGCGGTTTCCAGGTCACCGGCACGGCGGATTTCCCGCTCAATATCGGCGTGATGAGCAAGACCTTTACATTGAAGTCCCACGCTTGTTTCCCTTGAGATTTGCGAGCCGAAACGCCATTAACAAGGCGTAAACCCGGGCCTGCTTTAATGCGGTCATGTCCCCTGCCGATCTGCTCAAGATCACCGGCCTGGCGAAGCGCTTTCGTGGTGGCGGGGGTGTCAGCGATGTTTCCTTGTCCGTTCCGGCCGGTGCAGTCACCGGCTTTATCGGCGTCAATGGCGCGGGAAAGAGCACGACGTTGAGATGTGCACTTGGCCTCCTCAAGCCTGAAGCGGGAGAGATTTTCCTGTTCGGTGCGCCCTTCGATCCGGCGGCGCGCCGCAGGATCGGGTTTCTGCCGGAAGAACGCGGACTCTTTCCGCATGAACGCGCGCGCGACGCCATCGCGTTTCAAGGACGTCTCAAAGGAATGACCCGCAAATCGGCACTGGCATCGGCCGACCGGTTGCTGGAACGCGTCGGACTTGGCGCGCGTAGGAATGATCGCATCGCTGCGCTGTCCAAGGGCAATGCCCAGCGGGTGCAGGTGCTGGCGGCGATGGTGCACGAGCCCGAATTGCTGCTGTTGGATGAGCCATTGTCCGGTCTCGACCTGATCGCCCAGTCCGAATTGCTGTCGCTTCTGGCGGCGTTTCGGGCGCGGGGCGGCGGCATTCTGTTTTCCACCCATTCCCTGGCGGCAGCCGAAGCCATCTGCGACCGCGTGGTGATGCTATCGGCCGGCCGCACGATCTTCGAAGGCGCGGTGCCCGATGCTTCGGCGTTGGCGCCGCATGGCGCCATCGTGGTGACGGCCGATGCCGAAGGGCTCGGCGCCGCGGCCGCGATGCTGGGTGGTCACATCCTGCCCATGGCGGGGGCCATGGGCGAAGGCGCGCGCTGGCGTGTCGTGCTGCCGCGCCATATCACCCATCCTGTCCTGATCCGCGCCTTGGCCGAACACAGCGTTCCCATCTTCGCGTTCGAGCCCATCAAGCCGGGCCTGGAAGGCGCGTTCTGGCACCTGGCGCAGCGTCAGTCGCCGGAAAGCCGCGCCGCATGACCAAGGCGTTGGACCCGAACACCGAGCGCCGATTGCAGCGCTTACTCGACATCGCCGAACGATTGTTCGTGATTCTTCTGTTTGCGGTTTTCGCGACGCGAATTTTCCACACCATTCTCTTGCGGCCGTACAACCTGCTTGCGGTGATTTCCGAGGGCTTGGGGGTCTATTTCATCGTGATGCGGCGGCCCGCCACGGCCGTGACGACGCGTCCGCTGGACTGGTTGGTGGCTTTGCTGGGCACCACGTTTCCTATGTTCGTTTTAGCGGGCGGCCAGCCTTTGCTGCCCGCCATAATGGGTACTGCGATCATGTCTGCCGGGGTGATGCTTGTCATATGGGCGAAGGCCAGCCTGCGGCACAGTTTTGGGATGGCGGCAGCCAATCGGGGGCCCGTCAACGAAGGCCCGTATCGCGGCATCCGGCATCCCATGTATGCCGGATACATGGTGGTTTATTTGGGGTTCTTCCTGAACAATCCGCTCGCCTGGAACGCAGCCGTATATATTCTTGCTATTGGCTTTCAGATCGCTCGCATCCTGGTTGAGGAACGGGTTCTGACACAGGACCCGAAATATGCGGACTATCGGTCCCATGTTTTGTATCGCCTCGTGCCGAGGATTTTCTGAAATGCCGGGTTGGGAGCGATTCACGTGACCCCGCCCGTCTGGCTGATCGCCGAGCGCGAATTCCGCACCTATGTCGCCACCGTGAGTTTTTGGGTGGCGCTGGCGATGGGGCCGCTGGCTGCCGGCGCGGGACTAATGCTGGCGCAAAATGGCCAGCATCCGGCGCCACCGGCGGTGATCCAGATCGTGAGCCGGAATGCCGGCCTGATCCAGCCTACGGAAGCCGCGCTGCAGGAGGCGGCCGCGCTTGAAGGGCGCCGGCTTTCATTCGGCGTATCCGATATCCACCTCACGGTGAATAACGTTTCGCCTCATGCGGTCGATCTCGGTTTCGCGCCTGATTTCCCGCTTTCTGCCTCAGGCCGCTCCCTGGTCGCCCGCACGCTGGAACGCGACTTTGCCCGCCGGTTGTCCGATGCCGTGCCGTTGACGGTCCACCCGATCGCGGCACCCGTACTGCATCGCCCCGATGCTGCCCGGATCGCCCGCTTCCTGTCGATGCTGATCCTCTGGCTGACCCTGACCGGCTCGCTGGGCATGCTGCTGCAGACGGTGGTGCGCGAGCGGGCGACGCGCGCCCTGGAAAGCCTTCTTGCCGCCGCCACACCAGGCCAGATCATGACGGGAAAGCTTCTGGGCATCGGCGGAGTTTCCCTGCTGATACTTTTTGCGTGGCTGGGATCTTCCGCGGCGCTCTCCTGGGCCGCGCCGCAAAGCGGGCTTGCGCCCGCGGTCATCGCGGAGCTTGCCCGGCCGCAATTGCTGTTGCGCGCCGCCGCGATCTATTGCCTGGCCTATGTCTTCTACGGGTCCATCACGATTGCGCTGGGCGCGATGGCGCGGGACAGCGCCTCCGCCCAGAATCTGGCCCGCCCCATGTTTGCGGTCCTCGTGATCGCCTTTTTTGTCGCGCTGGCATCGGCGATGGGCGCTACGCCGCCGGACCAGTCAGCCTTGCTCTATGTCCCGGTATTCACGCCATTTCTGCTGTTGCTTCATCCGCCCGGAGCGATCAGCTGGTCGATGCAAATTGGGCTTCTCGTCTTGATGATCGTTATCTCATTCTGCATCGCACGCTTTGCCTTGCGCCGCTTTGCGCTCCGCGAAAGCGGCGCAAGAGGCCTCGCTGCTGGCTGAGGGTGGCCGCTAATGTCAACCGCCCTAAATATTAACCAGCTTCCCGGGGCAGCTTGCTTGCTGTGGATTCCGGGTGGTTGAATACCGCCAAACACTGGAGCAGGGCGTGGACGGCATCCCTGAAGAAACTACGGTACCCAGTCGGCAGCCGATAACCGCGGCATGGACGCTGGCGTCCCTAAGCGAGGTCAGGCGGGATATGCCGATGTACGCCGTTGTCGGTGTCTATGCGGTCTTCTCCTGGATATTCGCTATCCATCTCGGTGATAGCCAGAAATATCACCCCTTCCAATATGTTCCGATATGGACGGCATCAAGCGTGGCGCTCCTCACACTCATATGGGCTGCGCGTGCGATTTGGATCAGCCCAGGTCGACCGTTCTCGGTCTTCGCGTCGCTGATGAAGCGGCAGTGGCATCAGGGCTTTGTGCAGAGGCTACCCTTGATCTTGGTCATGGGAGTTTTTTACGGTGTCTTTACGTCCGTCAAGAACATGCTTCCCGACATTCATCCATTCACATGGGATCCCGCGCTGGCGGCAATAGATCAACGATTGCTTGGCGACCATGATGGATGGGCCATGGTTGCCGCGATCATTCCTGACGGCTTTCCACTCAGGGCAATGAGCATATTTTATGGTTGGGGGTGGCTAGTTTTGGTTTTGGGCTTCAGCGCCTACGCGTCCGTAGCACCGGAGCTCAGACACTTGCGCCGGCAATTCCTTCTAACATTATATCTCAGCTGGATTGTGGCCGGAAACATTTTGGCGTGCCTCTTTATGTCGGGTGGCCCATGTTTTTATGCAAAACTTACCGGCGATCATCTCCGGTTTGCTGAACTGTTGCACTCCATATCGGGCACTGAGTCTGCGGCTACGCAAGATTACTTATGGACGATATATGTTCACGGTTGGAGTTATCTTGGCGCGGGAATATCCGCATTTCCAAGTGTCCACATAGTATCGATGGCTCTTATCACCCTTCTGCTAAAGAGTATGGGGAAGTGGCCTTTTTTCTTGGGCGTGGTCGTGACAATTTTGATGGAGCTGGGATCAGTCCGCCTAGGTTGGCATTATGCGATCGATGGCATTGCAGCAATCATCATCGCGGCTATCACCTGGTACATTGTCCAGTATGTGGAAAGGCTTTTTGCCAAAAGCCCCGCCGTAACCCAATATCAGCCATAACGTTCGGCGTTAGCGCGAGGATCGTACCGGCCGCTATTTGGAGATGGCGCGAGCACGTGAAAATGCGCGCAGGCAAATATCTCGCAATGCGACTGGCGCGTATGCGAAGCCAACCGACAATATCGGTGTGTAGATGATGCCCCAATAATAATTTCCGGGCCTGCCGACGATTGTGAGGGCTGCCAGATATCCGAAAGCAACAAGCGCCGCCCTTTGCGCCCGGCCATCTCTGGCTCCGGCGAGGCCTATGACCGCGCAGCTGACCAGAAACGCTATGACTGGCAACGAAGCGTCGTGGAGTAGGACATTAAATCGTGCAGTCTCCAACGCAAAATGCCATCCACCCAATGCGAGCCAGCCGTCCGATAGTGCGTCCCCCGTCCGGTAAAGTTGCGCAGCCAACGTCAGATGGAGCGTCAGGAGCACCGCAAAAAACATGATGCCGGCTATCCATCCCGTCAGCTCGCGCCATTTGCGCTCAAAAAAAGCCCAAGCCGCCATGGCAAAGAGAAAGGGCAGCGCAAGCTCGCGGACCAGGCAGGCCAGGACCGCGATCACGATCGAAGGCCACCATCTACTCCCGCGATAAAGCAAAAGGGACAGCGCCAGAAGCAGCGAAGCCCACACTTCATGGGAATAGACGGCGTCCCTGGCGGCGATAAATCCCAAACCGGTGCTTGCCGCGGCGATAAACGTCACGCGTTCGACCGCGCTTAATTCTGTGCGCAACAGCAGGCGATAGAATTGAAGAATGATCGCGGCCGCGAGCAGGAACAGGCAGGCGATTCTGACCGCATCAAAGCGAAGGGTGGCGAGAAACCAAGCTAGTGTAGGCTCGCGAAAGACCTGGGGAGGCGATGTCGGATAATCATGCGCCCTGTGCTCAACGCCCACCGTGGAATAATATCCCTTCCCGCTCGCGATATTGTCGACCATCGTTCGGTAAAGCGTCGTGTCATGATAGTCGCCAGGCTTTGCGCGTGTCGTTGTCTGCGTTTTGTGTGGCGCAGTCGCTGAAATCGCCAATGCGATGACGATCAGCAACAGGAGTCTTGTAAACCAGGTCGGTGCATTCGCGTAACGGGACTGCACGAACATTTCCGCTCCGATTGCTGTTGCGCATTTCCGTCGATGCAAGTGCGGGAACGATATACGCTGGATGCTCGCGCGCCATGAATGCTTGCGTGCATGCATAACAGGGCGCTTCTTCGATACATTCAGATGGCACGTGTTTGTACTGTTCTTGATATTGCTTGAGTGGGCCTAAGAAGTTGCGAATGCGAATACTCGCAACAGTGGCGAATTCCTGCCTTATCCCGGCTTTTGTTAACCCTGTTTTTGGCATATAAAGGCGGGGAAAAGTGAAGTCTTGCAATACTTTGCGAATATTAACCAGCAAAGCAAGAACCGTCGCCGCATCAATGCTTTAACGCCTGATTGTCCTTTACAACTTCTGATGCTTTTGAGACTGTTTTTACCGGATGTTCATCAAGACATCCTGCCCTGCAAACGCTTTTTCGAAGGGGTGATTGCGGGGCCCGAAACGCAACAATGGGGTGCTTCATGCAAAACATCATCAAGTCTTATCTCTCCGACGAGTCGGGCGCCGCGGCGGCCGAATATGCGCTGATCCTGACCATCATCGGTACGGCTCTGGCAGCGGCGGTGATCACATTGGGCGGCGATATCGCCCAGGCGCTCACCAAAGCCGGAACCACGATCTCGGGCTACAACTACACGCCGGCAACGTAGAAGATTCGGAACGAGCGGCGTCAACCTACGTCGCTCGTTCATCTTCAACATGGTTGGAAATGATCAACGGCCAAAAGCCGCGAGTTGTCGCGCGGTCCTTTGGCAGGGCGGGTGGCTATGTCTTCTATCTCTCTGCGTACGATATCGACGCTGGTGGCCGCAGTTCTTCTCGGCCTGATAGCGGTCTTGCTGACGCGCTCCTATCTCAGCAATGCGGTGCGTTCAAATCCGGCGGTCGCGACCAGCAATGGTGTGGCGATCCCGGTGGTTGTCGCCGCCGCCAATGTCACCCGGGGCGCCCTGTTGCAGGCTCCGATGCTGAAAGTGGTGGCTTTTCCGACTGACGCTGCGCCCGCGGGCGCTTTTCATTCCATCGCCGAGCTGACCGGCGGTCCGGGGCAACAGCGCCTGGCATTGCGCAGCCTGGTCGCTAACGAGCCGATCCTGCCCGGAAATGTCTCAGGTCCCGGCGGCAAGCTTAATCTTTCCGGTTCGGTGTCGCCCGGCATGCGGGCCGTGAGCCTGCGGTCCAATGATGTGAGCGGCGTGGGCGGCTTCGTGCTTCCCGGCGACCGGGTCGATATCCTTCTCACGCGCACCTCCGGCGACAGCGCGGAAAAATCCAACACGCTCACCCAGGTTCTTGCCGAAAATGTCCGCGTACTGGGCGTGGACCAGTCGAACAATGATGAGGCCGATAAGCCGGTGGTGGCAAAGGCGGTCACGGTCGAAGTGACGCCCGAGCAGGCGGCTAGCATTTCCCTGGGACAGCAGGTGGGCAGCGTTTCTCTCACCCTGCGCCGTGTTGCGGATGACGCGCCTCTGACCTCCAAGGCCATGAGCGTGGCCGATTTGGGTCCGGCGCCCAAAAGGTCCGCAGCCGCGCCAGCCCCGACCGTGCGCGTCATTCGCGGAGTTGAATCCTCTCGTTTCTCTCTCGGTGTCGGCGGTGCGCTGCAAAACGCAGCGGCCCAGATGCCCACAGCGGTGAAAGCGCCATGAGCACGACCAAGATCCGTTCCGGACTCCTGAAAGCCGTTTTCATCTCCGCCGCGATGGTGGCGCTGGGCGGGGGTGCCACGCTCGCCGCCGATGCGCCGGCCAGTGTGAATGGTGCGTCATCGGATTCCTTCACCCTGGCGACCGGAAAGTCCCGGCTGATCGAGCTGCCTTCGACCTATTCCGATGTGATGATTGGCGATCCCAAGATCGCGGACATCGTGCCGATCAACAACCACTCCGTCTATGTGGTGGGGCGTGGCATGGGTTCGACGGCGCTGACGGTCTATGGCGCCGGCAAGAAAGTCATTTATACCGCCGACGTGACGGTCTCGGCCGACCTTGACGGCCTGAAGAACCGGCTGCATGCCATCCTGCCCACTGAGAATGGCGTCGCGGTCAGCGCGGCCAATCAATCCGTCATCGTGTCCGGCACGGTTTCGAGCCCCGCGGCGCTGCACCAGGTGACCTCGCTCGCTGAAACCTTCGCGCCGGGCAAGGTCGTGAACATGATGTCGGTGCAAGGCACCCAGCAGATCATGTTGTCGGTTCGCTTTGTGGAGATGCAACGCACCGCCGCCAAGAATCTAAGGATAAACACCCAGGCGGAAGGCGTTTCGACAGGTACGCCCGTCACGGTACTCACCGGCGACACGTTGGTGAACGGCGCCCAGTCGGCACTGGATTCCTTCGGCACCGCCGCGCTTAGCTGGAGCGTGGGTGGTGGCGATCTCTCCTTCCTATTCGACGCCCTGGAAACCAAGGGCCTGGTCAAGACCCTGGCCGAGCCCACGTTGGTCACCATGTCGGGCGACACCGCCAACTTCCTGGCGGGCGGCGAATTCCCCATTCCAGTGGCGCAAAGCAGCAGTGGCGGCAGCGGGGTTCCCACCATCACGGTGGAGTTCAAGCAGTTCGGCATCTCGTTGGCTTTTACGCCGACCCTGCTGCAGGACGGATTGATCAACATGGTGGTCAATCCGGAAGTCTCCAGCATCGACCCCACCACTTCGGTGAAGCTGGGCACCATCCAGGTGCCGGGTATCAAGGTCCGCCGAGCTCACACCACGGTCGAGCTTAGGGACGGCGAAAGCTTCACTGTTGCGGGTCTTCTGTCGGACAATTACCAGAACAGCATCCGGCAATATCCCTTTGTCGGCGACCTGCCCATCATCGGCAGCCTGTTCCGGTCCACGGGCTTTCAGCGTGACCAAACCGAGCTCGTCATCGTCGTGACGCCCCACCTGGTCGTGCCGCGCCGCATCGCAGCGGCAACGCCGGCCGATCATTTCGTGCCGCCGTCGGATTTCGAGCTCTTCCTGTTCGGGGCGCAGCGCGGCAAGGCGGCGAACCTGAAGCCGGAAGATCGCGCTCTGATGTCGGCAGATCCCGGCAAGGGCGGCATGGATGGCCCCTTTGGCCATGTCCTTTATTGAGGAGGCAATGGATATGAAGATCACACGCCCCAAGGCCTTTCTTGCCATCGCCGCCATGTTGGGTCTTGGCGCCTGCGCCGGCCAGAATCCTCTGCAAAGCGAGATCCGCATGTCGCCTGATTTCGGCGATGCGTTGCGCGAGAATCTCGCGGCTCAGATCGCCGATCCGGAGCCGCATTATGCCGGCACCCTGGCGCCTGGCGCGTCCGACGGCACCCGAATCGATCTGGCGCAGACCCGCTATCAGAAGAACCAGGTCGTCCGGCCTACTTCCACCAGCGCGTCCAGCCGCACGGTTGGCGGCACCGACAATGGCGGCGGCAGCGGCGTTGGCATGACAAATGCATCGCCTCAGTAGGCATCTCATGCATCGGGCGATCGGGGAGCAACAGTGTTGATGGACCTCAGAGGTGGATTAAAGGGATTTGCTGCCGGGGGAAGCGCCCGGGGCCATGCCCTGACACTGGGGATCGTAACTGGAGCTTTGACGGAAACCCAGGTCGCCCATATGGCGGGCTTGTTCCCAGCAATCGATTTTCAGCTTCTGGGGGCCATGCCCGCAGACATCCCCCCGGGCCTGGATGTCCTCTTCATGGCGGTCGACGGCGCCGCGCCGGAAGAGATCGAGCGGGCCGTACGCCAATGCAAGCTGAACCCCGCCGCGCCGCAAACGGTTTTCGTGCTGCGCAATGCCGATCTCTCCAACACCCGCGCGCTGCTCCAGAGCGGCGCCATCGATGTCCTGCCGGCGCCTGTCGGCGAGACGGCGCTGGCGCTCTGCCTGGAACGCATCGTGGCGCGCGGCAAGCCCATGCGGGAAGCGTCGCGGCCCGTCGGCCAGTTGGTCGCGGTGCTCAAAGCAGGCGGCGGGGTCGGCGCGACGTCGCTGGCGGTGCAGGCCGGCATCATGGCGGCGGGCGGGGCCGGAGGTGTCTGCTTCGCGGACCTGGATCTTCAATTTGGCAGCGCGGCCCTTTACCTCGACATGGCCGAAGCGCTTACGGTATCCGATTGCCTCGCGGTGGGCGAAGTTCTGGGCGACACGCAATTCGCCACCGCCCTGGCGGCGCATAAGAGCGGGATGCGGTTGCTGGCCGCTCCCCGCGACGTAACGGCCCTTGATGCGCTCGCGCCGCAGCTGACGGACAGTCTTCTTACGGCCCTGCGCCGGGACTTCAGGCTCACAATCGCCGACCTGCCGCCGGTGTGGACGGCGTGGACATACCGCGCCCTGCAGACGGCGGTCCGTATCGTTCTGGTGACCCGCCTTTCGGTGCCGCATGTGCATCTGGTGCGGCGACAGTTGAACCTCCTGGCCTTGCAGAAGCTGGATATGGTTCCGCTCACCTTAGTTTGCAACGCGGTCAATGGCGACCGCCAGAATATGCTGTCGATCCGCGCGGCGGAACGCGCAATGGGTCGTCCCTTTGACATCGTGATTCCCGAAGACACGCGCGTGATGGAGGCCGCCTGCAATCAGGGGCTCGATATCACGGCGGTGAAGCGGGGCACGAAGCTGGAAAAAGCGATCGCCATGCTTGCCGAGGTGATGACCGCGGACGCATCGGCGATGCAGCCTGTCTCAAAGTTGCGGTGACGCATGCTATTCAAAGAAGACATTCTCCGCGAAGGACAGAAGACCGAGGCCGGCATGCAAGCGCTGGCGAGCATCGAGGACGGGACGGCATTGCGCCTCCGGATCCATGAGCACCTGCTCGATATTCTCAATCTCAGCCTTCTCGACAAGACCCCTCGCGAGGCTTTGCGGGTGGAAATACGCGGTGTCGTGGGGCAGATGCTTCTGCAGGAGAAGCGGCTGCTGACCGTCAGCCAGATAGACCAGCTGGTCGAGGATGTTCTGGATGAGCTGTTGGGCCTCGGGCCGCTCGAGCCGCTGCTCAAGGACGAGACCATCAACGATATCCTGATCAATACGCATAAGATGGTCTTTGTCGAACGCCGCGGTAGGCTGGAACTGACGAACATTCATTTCCAGGACACAAGGCATCTGCTGCGCATCATCAACAAGATCGTGTCCGCCGTCGGGCGTCGCGTCGATGAATCGCAGCCGATGGTCGATGCCCGCCTTGCCGACGGAAGCCGTGTCAACGCGATCATTCCGCCCCTCGCGGTGGACGGACCGCTGGTGTCGATCCGCAAATTCGCCACCACGCCCATTCACATGGCCAAATTGGTCGAATATCGCAGCATCAGCGAAGAGATGGCGAAGCTGATGCAGGCCATCGTTAAATGCCGGCGCAATGTCCTGATTTCGGGCGGTACCGGCTCCGGCAAGACCACGTTCCTGAACGCGCTTTCCGCTTTCATCGACCATCGCGAACGCGTGGTGACCATCGAAGACTCGGCGGAACTGCAGCTGCAACAGCCTCATGTGTGTCGGCTCGAAACCCGCCCCTCCAATATCGAAGGCCGCGGCGAGATCACCCAGCGCGATCTGGTGCGCAATGCCCTGCGCATGCGGCCGGATCGGATCATCGTGGGCGAAGTTCGCGCCGGAGAAGCATTCGACATGCTGCAATCCATGAATACCGGCCATGAAGGCTCCATGACCACCGTCCACGCCAACAATCCACGCGATGCTCTGGCGCGCGTGGAGCAGATGATCGGCATGGCGGGACTGGACCTTTCTCCCCGTTCAATACGCCAGCAGATCGCATCCGCCATCAATGTGGTGGTGCAGGTGGAGCGCATGGAAGACGGCGGCCGTCGCGTGGTCTCGATCTCCGAGATCGTGGGCATGGAACAGGATGTCATTTCGCTTCAGGAAATCTTCCGGTTCCGCCGCCGCCAGATCGGTGGCGACGGCATGGTCCAGGGCGATTTCGAGACGACCGGCATCCGGCCCAAGGTCATGGACATGATCGCTTCGCGTGGAATCGAAATGCCTGCGGTGAATTTCGCCCCGGGCAGAAAGTCGGCCTGACATGCTGGCCCTGTTGGCAGTCTTGATTTACGTGATGGCCTTCCTGGCGGTGATGCTGGCCGTCCATGCCACCGCAAGCCTCGTCTTTTCCTCCAGCGACCAAAGGGACAGGGTCAACCGCAGACTGTCGATGCTGGCCTCAGGCATGGATCATCAGGAGGTTTATGCCAGGCTGATGCGGCAGGCGGCGACGTCGCGGAGCGGCCATGGTTTGCTGCGCTATTATCAGCGCTTCTGTGTCGAATGCCAGCAGGCGGGAATTGAGATGGCGCCCCGGAGCATCATTCTTGGGGCGCTGGGATTTGCCGTCTTTCTTTGGCTGCTTTCCCTTTCTCTGTCGCGGGCGGCCTCCCTTTCAGGGGGCTTCACCAACAGCGTCGTGACCCTCATCGCCGCCCTGGTCATTTCCCTCACCATGACTTGGCTCTGGATCAGCCGCCGGCGCACGCGCCGCACGCGCATGCTGGAAGAACAGATGCCTCTGGCGCTGGATGTGGTGAACCGGGCGCTCAGGGCGGGGCACCCCGTCATTTCCGCAGTTCAACTCGCAGGCAATGAAATGGGCGATCCGATCGGGTCCGAATTCGGCCTGATCGTGGACGAGACCACGTATGGATCCGAATTCCGGGAAGCTCTGACGAATTTCGCCCGGCGCACGGGCTCCCAGGATGCGCACTTCTTTGCCGTCAGCGTCGGTATCCAAGCCGATACCGGCGGCAATCTCGCGGAAATATTGGAAGGTCTCGCTGCCGTGATCCGGGGCCGGGCCACGCTGGCCAAGCGCGTCAAGGCTCTTTCCAGCGAAGGGCGCGCGTCGGCGCTGCTGCTAAGCGTGCTTCCCATTCTCATGATATCCGGGCTGATGCTGATCCATGCCGAATTCTACACGACAAAATTTTCGGACCCGATTTTCTGGCCCACAGCCGCCGGCATTGGCGTCCTTTATTTGATCGGATGGGTGATGATCCATCGGATCATTAATTTCAGATATTAGGAGATGGCCATGTCGGCGCACCTGGATCTGATCATAGAAGCGGTCATTTTCTTCACCATTCTTGGCGTCACCTGGGTTTTCGGCCGGGAGATCGAACGCGCTGTCGAGCAGCGCAGGCGATTGGGCGCCCAGGGAGGAGCCGCCGCGAATGCCACCGGGCCGCTGTTGCAGGGCAGGGGAAACGACAATGGCTTTTTCCAATGGATTCGGGCTTCGACATCGATCAGCGAGCCGGTGGAGCGCGAAAGGCTGCGCGGTGAATTGATGCTCGCCGGGTTTGAGAGCCCATCCGCGCCGGTCTGGTATGTGATCGCCCGTTTCCTTCTGGCGATCGGCTTGCCTTTGCTTTTCCTGCTGTCGCGCATCCTCCTGGCGAAAACGCTTGGCGGCGCGGGCTTCATATTCGGCGTGGCGGCTTTTTGCGGTATCGGGTTTCTGGCGCCTTCATTTTTCGTGCGGCAACGCGCGCGTGCAAGGCGCCTGGACCTGGAAATCGAATTTCCCGATGCGCTGGACCTGATGGTGGTCTGCGTCGAGGCCGGGCTGGGTCTGGACGCCGCCTTCATCCGCGTCGGCGACGAGATCCAGGAATCCCATCCACGCATCGCACGGGAATTCGGTCGGCTGGCGGAAGAGCTGCGTGCGGGACGAAGCCGCACCGAAGCTCTTCGCGCCATGGCGGATCGCTGCAACGTGACCGGCATCCGCTCTTTCGTTGCGCTGGCGATCCAGACGGACGCACTTGGCGCCAGCATTGCGCAGACCTTGCGCACCTATTCCGCCGAAATGCGCCAAACCCGCTTCTTGAAAGCCGAAGAGCGGGCCATGCGGATTCCCGTCCTAATGACCGTACCGTTGGTGGTTTGCATTCTTCCGGTAATCATCGCAGCGCTCATGCTGCCAGCTGTTATCGACGTGATCCGCTATCTCGGCCCGGCGCTCCGGGGTCAATAGGGAGGCAGGTATGAAAGGCATATCTCGTTTTGCCGGCATCTGCGTTCTGCCCTTGGCGGCCTTGAGCGTCGCCGCCTGCATGCCGTTCCTGGAAGGCGATTCGTTGCAGTCATCGCCCATTGCGGGCGCCCGTCCCGTTCAGGCGGACCTGCAGTCTTCTCTTGGCTATTACGAGAAGGCCGTCACGGCGATCAACAATCGCCATTATGCCCTGGCCCTTGAATATCTGCAGGCGGCTCGAAACCAGAAGCCCGATGATGTCCGCGTGCTGACCGCCTTCGGCGTCATTTATGACAAGCTGGGGCGCTTCGACCTGAGCGCCCGCTATTATAGCCAGGCTGCGGCGCTCGATCCGAAATCCCGCATCATCGCGGCGGATATGGATTATTCCCGCAAGCTGCGGGGCATTTCGGGTTCCGCTCCGGTGGCAGTTGCCGCGAATGCCGAGCCAGACCGTATCCAGGACGCCGGGGCACACGCGGTCGCGATATCGGAAGCGCCGGCGAATTCGCCGATGCCGGCGAACGAGCTAGGTCGCGGATCGGTGCCCGCGGTTCAGAGCGAAGATCACCCGAAGGTTGCGGATATTTCTGCGCCCCCCGCGGCGAAAATTGTGTTCCCGGCCGATCGCCCTGTAATGATCGTTGATGCGTCGGGCCGAAGCGATATGAGTCAGCCGGCGAAGAGCTATTTATCGGGCTGGTCCATCGCCAAGGACAACGGCGCCAATCCGAAGGTCGCAGGCAGTTCCCCGCGGCTCGTGGCAAAGGCGGTTTTCCTGACCGGGCATCCCATGACGATCGTCGATGCGTCAGGCCGAAATGATATGGGCAAGTCAGTGAAGACCTATTTGTCGGGTCTGGGTTGGTCTATCGCCAAAGATGACGGGGCCAGATTGCCGGCCCGCGCCCAAACCACGATCGTCTATCGGGAAACAATGATCACGGCCGCCAGGGCGCTGGCGCGCACCCTTTCGCTTCCGATGCGTCTTTCCGCCAGCGACAACGTCCAGGGACTTCAGCTCGTCCTGGGCCGCGATGTCTCGGCGGGCAATCTGGCGGCAAGGACACAGGCCCGCCCGCGTCAGCTGGCGCTTGCGGTTCAAAGCCAACACGGGAGTAAATGAAAATGCGGTGGAAAGCGGCTGCAGTCCTTTTCGTTCTGGCGGCGAATGGCGCGCTTCTGTCGGCCGGGCCGGCCCAGGCAGGATGG
>Ga0105238_10003093_pt1 | contig 16590 bp, 12 predicted proteins | sample KBSC34metaG_FD_81526 | JGI IMG/M metagenome (GOLD analysis project Ga0105238, IMG submission 81526) | Corn rhizosphere microbial communities from Kellogg Biological Station, Michigan, USA - KBS C3-4 metaG | ecosystem: Host-associated > Plants > Roots > Rhizosphere > Soil | place: Michigan, USA... | reverse complement strand
GTCGCTGGCATCGAAGTAGGCGGCATATCCTCCGGTGCATTGCGCGTCGCTGACCGGACCGGCGGCATAGGATCGCGTTAGATCGCTGCCCGTAGCCTTTCCAACGAATCCACCCGCATTTGAACCACCACTGACGGAACCGGTGGCGTAGCTCTGCGAAACAATCGCGTCTGCACCGAATTGTCCCTGCGACAGGCCTACGAGGCCACCGCCTTCCTGGATCGCCGAAACGCTGGCTGTGGCAAAGGATTGTGTAATGGAGGAGCTTATCGAATTCTCGATGATGAAGCCGCCTACAAGGCCGCCGGCAACTCGCCCGGTCACGCTGCCGCCGGCCTGAGACCAGGCGATGTTTCCGCTAAGATTGGCGCCGACGAGACCTCCTCCCAAACCCGCGTTCGATATTTGCGCCGTCGCGGAGGAGTACGAGATCGATCCTCCCTCGAGTCCGCCGGCGATCCCTCCTGCGACAAAGCCCTGATCGCGGTCCTTGGGATGGTTGGGCTTGATGCTGCCCGAAAAATGCGAACGCTCGATCAACCCCGTGGCATATCCCACCACGCCACCGGCATATGTCGCTCTTCCTCCCGACACGGCACCGGAAACATTGACCGAAAACAGGCTGCCGGAACTATAGCCCGCCAAGACGCCAACATATTGATGGAAACGATGGCCATTCGTATTGCTTACGGTGGCGTTCGAAAAATTTATATCCCGAGCAACCGCGGACTGCGCAAGTTCGCCAAACAGTCCGATTTTCAAGTCCGCGACGGCCGCGACGACCTTCAGATTTTGGATCGTGTTGCCGAGGCCTTCGAACCTTCCCGAGAAGTCCTGGATCGGTGCGGCAGAATAGGTGCCGTCGCCCGATGCGTCGTAGCTGTTTGCGAGCGCGTAATTGCCATTGGGGTTCGCGGTGATGTCGCCGGCAAGGGTGGGAATGCCGCCAACGAGCGTGTAGCTCTGACCGTTGATGACGAGGTTGCTGTTCAGATCCCAGAACGTGATGGCGCCCGAGGTGGTGGCGCTGAAGCCGTAATCGCCGCCGGTGCCGCCGTCATCGGTGATGAGCGTGATGCCTGCCGTACCCTCGACGGCGACGGGGGCCCGTACGTGGATCGATTCATAGGCGTCGAGCGTGAGGCGATGGCTGCTTGCCCATGTCAGCGCGTCGAGAATGCCGATATCGGGTGCGGCAGCGTTCGATTTTACCGTCACGTCCGACGACGCGAGCATGCTCCCAAGCTCGCTCACATTGAGATTGGCGTTGCCGCCCGTCGGCACGCAGACGCCGTCCGTGCAGGTCACGTTCTTCGTTTTCGTGCTGGAGATGGTCATCGCCGCATGCGCCGACGTGGCCAGCAGTGCGACGGCAACAAGGCTCAGTCCTTTCATGGATCCCTCCCGGTTATTGTGGCGGATTGGCGAGCAGATAGGGCCAGCCATTGTTGATGCCGGGGTTCTGGCCCCAGACATTCGGATCGAAGCCTGCGGGCAGACCCGATTTCAGCTGCGCATCGGTGAGGCCGGTCGCGCCGCAATGATCGGCATCCTGTTTGGTCGTGGTGATATCCCAATAGGCGGCGGACAACGTAGCACCCTGGCAATATCCTCCGAGCCCTCCCGCAGAACTGCCCCTCACAAGGCCGGTGGCATAGACCTCCGAGGCTGCCACGCCCAGTTCGTCCCCAACAATGCCACCGGCGTTCCTCTTGGCCTTCACCGATCCTGTGGCGTAGCTCTGCGTGATCTTCGTGCCCCATAGGTCGCCGATCAAACCACCGGCCGCACTCCGCCCCGTCACATCCGTGCTTGCAAAAGATTGCGCGATCGTGTCGCCCTGCGAATCGCCGGCGCCGACGAGCCCCCCTGCAACGAGGCCGCGGACTGTTCCATGGGCTTGGGACAACATGATCGTCCCGCTCTCATCAAGAGCGCCGACGAGTCCCCCAACGTCGGAGCCGCCACCAATATTCACGGTCGCCATGGACTGCAGGATCGTTCCGAGAAGGCCGCCGGATATTCCGCCGACGCTGCTGCCTTTCCCCCCAGAGAAAAGGTTGCCGCTGAAACTGGAATGCGAAATTGTCCCCACGCTTGCCCCGGCCAGCCCGCCCACCTTGGTTCGCCCCGAACCTTCGGAAACCGAGCCACTGGCCGTCACTCGGGTGACGGTGCCGAAATTGTTGGCCACCAGCGTGCCTGCGTTTTCGTCCAGACAGCAGACCGTTCCGATTCCAGAGACCGCCGCATTGGAAAGGTTGATGTCTCGAATTGTGCCTTCCGAATACAGAATCGCGAACAAGCCGAGGTTCTGGCTCTGCTGCGCAGAGGCGATGGTCAGATTCTGGATGGTGGCACCAAGGCCCTCAAACGTGCCATGGAACGTAGTCTGCACAGGCGCATTGGCGTACGTGCCGTCGGCCGATGCATCGTAGTTGTCCGCAAGCGCGTAGTTGCCTGAGGCGTTGGCGGCGATGTTGCCGGCGAGCGTGGCGATGTCTTTCACCAGCGTGAAGCTCTGACCGTTGATGACGAGGCTGCTTGTCAAATCCCAGAAGGTGAGGGAGCCGGGCGCATCGAACGCATAATCGCCGCCGGTGGCGCCGTCATTGGTGATCAGCGTGACGCCGCCTTTGCCCTCGACCACGACGGGCGCAGCGATGTGGATCGATTGATTGGCGTCCAGCGTCAGACGATGCTTGCTGGCCCAAGTGAGGGGATTGACGACGTCGATGCCGGTCGAACCCTGGCCCGTGACGATCTTCATATCGGAATGGACGAGGAGCTTCTGCAGATCTTTCACGCGGATGTTCGGATTGGGCCCTGTCGGCGTGCAGATGCCGGCCGAGCAATTCTCATCCGTCGTCTTATGCGTGGAGATCGTGATCGCGGCCTGTGCGCCGGTGGTGAGAGCCAGTGCAAGTGCAATTGGAACCAGAAGATTTGCGGGCATCGTCGTTTCCCCCGGTGGTTCCCGCCGTCGCCGCGACGGGCGCACCACCATACCGGCCGTTCTAACGCTGCCGGCCGGTGGAATCCGTCGCGATCTGTCCCGGGCTGTCACGGTATTTCCTTCCCGGCGGCGATCATATTTAGTGGACAGGATACCAGGCAGCGCGGGCCTTTTTGGGGCATGAGTTCATCAGCGGTTACCGGGTCCGGCACACTGTTCGAAGACGATCATCTTCGTGTCCGGTTCGTCGAAGGGAAATCCAACGAAGCGGTGATCTCTTTCTCCGGCGTCGGCATGGCAGACTATCACATTCGTGATATCGACAAGCCGTCCGGAGGCGGCGAGCGGAACGCAACCCAGATCGACGAGTTCCGCAAGACCATCGGCGAATCGAAAAACGTCTACTACGTCGCCGACAAGCGGCGCGGATGGTACAACGGACTCGAGGACAGGATTCTCGACCTTATCAATCCCCATCTTGCGGAGCGCCGGACGAGGCATGTGCTCGCGCTCGGTAACAGCATGGGCGGAAGCGCCGCCCTGATGTTCGCGAGCCGCATCCGCGGATGCCGCCACGCCGTGGCGTTCGCGCCGCAGAGCTCGGTTCACACCGAGATCGTCCCCTTCGAAACCCGATGGGAAAGCTATCGGTCGGATATCACGGAATGGACGACGCCGGATCCGATCCAGGCGATGGGGCCGGAAATGCGCCGCTACTATGTGTTTTACGGCATGAAAGACGAGACAGATAAGCAGCACATCCAGCGCATCCTCTCGCGCCGTCTGCCCAATGTCGTCGTTTTCGGGTTCCGCAGATGCGGCCACGACGTCGCGCTCTATCTGCGGAACAACGGCGTGTCCTTGAAGGACATCATCGACCAGGCCTATGCCGGCAGCCCGAACGATGTGCGTGACGTGGTCAAGGCGCTTCCGCACCTTGTGCGGCGTTCCGGAGACACGCTCAGGGCCGCTCGCAAGCGGCCGAGCGCGTGACATGCGGGCATTCTCTATTGCGGCGGCGGGTTGGCGAGCAGGTAGGGCCAGCCGTTGTTGATGCTGGCGCTCTGGCCCCAGACGTTCGGATCGAAGCCTGCGGGGAGGGCGGATTTCAGCTGCGCATCGGTGAGGCCGGTGATGCCGGGGTCATCCAACGGCTGGCCCGCGCCCTGATGCGGGTTCGAGACTTTGCTGGTGTCGAGATTCCAATAGTCAAACTGCTGACCATCGATCCAGCGATCGAGTCCCAAAAATCCACCCCGGAACGGCGAGGTCACTGGTCCGCTGGAAAAGCTCTCGGAAACTCTTCCGCGCCTTGCATTGAGCCCGATCAGGCCGCCGGCCCGGTTGTGCGATGAGGAGTCCGATTGGACTTCGCCGGTGGCATAGGATTGCATGATACCACAGGAGTTGAAACCGACAAGCCCGCCGGCAGTCGATCCGGAATCGGATGAGGCGATGGCGGCTCCGGTGGCGAACGATTGCACGATGTCCGAGCCGTTGATCGCGACAAGCCCTCCTGCGAACACCGCCCCCGATGCAAGACCTGAGGCGTGACAGCGCAAGATGGTGCCTTTATTGTTTACGGTGCTTTTATTGTTTTCGACAAGTCCGCCCGCCCGTGTGGCTCCTACGTCGGCCTGCGCAGAGCTGTCGGAGATGGTGCCCACATTGGAGTCCGCCAACCCGCCGGCTTCGTCCACGCCTGTCACGCTGCCCGCGGCCGACGACCAGGAGATCGTCCCACCGTTGTCCCGGACAAGACCTCCAGCGTGATCGGCAATCACCGAAACGTTCGTGCTCGATCGGACGATTGTGCCGGCATTCGAGTCGACCAGACCGCCCGCTTCGTTGCCGGAATTGGAAATCGTGCCGCTCACCGCCGCGTTCACAATCGAGCCGCTGTTGTAAACGGCGAGTGCGCCGGCCGGCCCCGACGACCTGCTTTTCGCGGTCGATATGCTCACATTGGTCAAAGTGACATCTCTCAAAGTCCCCGACGTGCTGGCAAACAGCCCGGCGATCAGCAACCGGCCTCGACGCAAACTGCCGCCGATGGTGAAATTTGAAATGGGATTGCCGAGTCCTTCGAAAATGCCTGCGAAGGGCGTGGGAATAGGTGAAGTCTTGTAGGTCTGCACCGATGCGTCGTAGAGCGCAGCGAGCGCGTAATCGCCCGACGGATCGGTCGCGATTTCGCTCGCGAGCGCTGAAATGTCCTTCACAAGCGTGAAGCTCTTGCCGTTGATGATGAGGCTGCTTGCGGTATCCCAGAATGTGATGGAGCCGGAAGTTGCGGTGTTGAAATTGTAATCGCCACCGGTACCGCCATCGTTGGTGATGAGCGTGATGCCGCTTGTGCCTTCGATGACGATAGGTGCTCGCACATTAATGGATTCATGAGAGTCGAGCGCCAAGCGATGACTGCTTGCCCATGTCAGCGGATCGAGAATACCGATGTTAGGCGCGGCGGCGTTGGATTTCACCGTCACGTCGGACGACGCGAGCATGGTTTGAAGCTCGCCGACATTCAGATTGGCGTTGCCGCGTGTCGGGGTGCAGACACCGCTCGTGCAGGTCACGTTCTTGGTCTTTGCGTTAGAGATCGTCATCGCCGCATGCGCACCGCCTGCGAGCAAGCAGGCCGCCGCCGTGACGGTTACGGATTTGTTGTGACGCATGACGTTTCTCCTCTCGATCACTGCGGCGGATTGGCGAGCAGGTAGGGCCAGCCATTGTTGATGCCGGCGCTCTGGCCCCAGACGTTCGGATCGAAACCGTCGGGCAGGGCGGATTTCAGTTGTGCGTCGGTCAGCTTTGTGCCAGCGGAACTTCTTTTTTGTCCTGAGGTATCGGTATCCCAATACGAATTCGTGGCCTGACCCTCACTCGCGATCAGCCCCCCGGCATGTCCGCCGTTGGCCACCACCTCGCCGGTCGAATAGGACGTGTTGGCCGTGCCCCCTCTGCCGATCAGCCCGCCCGAAGCGGTGCCGTCCGTCCCCGAAACCTTGCCGGTGGCATAGGAGTCGACAATCAGGCCTTCGCTGAACCCGGCGAGGCCACCGAGCCCGCCTGCATTGTGTTCGCTGCTCGCGACCGACACTTTGCCCGTGGCGAAGGATTGCGCGATCGTGCCGGCTTGCATGTTTTGGCCCACGAGGCCGCCGGCAGCGGACTTCCTGCTCGCAACAGTCACCGCGGCGCTGGCGCTCGATGTCGCGATCAGTCCGGTGTTGACGGCGGCGATGCCGCCGGAAAGACATTTGATCCGCCCCTGCACGGTACCCGAAACATGGCTGCCCCGGATCGTCCCGGCGTTGGTGCCGACCAGCCCGCCGGTGCAAACACCCGACACGGAGACATCCGCGGACACGTTCAGGATCGAACCATGATTCACCGGAGCGAGCCCGCCTTCTCCGCGCGTGACGGTTTCCTGAGCGAGGATCAGGTCGCGCACCGTGCCCTGGATATCGGTGAACAGGGTGGTCTTCACCGTCAGTCCGGAGATCGTGTTGCCAAGCCCTTCGAAGGTTCCGGAGTAGGCAGTGGGAATGACCGTGCTGTACATCCGGTGAGGGGTCACATTGGCGGCCAGCGCGAAGTTTCCGGAAGGATCGGCCGCGATATCGGCCGCCAGCGTGTCGATGTCATTCACAAGTGTGTACTGGGCGCCGTTGACGACCAGATTGCTGCTCAGGTCCCAGAAATCGACAGTGCCGCCATCCTCGAAAACGAGATCGCCGCCGCTGCCGCCGTCGTTGGTGGTGAGCGTGAGCGCGCCCGTGCCTTCGATCACAACCGCCGCCTTGATGTGCACGAATCCGATCGAGTCGAGTGTGAGGCGGTGCGTGTTCGACCAGGTGAGCGGCGCGTCGACGCCGATGGCCACCGCGCCCGCGCCGGTCTTCACCGTGATGTCGGACGCGGCGAGCATTCCCTGAAGGTCGCCCACATTGATGTTGGCGTTCTTGTCTGTCGGTGTGCAGACACCGCCCGAGCAGTTCTCGTTCTTTGTGGGATCCGTCGAGATGGTCACCGCGGCGTGTGCGGACGTCGTGAGTGCGCATGCGGCTGCCGCCGCGACGATGAATGTTTTGGTTAGGGTATTGGCCATGGTGCGTCTCCTCATGTTCACTGCGGCGGGTTGGCGAGCAGATAGGGCCAGCCATTGTTGATGCTGGCGCTCTGGCCCCAGACGTTCGGATCAAAGCCGGCGGGCAAGGCGGATTTCAGCTGCGCATCGGTGAGGCCGGTTATCCCGGCGGGATCGCCGTACGGAGAACCTGCGCCTTGGAAGGGATCGGTGATCCCGCTGGTGTCGAAGTCCCAGTAGGCATCCGAGATACCCAAGCTGTTGCGATCGACGCCTACGACGCCGCCTCCAGGAGGGTAGACGACGGAAACTGAACCGGTGGAATAGGTTTGCTCGATCCGCGCCTTGTTAAAGCCGACGAGTCCGCCGGCTTCGGGGCCCGCGATGCTGCCGTTTACAGAGCCTGTTGCGTAAGACTGGATAATCGAGCCTTGATCATTGTAGCCGACAAGGCCACCCGCTCTGGCGCTCTCCTCGGTGGCAGTGGACGTTCCCGCGGCATAGGATTGGAATATCCGCCCTGTGCCGAGGGTATTGCCGACCAGCCCGCCCGCGTCGTGAAGGGATGAAACGTTGCCAGCGGCACGGCAGAAATCGATTTCTCCATAGTTTGTGCCCACCAGACCTCCCGCGTGAGCGGCGTAAACCGTGACGGCAGCGCTGGAGTCCACGATGTCCCCCTTGTTCAGGCCAACGAGGCCGCCGGCGGAGCTGTATTTTCCCTTTGACTTCACCGTCCCGCTGGCGGATGCATGGATTATCGTCCCAGATTCATTGTATCCGGCGAGGGCGCCGGCAAACCCGCCCCAAGCCGTCGACATGTCTACCTTTGCCAATGCGATGTCGCGCACCGTCGCGGGTGAATAGAGTGTGGAAAACAAGCCCACGGATGGCCCCGTACGTCGCCTGACCCGAACCGTCAGGTTGCGGATTTGGTTGCCCAATCCTTCCAGCGTGCCCACGAAAGACCCGATAGGCACGTCCGTGTAAGAACCATCTGCAGATGCATCGTAACTCTTGGCCAAGGCATAGGAGCCTTGGGGGTTGGTCAGGATGTCATTCGCAAGCGTCTTGACGTCGCCGACGAGCGTGTAGCTGTGCCCGTTGATAACGAGGCTGCTGGCGTGGTCCCAGAAGTTCGCATAACCGCCGCTTTCGAAGATGTAATCGCCGCCACTGCCGCCGTCGTTGGTGATGAGCGTGAGCCCGGCCACCCCTTCAACGACCACGGGCGCTCTTACATGAATGAACTGATACGCATCGAGCGTGAGACGATGCGTGCTGGCCCAGGTGACGGCATCTAGTACGCCAAGCGTCGGCGTGCCGGCGCTGGACTTCACGGTCACATCGGATGACGCCAGCATGGTTTGAAGTTCGCCAACGTTCAGATTGGCATTGCTGCCTGTGGGTGTGCAGACACCACCGGTGCAGGTCACATTCTTCGTTTTCGCGTTGGAGATCGTCAACGCCGCCTGTGCTGTGGTGACAAGCCCGCAAGAGATCGCCGCTGCGACGGTGACGGATTTTGGCAGGCTGTAGCGCACGACCTATCTCCTCACGATTACTGCGGCGGGTTGGCGAGCAGATAGGGCCAGCCGTTGTTGATGCTGGCGTTCTGGCCCCAGACGTTCGGATCGAAGCCGGCAGGCAAACCCGATTTCAGCTGCGCGTCGGTGAGGCCGGTGATGCCGTCGACATTGTAGTTGCAGCCGCTGAATTTCTGTCCCGTGCTCGTGATGTTCCAATAGGCCGACGCGTAGACGCCATTCTGGTCATAACCCACAAAACCAGCCACGCAGGGGACACTTCTGCCGGCGGTGACCAAGCCGGCGGCGTAGGCCTGTGAGATCGTGGCAGCAACGTTGATGCCCATGAAGCCGCCGAGATGGTTTCCCTTATCACGCCAGACTCCGACGGCTCCTATGGAATAGCTCTGTGCGATGTGGAGGACATTCCCAGCTGCAATCAGGCCGCCGCCTTCATCTGCTGCGAACACCGTTGTGCTTGCAAAGGATTGCGTGATTGTGGCCCCCGTCTCCGAGTCACCGACGCCAACCAGGCCGCCTCCCTGTCTGCCGCTGACGGTGCCTGAGGCATGGGACATCGTGATCGTTCCGTCGAGAAGGTAGCCGACAAGTCCCCCAACAAGGTCTGCGCCCTGTGAGTCGATCGTCGCTGACGATTGCAGGATTGTTCCGGTCAACTCGCCTGCTATCCCTCCAGCCTGGGCACTCGGGTGGTGGCCGCTGACGCGTATCGTGCCCGTGAAGCTGGCGAGACCGATTCGGCCTCCGCTATATCCGGCAATTCCTCCGAGAATGGTCTGGCCCGCTCCTTCGGATATGGAACCGCTCGCGCTCGTACTCGTGATGGTGCCGAAGTTTTGGGCCACCAGGATGCCCACATATTCGTCCCAGCAGTGTTTGCAGGTCGATCCCAGGCCGGATACAGCTGCATGGGGCAGACCAAGATCGCGAATCGTTCCGCCCTTGTTCAACACGGAGAACAGACCGATCATTCGATCCGGCTTGTCCGAGGTGATCGTCAGGTTCTGGATGGTGTTGCCGAGACCCTCGAAGGCGCCGCCAAAAGCCGTGACGACAGGTGCGTTGGTATACACGCCATCCACCGACGCGTCATAGTTCTTTGCGAGCGCATAGTTGCGCGATGGGTTTGCTGCGATGTCGCTCGCGAGCGTTTTGATGCTACTCACCAGCACATAGCTCTTGCCATTGATGACGAGGCTACTCGCCGTGTCCCAGAATGTGATCGCGCCGGAGGTTGCCGTATTGAAGGTGTAATCGCCGCCGCTGCCGCCATCGTTGGTGATAATCGTGAGTCCGCTCGTGCCTTCGACGGCGACGGGCACCCGCACATGGATGGATTCATAGGAGTCGAGCGTCAGGCGATGGCTGCTCGCCCATGTGAGTGGGTCCGCAATGCCGATGTCTGGAGCGGCAGCGTTGGACTTCACCGTTATGTCCGCTGATGCAAGCATGGCTTGAAGTTCGCCGGTATTGAGATTGGCGTTGCCGGCGGTTGGCGTACAGACACCGCTCGCACAACTGACATTCTTCGTCTTGGCGTTGGAGACCGTCATTGCCGCTTGCGCGCCACTCGCGAGCGCGAAGGCCATCGCCGCCGCGAAAGCGATTGATGTTCTCATGCTGACGTATCTCCCCATAATCATTGCGGCGGGTTGGCGAGCAGGTACGGCCAGCCATTGTTGACGCTCGGATTCTGCCCCCAGACGTTGGGATCGAAGCCTGCCGGAAGGGCGGATTTCAGTTGTGCATCGGTGAGGCCTGCGATGCCGGGATCGTCCAGTGGATCGCCCGCGCCCTGGTGGGGATTGGAGATACCGCTGGTATCGAGGTTCCAGTATGAGCTTGCCGTCGTGGAGTAGTCCTGTCCGAGAAGGCCACCAGCCTGACCGGCGCTGACGGTGCCTGTCGCGTAGCTGTTGGAGATCGATCCATCGTTCTCTTCCACCAGGCCGCCGGCGATCATATTCGGGCCTGCACCCACTTTGCCCGTCGCGTAAGTATCGTGGATCGTTCCGCGGTTGAATGCCGTTACACCGCCGGCATAAGCGGTGCCATTGGCCTCGCCTTCGTTGGCAACAGCCTTTGCATCTCCGGTCGCAAAGCAAAAGGCAATCGTGCCCGTGTTGCCCGCGGCGAGGCCGCCGGCGATAGCCCCGTCTTCCCCGCTACTGCCGTACGCCGATGCAGGCCCGGTCGCAAACGAGTGGAGGATTCGTCCTGCGCTCCCGCCCACCAGACCGCCGGCACCGGCGTTGCCTGAGCAGCTTACCGCACCGCTCGCATGGGAGCTTTCGATCAAACCTCCCTGCATGCTGCCGACCAACCCCCCCGCCGCGGCGTCCGAACATCCCACGTTCGCCGTCGAATAGCTCATCGCGATGGTGCCGGTACTCGTTCCGGCCAGCCCTCCTGCCACTGCGCGTTTCCCAGACACCGTTCCCGTTGTGTAAGCGTTGAGAATCTTGCCGTCGTTCTCTGCGACAAGTGCCCCAACGACGCCGCCGCTGAGATAGCTGTGGGCCGCGCTCACGTCCACACTCACGAGCCCGATGTCCCGCAACGTGCCTCTTGGACCGAGCTCGGCGAAAAGGCCGGTTTGCGTCCGCGCATTTCCTGTCTCGATCAGGAGATTCGAAATCGTGTGTCCAAGGCCCTCGAACGTGCCCGCGAAGATGGTCGGGACCGGTGGGGCGCGATATGTGGTGGGCGACGCATTGTAATCGTTGCTCAGGGCGAAGTTGCGCGATGGGTTGGCGGCGATGCCGCTCGCGAGTGTTTTGATGTTGTTCACCAGCGCGTAGCTCTTGCCGTTGATGACCAGGCTGCTTGCCGTGTCCCAGAACGCGATCGCGCCCGCTGTGGCGGTGTTGAAATTGTAGTCGCCGCCGGTTCCGCCGTCGTTGGTGGTGAGCGTGAGTCCGCTCGTGCCTTCGATGACGATTGGTGCTCGCACATTGATGGATTCATAGGAGTCGAGCGTCAGGCGATTGCTGCTCGCCCATGTGAGCGGGTCGAGAATACCGATGTTCGGTGCCGCGGCGTTGGACCTCACCGTCGTGTCCGACGATGCGAGCATGGTTTGCAGTTCGCCGGTATTGAGATTGGCGTTGCCGCCGGTCGGCGTGCACACGCCGCCCACGCAATTCATGTTCTTGGTTTTGGCGTTGGAGATTGTAAACGCCGCGTGGGCTGTAGTGACAAACGCGCAACAGATCGTCATCGCAGCGGTAAGTGTTTTTGTCCGGCTCTTATGCATCGTGTGCCTCCTCGCGATTACTGCGGCGGATTGGCGAGCAGGTAGGGCCAGCCCTTGTTGATGTTGACGTTCTGGGCCCAGACGGTCGGATCGAAGCCTGAGGGAAGGGCGGATCTCAGCTGGGCATTGGTGAGGCCGGTGATGCCGGGATCGTCCAGCGGCTGGCCTGCGCCCTGATGTGGGTTGGATATCCCGCTGGTACTGAGGTCCCAATAGAGAGCATTGTTGCTTCGTGCCGAGTCTATGCCTATCGCGCCGCCCACAATGCTGTTCGCCTGCGCCGAGATCCTTCCGGCAGCGAAGCTGCTCCTGAGCGTGAGGCGATTGGCATGGATTAACCCGATCAGCCCACCAGCGGCCTCCTTGGAACCTGTGATCGTGCCTGTGGAATAGCAATCGGTGACGACGCTCTTCGTGCGGGCATGGGGCGCCGCACCAATCAGTCCCCCGACATCGGACGTACCCTGAACCGAGCCGGACGAGAACGACTGATAAACTGAACCGCTTTTGTTGCTGCCAATAAGGCCGCCGGCCTGCGAGCCGCCGACGACTTGCCCCGTGGCAAAGGACCCGGCGATGGTCCCCTCATTTGAACAGACGAGGCCGCCGGCGATGGCACGGCCGCGAACGGACACGTTGGCGCCGGAATCGAGGATCGCGCCCTCATTATCGCCGATCAAGCCGCCGGTGCAGCCGCCCCGAACCGAGCCTGTCGCCTTGACGTTCCTGACAGTGCCTCTGCTCTCTGACGCGAGAGCGCCCGCAGTGCCGTAAGTTCCGGCGAGCTGTTCGTTTTCGAGGACGAGGTCGCGCGCACTCCCGGCCAAATCTACGAACAAGCCGGCCGGATTGGCATTTATCGTAAGATTTCGGATGGAATTGCCGAGACCTTCAAATGCGCCATAAAACGTCACAGGGATCGGTATGGCGGTGTACACACCGTCGGCAGATGCATCGTAGGTGGCGGCGAGCGCATAGTTTCCGGACGAATGCGCCTCGATATCGGAGGCCAGGGACCTGATGTCCTTGTCGAGCTTGAAGCTCTGGCCGTTGATGACGAGGGTGCTCGCCGTATCCCAGAACGTGATCGCGCCCGATGTGGCAGCGTTGAAATTGTAGTCGCCGTCACTGCCGCCATCGTTGGTGACCAGCACGATCCCCGCCGTGCCTTCGACGACGATCGGGGCACGCACATGGATCGATTGATAGGCGTCCAACGTCAGGTGATGGATGCTCGCCCAGGTGAGCGGATCGAGCACACTGAGAGCGGGTGCACTCGCGCTGGATCTCACGGTCACATCGGCCGACGCGAGCATGGTTTGAAGATCGCCGGTATTGAGGTTGGCATTGCCGCCCGTCGGCGTGCACACGCCGCTCGAGCAGGTGACGTTCCTGGTCCTGGCGTTGGAGATCGTGAACGCCGCATGCGCGGCTGTCGCGAGTGCGCATGTGAATGTGCCGATCCATAATAGCGTGCGTGCCGGCATGCGCGTCTCCCCCCATCGGAAGTTGTCAGGTCATAACGACCGGTGGCCACGACATTACAACGGCGCAATCGTCCGATCCGGTCGCGGCGGAGAAGGTGTTTGAGAGAAAAATTGAGGCGAGGAAGCCGCTATCCGAGGTTGTCGGCCTATCGCGCGACCGGTGCCCGACGCCGACGGCCTTCGTTCACGGAAAATAAGACCATATGCCCAATTGCGTAGTTGACAACCTACGGGACTTCTAGCCTATTTCCCCGAGTTACTTAGCCGATCCGTTTCACCTATCGTTGTGACGGCGCGGACGGAGTCGGGCGATCCACCACCAACCTGTAAACAGCGCGGACGAGTGGCTAGCGCTGTGTCGGCGCTACCGAGGCGATGCCTTGGCCTTGGTGGATATTCATCGCCCGGAAGGGGCGTGGCTCAACGCAGGGTTTGCGGTCGAGTGCTGCTTGAAAGCAATAGTCATGCGGAAGGAGGGGTTAAATCGCTGGCCCGATCCTGATACCGCGCCCGATCTCTGGACCCATGATTTACGGAGTCTTTTCAGAAGGCTGGGTATTGATCCGCGCGGGTTTGACCCGAAAGACCCTATCGCGCCAGCGCTGAAAACCGTCTTAGATTGGCGAAGAGAAAGCGGATACTCAGTGGGAAAACTCCCGCAAAAACACGGCCAAGCAATTTGCGACGCCGCGTTCGGCGAGAGAGGAGTGATCGAATGGCTCGCAGAGAAATACCGCCTAAATATATGAAGGCGGGCGAGGACTACCTCGACGCGCTTAATAGCCTTGGCCTCTATCCGGAGTTCTTGGGATGGGCGATAGACCGCATCACTGAGGATTGGCTGCTTGTCATGGTCACTTCCGTGATCGAAATCGGTGGCCCCCTTGAACTTAATCGGCTTCTGTTTCGCGCTTACAATCTCAAAGCTACGCCGCAAGAGATTTCCCCGTTCATCGTGCGTGTGTACGGGCCGAAGACGGCAGTCGCTCCAATCCTAAAGACTTTTGATCCGTCGAGAATTGGGCAGGCGAAGATTCACAAGGTTGATCCGCTCACAAAGCTCCAGGTTGGAGACCCGGTCGACATTAAATCGATTGGGCAGGACATTACCGATCTGCACATAGAATCCGAATATAACTATCCTATCCGTGACCGGAAACGGAGTTATGAAGCGCGTTCTCGGGAGTGGAAGAAATTTAGGCAGAACGTAGCAAGACTTGCTGCATGAGACGCAAACCGATGGAGCTATGATTTTCGTGCGAGAGATCGAGGACTATTACGACCCAGAAGAAACAGAGCGCCGCGCTCGCGCCATCGTGCGTGCTGCTGCTAAGACTCTCCCCATCCCGCTAAAGGCCATTCCGAAGAAGCGGGGCGGTTTGCGCAAACTCAAAAAACCAAAGCGTCAGACGTAGAACGAGCCCCAGAGCAAGTTGACTTGCCTTTGCTATATTCGCGGGAATGCTCATCTCTAGTGCAGCTTCTCTCCCCGCTTCGGGAACCGGATGTCCGGTCTCTCTATCACGATATATGCGCCTGCTAGTTCTGGTGGGACATGGCCATCAAGAACAGCTTTGGGAATTGGGACGTTTAGAACAAAGTTCACCGCCCCCGAGCTTTTTTGGTGCGGGAGAGTACTCAGACAAACTATACGCATTGGGATTTCAAATTCTAATTCTTGCCGCGAAAGCCACTCTGGCACGAGCCAGAATTGCCCTTCGTATTCGATGGTATCCATCGTGTGAATCTCATTCCCAATTGTGACCATCGTCGTAAATATCTTCATTTGCTGCCCTAGTACGTGTCGCAACGCCTAGGATACAGCCGAAGCCCCGGAGAGTCATTTCCGGGGCTTTTGCTTTTGTCGCCAGATTGAGAAGTGCCGCGCTTGCGCTTTGAAGCTCTTACCCTTCACCAACTGGATGATAGGTCAGACGCTTGCCAGCCGCGCCCTTCACGGCTTCGACCGTGCGCGCCTCGTCGGTCCAACCGAGGGCGGTCCTGTGGTTATACCGGAAGTCAAATTCCGCCAGATAGCGATGCAGGTGCTTTTCATCGCAATGCTGATAGACACCGCGCATCCCGCGCTTGAACACGCCGAAGAAGCCTTCCGCGCTGTTCACATGCACGTCGCCGCGCGCGTATTCCTTGTCCGCGTGTTTCACCGTTTCATGCGAGGCAAAGAACTCTTCCGCGCCAACGTACAGACGGCTTTCGTCGGTATGCAGGCGCGACTCGTGATGGATGTTATCCGTCACGATCTTGGACACCGTGGCCTTATCAGCGCGCGGCACATGGAAGGAACGGACCTTACCGCCGCGCTCTACCAGCGTCACAATCGGGCGCTTGTTGGCGATGCTGCCTGATTTCGTGAACGGGCGTCCGTCAGTCCGCTTTGTCGCCTTAACCTTCGTCGGGCCGTAATAGGTTTCATCGGCTTCCACGATCTTGCCAGCGCCACCCATCGGCGGCAGATCGAGGCCGCCCTGACGCATGGACTCCATAACGCGGTGATGCAGAAACCAAGCGGTATTGTACTCGCAGCCCAACTGGCGATGCAGTTGGTGCGCAGAGAAGCCCTTCTTTGAAGCGGCGGCCATTGTGAACGCGACCGCCCATTGCGTCAGCTTCGCGTGGGACCGCTCCATGACCGTTCCCACGGTCACAGTGAAGTCCTTACGGCATGTCTTGGTCTTGCAGCGGAAACGGCCCGGCACGTTGGCCTTCGGGGTCGCGTTGTTCTCGGTACCGCAATGGGGGCACTTCGGGCCGTTCGGCCACAGGATTTCTTCAAACCACGCGCGGGCCGCTGCCTCGTCGTGAAACCGTGCTTCCTTGAAAATATTCTGTCCCATTGGGGTAGCTCCTTATGACAAGAAGCCTACGCCTAGACCTTTGGGTTGTCAACTACGTAATTGGGACCATATGCCTTTGAGAGGACTAGTAGCATGCCCTCTGTCAACCGCAGGAGGGTCGTAAAATGTCTGAAGAAAATCAAAGGATTGAAGATGGCGAGGATCGCAATGACGCTCCCGTTGCGGCGCCGCTGGGTCCGGTTGCCAGAGAAAAGGCGGCGCGGGAGAGGCACTGGGCCAGGGAAGAACGGCGCGAGGCGCGGGAAGGCGATCTGCGCCGTCACTGGGACGAGAATTACATCGCCGGTGTCGAGAAGCGCGGCGGGCTCGCGGCGTTGATACCCGATCCGCCGCCGCCAGCTCGCGGATACGGGTTGTCGCCGCCGCCGGATCGCG
>Ga0105238_10003091_pt1 | contig 16591 bp, 6 predicted proteins | sample KBSC34metaG_FD_81526 | JGI IMG/M metagenome (GOLD analysis project Ga0105238, IMG submission 81526) | Corn rhizosphere microbial communities from Kellogg Biological Station, Michigan, USA - KBS C3-4 metaG | ecosystem: Host-associated > Plants > Roots > Rhizosphere > Soil | place: Michigan, USA... | reverse complement strand
GGACGGTTGGGAGAGAATGCCCAACGTGTTTTTTAATATGTCGCGCTGTTCGGAGAGTTGAATGTATTCGCTTTCCCCTGTCGCGCCGTAGTTTGGTTTTACGAAGGCGGACGCTCTTCTTCTTTGTGGCTTCGTTCCCTTCTGTAAAAAGTTCCGCCCTCTGCGGGCCTCTGCGTTTGGTGGCCGTGACGCAGTCACCTCTGCGTTTATCGGCCAGTGAAAAGTTCAGTCCCGGAAACCTGACATTTTCAGAAAAACCGTAACCCTGCGGCCGGGGAAGCGGAGGGTGAAAAAACGATGATGGATGATAGTGGATAGATGATGGCGGGATGGGGGAGTTGAATGTTTCCGCTCTTCTTCTTTGTGGCTTTGTTCCTTGGTTGTTCATTCCATCCGCATCTCTTTTCGTGTTTTTGGTGTGTTTCGTGGTTAATGGCCCGTCCGGCATCGGACTTCGTGGTTCAACTCACTAATTCACTAACTTTCAAACTCATTGATTGCCCTTCAGTTCCCTCCGTTCCCTTCTGTAAAAAGTTCCGCCCTCTGCGGGCCTCTGCGTTTGGTGGCCGTGACGCAGTCACCTCTACGTTTATCGGCCAGTGAAAAGTTCAGTCCCAGAAACCTGACATTTTCAGAAAAACCGTAACCCTGCGTCCGGGCAAGTGTCAGTCCTCACTATTGACACAAGCAGGGAGGTGTCGTTGCGACTCATGGAGGTTTTTGGCGGTTCTTTCGCAGATGCCGCCGCGCCTTCCCACCGCACAAATATGCAGAAGGTTTTTCCCGCCATACAGTGATACAGTGGCGGGGTTCCATGAAATACATGACCCTTTTGCGCGTTGTCGCCGCCGCCGTTTTTTTCAATTTCACTTTCCACGCCGATGCCACGCTCGCGACCGTCTGGCACATCCCCGACAACACCGGCGACCTCGGCTTCAACATGCGGAATCCGGAATTCGCCATCGGCACCAGCACGGCGGTCAAATTTTACACCGGCACCTGGAAGTTCGACACCGGCAATGGCAACCAACAGCGCCTGAACCAGACCGGCGGGACGATGTATTACAAGACCTCCGCGCAAACCACCTGGAGCAGCACGAATCTCACCTTCTATTCCAACAACAGCGGCAACGGTAACCAATACTGGCAGGCGTCGCTGAATGGCTCCCTGTTCAACGCGAACGACACGGTGCAGTATTTTTTCCTGCTCAACTTTGATGGCTCCGGCTCGACCGGGGCGACCGATACCTGGCTCTACGGCAACAATGCCGGCAGCACCGCCACCGGCACGTCCAACACGGCGGCCGCCAGCCCCTTCACCTTCGCGGTGACCAATAACGCCATCGGCACGCCCGTATTGACCGTGAACGGCGTGAACGCCGATTACACCACGACGCACGTTTTCGTGAACGAGCTGAACAACGACGCCATGCCGTTGACGATGCTGTTCTCCCCCAATGCCGGGACGGTCACCAACGTCGAGATTTTCTCCAACCTGAACCGCCGCGACCGTGCGACCCAGGACGCCAATGGCGACGGCATCGAGGACGGCATCATCGCGCCGGACGGAAACCTCATCCCTGCGGGCGACGACAATAATTATTACAAGGCCTGCACGATGACCAATCTTGGTGGTGGGCAGTATTCCCTCCTGCTCAACGCCACCAAGACCGGCGCCTACCGCCTCACCGCCCGCTTCAAGATCGTCGGCAACACGAACTGGTTCTGGTATTCCGGCGGCAGCTCAGGCCGGCGCGACCATGCGATCGTCGTCACGCCCACCAAGGCGCGCGACATCGTCATGTACGAACTGAACGCGATGAACATCGACGCCGCCGGTTCCGGCCAGAACGACCGCAGCACCTTCACCGATCTCTACAACGGCCCCGGCTCGCGGCCTTACGATGCGGTGACGAACCGCTTCAATCTCCAATACGCCCAAAATCTCGGCGTGAACTGGCTGTGGTTCCAGCCCATCCACCCCATCGGGATTGTTGGCCGGCAGATCGACCCGAACACCAGCGCGCCCTACTCCGTGGGCAGCCCGTATTCCGTCAAAAATTTCTTCCAGATCAATCCGCTCCTGAGCAAGGCCAACACCCGCGACGCGGCGCTGGTCGAATTCACGAACTTTGTCGCAGCAGCGGATTCGGCCGGCATGAACGTGATGCTCGATGAACCGTTCAACCACACCGCGTACGACGCGGAGTTGGACGCCAGCGGCGTCTATTACTTTGCCACCAACGCGTCGGCCACGGACGAGATCCGCGGCAAAGAGGCGCGCTTCTTCTCGCAGACGAATGACTACTGCCAGCGTGCGAGCAGCGCGCTGAACATCGCCGTCGCGCCGGACCGCGGTGATTTCGGCAAGTTCGGCGATGTGTTCGATGTGTTCTTTGGACGTTATTCCGCCCTCGTCTGCCAGAACCCGGGCGACAATGGAAATTATCTCAGCGAGGCCGACACGTTTGACTACTCGACGGCGACGGGCAGCTTCGACCGCATCACCCAGAACACCTGGCGCTATTTTTCGGACTGCCTCCTGTACTGGCTCGACAAGACCGGCTGCCCGAACGGCACGCCTGCGAACCAGACCTACAAGGGCATCGACGGTCTGCGCGCGGATTTCGGCCAGGGCCTGCCGCCGCAATGCTGGGAATACATCATCAACAAGGTCCGCACGCGCAAATGGGATTTTGTGTTCATGACCGAATCGCTGGATGGTGGCGCGGTGACGTACCGCTCCAACCGGCATTTCGACATCCTGAATGAAAACATCATCTTCCCGCTGCAATCCGCTTCGACGGCGACGGATTACCGGAACATCTTTGAAGCCCGCCGCTCCGCCTACGGCCAGAGCCTGGTGCTCCTGAACAACACCTCGCACGACGAGGAGACCTACAGCGACCCTTATCTCGCCCTCATCCGCTACGCCGCGTGCAGCACGATCGACGGCGCACCGATGACCTTCTACGGCGAGGAACTCGGCGTCTCGACCAGCTTCGGTTTCGACAATTACGAACTGAACTTCGGCAAAAACATCCCGCATTTCAAAAAGTTCAATTCCATGCAGCCGATATTGAACCCGGCCAACCGCACCTACGCGCTCGACCAGCTCTGGCCGGTGTATGCAGGCATCAACCAGGCGCGCAACTTCAGCCCCGCCCTCCGCAGCTCAAGCCGTTATTACTTGAACCAGACCGGCAGCGGAACCCCGCAGGCGAATATTTTTTCCGTCGCAAAATATGTCACCGCCAACGGCGCGCCCAATTTCAACGATGTTGTCTTCGCCTTCTCGACCCTGGACCGCAACAACACCCAGTCCGGCAATTTCAACGTCAACATCACGCAGAACGGCGCGAACCTTTTCGGCATCAAGCCGGACCGCCTCTACAACGTAAAGAACATCTCCGCCTACACCGCGATCGACGGCAACCGCCGCAATACGTGGCTCTGGGGCGGCGGCATTGTCGGCAGCAACGTGCTGGCGAACGGCGTCTTTGTTTCGCTCAACCCCGTCCCCACGACGAACGGCGGCTGGGCCAGCAATCCATTCGAGGCGCAGTATCTGAAACTATACGACGTCACCCCGCCACCCGCGCCTGCGGCACCGGGGATCGGTTCCACAAATAATTATGTGTTCGCCAATAACGCCGCGTTCACCTGGTCCGCGGTCACGGATACGGAAGGCGGCATTTCCGGCTATCACGTCTGGGTCGGCACGACGCCCGGCGGGTCGAATGTCTTCAATGGCATCATCAATGGCACCTCCTTGGGTGTGACAAACACTTTCGGCACCCGGCTTTACGTGACCGTCGCGGCGGTAAACAACGCGGGCAGCGAAAGCGCCGCCAGCAGCAGCACCGGAATTCTCCTCCTGAATCCCGCCTGGATTCCGGTCGCTAACATGGCCTCGCCCAACGTGTTGAACTGGTCCAGCGTGTCCGGCCTGACCTACCGCGTCTGGTCCACGACCAATCTCACGATACCTTTCACGGCCTATGGCGGGATGGTCACGGCAACGGTCCCAACCCTGACCTATACCAACAACCCGACCAACACCGTCCGCTACTTCAAGGTCCAGTTGATTCCCTGACCGCATGAATATGCGGGTGGCACTTGCCATCAAACCTTAGTTTACTTACATTCAAATCAGAAAACCCCACACCGCATGAAATTTCTATTTAACGCAGGCATGGTCGCCGTAGCCGTCCTTTTTGCCCGGTCAGTTGAAGCCCAGACCGTCACCAATGCCGCTGACAATGCGGGCAATTATTCATCCTGGCCCCAGGCGGCCAACAACGGGTCTGGCTTCGGCAGCTGGTCCTACAACAACACCACGCCCAACGGCGGATTTTCCGGTCAGTTCCTCGGCGGCAGCCCCAACATCAACAGCGGCAGCGGCAATGCCTTCGGTTTTTACGCCAACAACGGCGCCAGCGCCATGTCGTCGGCCATCCTGCCGTTTTCCGGCGGGTCGCTGACTGCGGGTCAGACGTTCTCCATCCAGATGCAGAACGGGAATATCACCGACAACGGCGGCCGGGTCGGTTTCAGTCTGCAAAACAATTCGGCGGTGGACCTCTTTCAGTTCTATTTCAACGGTGGGTCGAGCGACTATTACATCAATGTTTCCGGCACGCAGGTTGATACCGGCGCAGGCTTTACATCTGGACCGATGACGTTGCAATTCAGCCAGGGCGCCGGCAATGCCTGGGCTTTTTCGCTGTTCCAGGGCAACACGCTGACGGCGGCCTTAAGCTCGGTCAGCACCGGGGATTCGCTGGCCAACAATAATATCTCGCGGGTTGACCTCTTTTCCCTCAACGGCGGCAGCTCGCGCACGTTGGGAGACAATGCGAACCTCTACTTCAACAACGTGATGATCACAACCGTGCCGGAGCCAACCTCGGTCGCACTCGCCGCTTCCGGCCTCGCCCTGCTTTACGTCATCCGCCGCCGTCGGTGAAAAATCTTGGAGGTAAAACCAGCCCCGGATTTTCCGGGGCCTTTTTATTGCCCGGATCAACGCCTGTGCTCGCGCAGCAGTTGCGCGAGCTTTGAATTAAACGCCTTTGCCTGCCCCAGCTTCTCCAGCGTCAGGTGCAGCCGGTAACGCCAGTAATAATTCGGGATGGCCGGCACGTTGATGCGCTCGGCCTCCACATCCTTCCGGCGGATCTTCCCGTCCATGCCCAGCAGGTCCTGCAACTGGAAGACGCTCCACATCGCTGGCGAGGCGAGATGCTGGCGCACGACCGCCTGGACGATTTCCGGCGTCGCCTCATGCGGGGCATCGCCATACCGGCCAAGGCCGTTGTTATAAAATTTCTGCGTCAGCGCGCGGTCTTCCGTCCACCAGCCGCGGATCGTGCTCATGTCATGAGTTGAGGGCGTGACCACGCTCAGATATGGCGCGTCCGCCGGCCGCGAAAATGCCTGGCCGGGATTTTTCGGCATCCGCTGGATTTCCAGGCTCAGGAAACCCAAGTCGCGCATCACCTCCGGCACACAGGCCGGTACCAGGCCCAGATCTTCGCCGCAGACGAGCATGTTCGTGACGCGCTTGAGCGCCGGGAGCTTTTGCATGGCCTCGCGCATCCAAAAATCATCCTGCCGCCGGAAGAAATAATCCACGTACAGCTCGCGCAACCTCGCCTGCTGGTCGGCGGGCAGGTCCTTGAAGGACAGCGTCTGCTCCACTGCAAAGCGGAAATGGAACTTTCCGTCCACGTCGAACATGATCACGTTGCTGATCAGGTCGAACAGGCCGATCTTTAATTTCGCGTTGCGCTCATTCTGCGGGCGGGTGGCGAAATGGTTTTCCACCTGCCGCTGCGTGGCAAACCCGGGCTTGAGCCGGTACTGGTCATCGCCGGTCGCATCCAAAAATTCGCCGCGGACAAATTCCGAATCTTCGCCGAAAATTTCCAACAACACTTCGTCAGTGATGTACGGCCTGGTGAAGCGATCATGGTTGAAGGCGATGCCGCGCGCGGCGAATTCACCCGGCTCGATTGCAATCGCCGGCACGAAGTAGCCGAGGATGCCCTCGACCGCGTGCGCCGGGCTGCTCCAGATGCGGAAAAAACCAAGGATATGGTCGATGCGGAACGCGTCGAAGTAATTTCCCATCTGCTCAAAACGGCGCTTCCACCACGCAAAGCCATCGGCCGCCATGCGCGGCCAGTTGTAGGTCGGGAAACCCCAGTTCTGGCCCTTGGCGGCGAACGGGTCGGGCGGCGCGCCCGCCTGCATGTCCATGTGATACAGTTCCGGCGATTGCCACGCATCCGCGCCATGCCGGTACACGCCGATGGCGATGTCGCCTTTCACGACCAGTCCGCTGGCATGTGCATACGCAGTCGCCTCTTTCAATTGCAGGTGCAAGTGGAACTGGATGAAACAATGGAAGGCGACGTCGTCATTCCGTTTTGACAGCACGGCGATCTTCTCTGCATTAAACGTTTTGTGTTCCGGCCACCGGCTGAAATCGGCCGTGCCAAATTGATCCCGCAAAAAACAGAATGCGGCGTAGGGCACCAGCCAGTGTTCGTTTTCGGCGAAAAACTGTTTGTACTCCTTCGTGCGGAAGGTGGCGGCTTTTTGCGAAGGGAAAATCTTCCGCAAAAATGCCAGTTTTGCCTTCATCACCGCCTCATAATCCACTGTTTTGAGCCGGTTCAAACGCTGGCGTTCCGCTTCGAGCGGCTTGAGGTACCGCCGGTTTTTGGGGTCAGTGGCAGCAGCCAGGTTCAGATACTGCGGATGCAGTGCGAAAGCGGAAATGGCGGCATAAGGATAGGAATCCTTCCATGAATTCGTCGCCCCTGTGTCATTGACGGGCAGGAGTTGGATGAGCTTGAGTCCGGCCTGTTTTCCCCAGTCGGCGAGCGGTTTGAGGTCGAGAAATTCACCGACGCCAAAATTATTTTCGCTGCGCAGGCTGAACACCGGCACCGCCACGCCCGCGCCGCGCCATTGCTCCACCGGCAGGTTGGCGAAGCCGTCGTTGACGAGAGTGTGTTTGTCGCGCTCGATTTTGTCGTTCAAAACCCGGTTGGCGCCGTCTTCAAACCGGATGAAGGTTTTTTGCGCGACATCATACACCCCGTATTTATAAGCAAACGGAAACGCCTGTCCGCGCAGGTCCAGTTTCACGGACAAATCGTCTTCGCCTGCGATGCGATTGAGCAAAACCGGGTTCGCTGTCTGCCAGTTTCCCAGGGCCGCGCCCTCGCCGATGAAACAGAGCGTTTGATTTTTTCCAAGGAGCGGCGACTTGACCCGGAAAGTATGCGTGGAGTTTTTCGGCGTAGCGGTTTTGATCTCCGTGAAATGTTCCGCGAGCAGGACTTTTTTAAAGGGCGCGGTGGCAAAAGCGTTGGCAAAAAAGGCGGGGGCGTTCCACGAATCGATCACGAGCAGTTCGGCGCACTTGAAATCCGCCGGACGCAGGCGGCGGTCACGTCCCCAGTCGGTCGCCTGTGCGCCGCCGTTGCGGAAGATATAGCTGTAACTGAACGCGGAGGCGCAGGCCTGGGCGGCGAGCGGCACCGTGACTTCCCAATGTTCGCGGTCGAGAAACTGGAGCGGCACGGAATGGGCGGGCAGCGGGTGGTCACCGGCCAGCGCGAGCGATTGTCCAGGTTGGGTCACAAACCGGAGACGGAAAGTCAAATTCACGGCGATGTTGTACCAGTCTTCCCCGTCCCCTGCAAACCCGCACGAAAATGCCGCCGGGTCTGCCTGGCCGGGGCAACGGTTCGGCACAAATATGCGGTTCACGGAGCCGACCGCTTCGCTTATTTTTAAGGGCAATCCCTAAAAAAATAGATGCTTGCGATGTCTGGCAAAAAACTTGACCAACCGGACCCGGTCGGCGGCGTTCCAGCCAACCCACAAGCTTCCAAAATTGCTCGCCGGAAAAATCAGAACTCCCGGCGTGTCTTTTTTGGCATTGATGACCGAAGGACCAGAAAACGCCCGACCAGCGAGCTATTAGTCAAAAATAATCATGAAACCAACCCTCCAACTCCGCGCCTTTGCTGCGTTAGCCGCAGTGATGCTCATCAACTTGTCGACCTCCGTCCATGCCGGAAACACTTGGGATGGCGGCGGCAGCGATAACAATTGGAACACCGCTGCGAACTGGAATCCCGACGGAACCCCGGCCTACGGGACGGCGAACTTCGACGGAAGCACCCGGACCAATCCGGTGCTCAACGTCAATTACAACATGAACATCTTGACCTGGACCAATACCACCAGCAGCCCGTGGACGCTTGGCAGTTCCGGCGGCTCGGTCCTCAGCCTGTTCGATAATAGCGGTGCCCAGGCAAAAGTTGAAAATAACAGCTCCGCCCTGGTGACCATCAACGCTCCCATCACGTTTGCTGCGAACAATGGTTCCCCGCCCAATCCTTTCGGCGAGATCAATGCCGTCAACAGCGACCTGCTCTTTGGAACCGGCACTTTGACCGTCAATGGCTCGTCCTGTAACGGCATCAAGCTCTTCGGCGGCAGCCATGTGGTCACCTTCAATAATACGGTTAGCGCTACGGGGAAATGGTTTGGCATCACGACCGGCGGAACCGGCAATACCATCAACATCGGCGGCTCCTTCACCTCTTCCGATTTTTATGTGATGAACGCCGGCACGTTGAATCTCAACAGCGGTGGCAGCCTGTCAGCCGCGGTCCGGCTCGGCGGGGATTTTGGGAATACAGGCAACCAAAACCAGACCAAGAGCGGAACTTTTAACCTGACCGTGGCGGCGGGTGGCCAGACATTTTCGGGAGTCATCAACTCGGTTTCAGGAAATACTTCAGGCGCCTTGGTGGTGAATTCGCAAAATACCAGTGCCACGAACACATTGAGCGGCCATATCGCGCTTGATTCCGCCTTGAAGATCACCCAAAGCGCCGGTGGCACCCTGAACATCACACAAGCGCACACGGACGGAGGTGCCAACGCCACCGGTACCGATATCAAGGGCAACACGCTGACCCTGACCCCGGCAAGCACCGGCACGATAATCCATGGCGGCACCATCTATAATTCGACAGGCACCGGTGGTGTTACCTTGACCGGAGCCGGTACCAATATTTATAGCGCCGCGCATGCCTATACCGGCGACACCCTGATCAACGCCGGCACGCTACAGATCATCAGCGGCGGCTCGGCCAACGGCAGCATCATCCGTATCGGCGATACTGCCGCCAACAGCCCGGCGGCCACGCTCTCCGCCGGCTCCGGCGCGAGTTTCACCAGCACACTGGTCGTACGCCCGAGCGCCTCCGGCACCCAGGGTACAAGGATGATTTCTGGCATTGATGCGAGTGGCACCGCCACGATTTCCGGCGGTGTGTTTATGGATGCCGACGTCACCGTCAGCAACATCAATGGCGGCACACTGGCGTTCACCGGCACACAGTTCGACCTCAAGAATCAAACGGTGACGGTGAACATTGCTGGCGCTGTCACGATGTCCAGTTCGACCGTGATCCAAAACAGCACCGGCAGCGGCAAGCTGATCAAGAGCGGAACGGGCACCTTGACGCTCTCAGGAGCCAGCACCTATACCGGCGGAACGACATTGAACACCGGTGGCACCCTGAACATCAATAATGCCACGGCCATTGGAACCGGTGCCCTGACCATCGGTGGCAGCACCACCACGTTTGACAACACCAGCGGCGCGGCCATCACGCTGGCAAACAATAACGCCCTGACCATCAGTGGTGGCAGCCCGACTTTTACCGGTGCCGGCGACGGCACACATGATCTGAATTTTGGCTCGGGGACGGTGACTGTCAGCGGCAACAACCGCACCTTGACGATCAGCGCCGGGACTTTGACACTCGGTGGCGGGGTAACAGACAGCGGCGGCGTCAGAAAACTCACCAAAGCCGGGGCGGGAACTTTGGTTTTGAATGGTGCGGCAGGCACCTGGACCGGGGGGGCTGAAATTGGCGCTGGCACGCTTGCAATCGGTGCCGACACTGCTCTCGGAACCGGAAATCTTTCACTCAACGGAGGGACGCTTCAATCCAGCGGTGGTGCCCGAAGCCTTGCCAACAACGCAACGCTCGACGCCAGCAGCAGCATTACCGGCGCCAGCGCCATTGCCATTAACGGGACTTTTACTGAGGCCGGCGGCTCGCGCTCGCTTACCGTTAACAACTCAGCCCTGACAACCATCGCTGGCAACGCCTATCTTTCTGACAATAACACCAGCAATGGCCGGGGTTTGACCGTCACTGGCACCGGCAATCTGACCATCAGCGGCCCTCTCGCAAACAATAACGCAGGCAATACGCAGGCCGCAGCGCTGACCAAGTCCGGTTCCGGCACACTGACCCTTGGCAATGCGAACACCTACAGCGGCAATACGACGATCAGCTCGGGTACGCTGGCATTGGGCGGCAGCGGTTCGATCAACAGCACTCCGCAGATTTCCATTGCTGCCGGTGCGACCTATGACGTGTCCGCGATCAATGCCTACACATTGAGCGGCAGTACCGCCTTGACCGCGAGCGGCACAGGCACAACGGTGGGAACTTCCGCAGCTGCCGTCAAAGGCGCTTCCGGTGGAACCGTAAACTTGGGCTCGCGCCCGATCACCCTGACCTTTGATGGAGCGAATCCGGCGCTTTATATTTCTCAAGGCACACTATCGTTGAATGGCAACGCCTTTACCGTCAACAAAGCCCCGGCGCTGGCCGTCGGTACCTACACCATAGTCCAGCAAGCCAGCGGGAATATTACCAGCGCCGGTGTCTATACCGTATCTGGAACAGCCATCGGTGCCGGAAAAACCGGGATAATTTCCGTCAGCGGTGGGAATGTAATTCTCACGGTTCAAAACACGACCACTACCACGCTCACCCGCACAGCCGGAGCCAGCCCCTCGACATATGGCGATTCACTCACCTTCCATGCACTCGTCAGTCCCGATCCCGGCAATGGCTCGACCATCACCTTCAAGACCAATGGTGTCGCCTTCAGCACAGCGACCACCACCTCCGGTGCGGCTGACCTGACGACCAGCGCCCTCTCCTATTCCGGCGGCTCCGCCTATACGGTCACGGCGGATTTTGGCGGCAACGCAGTCAACGCGGCCAGCTCGGGTACATTGAGCGGCGGACAGCAGGTCAACCAACGCGCGTTGAGCCTCACTGCCAATAACGACACCAAGACCTATGGCCAGACCAAAACCTACGGCGCCGGTTCCACCGCCTTCTCCAGCAGCGGCCTGCAAAATAGCGAGACCATCGGAACGGTCACCATCTCCGCCAGCGGCGGCGCTGTGGCGACCGATGGGACAAATACTTACAGTTTGACGCCCAGCGCAGCCACGGGCGGGACGTTCACGCCGGGAAATTATTCGATCACTTACAATGCCGGAACACTGACGGTGAATCCTTTGACTGCGAGCCTGACCGGTTCGCGGGCTTACGACGGAACCACGAATGCGGCGGCGGCGATTCTTTCCGTCGCAAACACGGTCGGCAGCGACAATGTGACCGTAGCGAGCGGCACCGGTGGCCTGGCAGACGCAGGCATCGGCACCCAGGCGATCACATCGCCGGGCACACTCGCCTTGGGGGGCATCCAGGCATCCAACTATACGCTGACCGGCGCGAGCGGTTCCGTGACCATCACACAGGCCAACACCGCGGTGACGGTATCGTCCTCGTCCGATCCATCCGGTTATCTTGATGCGCTCACGTTCACCGCAAATATCACGCCCGCAGATGCCACCGGTTCCGTGACCTTCTTCAACGGCGCGATGCCGTTTAGCACCAACAATCTCGTCGCCGGGACAGCCGTCAGCGCCAGCATCAATACGTTGCCGCGCGGGACAAACACCGTCACCGCAATCTATGGCGGCGATGGGAACTATCTCGCCGGCACCAATTCGCTGGACCAGATCGTCACCAATCATCCGCCCGCGGCAAGCAACGTGAGCTACTATCGCGGCCCCGTGAACACCTTCAAATTCAAATTGAGCGAGCTGCTGACGAACACGTCTGACACGGATGGCGACCCCGTGACCCTGGCCAGTTTCAGCACGAGCACCAACGGCATCATGCTGACCACCAATGGCGGTTTCATGATGTATTACAATACCAACTTCGTGAATGACCAGCTTGCCTACATCGTGAGCGATGGCTTTGGCGGCAGCGCGACGGGTACCATCACAGTGACCACGCAGGCATTCCTCACCGGTCAGAACGCCAGCGTGAGCGTCAGCAGCAGCACGGCCACGGTGAATTTCGCCGGCATCCCCGGATACAATTACAGCGTACAGCGCTCCACGAACCTGGTTGATTGGGCCACCATCCTGACGACGAATGCGCCTTCCGGCGGCCTGTTCAAGTGCGTGGATGATTTCAGCGACCTTGGGGTCGTGCCCGGCTCCGCATATTACCGGCTGCAATACAATCCTTAACCCGCCAGTTCCAACGTCCCCGCCGAAGACGCGCGTTTTTCGTCCACCAGTTCGGCGCGCTTGTCGATGAATTGCGCAAGGATGTCCACGGCGATCTCGGTGACGCTTTGCGAACGGATCTTGATGCCGACCGGGCACGCAACGCGCGCCATCTGCTCCGGCGTGGCGATCCGGGCCTTCACGAAATGTTCCGTGATGGTCCGGGCTTTGCGCGAACTGCCGATCATGCCAAGAAATTGAAATGGCCGGTGGATCCACGATTCCAACACGAGTGCATCGTGCTTGTGCCCCCGGGTGACGATGAGGCCGAAGGTGGGGGCGGATGGAAAAGGCGTGATACAAAGCTCGCCCCAATGTCCGGTGCGCACCGAGACCGCTTCCGGGAAAAAATCATGGTTCGCGAGTTCCGGACGGTCATCAAAAATTGTCACCGCAAAATCCAGTTGCAATGCCAGCGGCGCGACCGCCTGCGCGATATGCCCCGATCCGGCGATCCACAAGGCGCACGGCGGCATGATGGTCTCGTTATACAGCCAGTCCCCGGCATCCGCATCAACCGCCACGGAAAAATCCTTTTTCACCCCCCAGGTTTTGGCGGCATCACGAGTGGCCAGGTCTTTCCAAAACGTTTCTCCCAGCGTCTGGGCGTTGGGAATGATGACACCGCAGACCTTGCCGCCGCAGATCAGGCCGTCGTCCCAGCCGAAATCGTGGTCGAGCACCAGCTCGAACGTTTCCGGGCGGCCGGTCTTGAGCGAGTTGAGCGCCAGCCGCTGCGCCTCGGCCTCCAGACAGCCGCCGCCAAGCGTGCCCTTGATTTTCCGATCGGGGAAAAACAACGCCTTGGCCCCGAACTTTTGCGGGCTGGAGCCCTTCACGCCGGTGATGATGCCCAGCGCCACAGGCTGGCGCGCGGCAGCGGCGGCGGCCAGCGATTGAAAAACCGATTGAGTCACGCGCACAGTTTATGCCGGACGCCGCGAAGCTCCAAGCGTCAAACGGACCGGCCGGCGGCGGCGCATCAAACATGTTTGCACGAATTCAAAAAACTTCCCGGTGGCGGCGGCGGGCACCTTCGCTTAGTTTCCCCGCATGAAACACACATTTTCCACCGCCGCCCTGTTGCTTTTGGTCGCGGCGAAATTGTCCGCCCAGACCAATCTCTACGTCGATGCCGGGGGCTCGGCTAAATTTCATACCGTCCAGGCCGCCATCATGTCCGTGCCATCGGGCAGCCGGGAAAATCCGGTCATCATCCACATCGCGCCCGGCACCTATCAGGAATTGATTTATATCCAGCGTGAAAAGCGATTTTTCAAGCTCGTTGGCGACAACCCCACGAACACGATCCTTTCCTTCAATCTTTACGCCGGTATCACCAATGCCGAGGGCAAGCCCATCGGCACATTCAAGACGCCCTCGACCACGATTGATGCGGATGATTTTTCGGCGGAGAACATCACGTTTGAAAATTCCGCCGGGCCGGTCGGCCAGGCGCTGGCCATCCGCGTGGATGGCGACCGCGCGAGCTTCCGCAACTGCCGCTTCCTCGGCTGGCAGGATACCATCCTCCTGAATCGCGGGCGGCAGTATTTTGAGAACTGCTATGTCTGCGGTCATGTGGATTTCATTTTTGGCGCCGCCACCGCATGGTTCGAGAAGTGCGAGATCCATTCATTGCGCCCGGGTTATCTCACCGCCGCCTCCACGCCGGAGGACGCCCCGTTCGGTTACGTCTTCTCCCACTGCAAAATCACCGGCGAGCCGGAATCCAAGGCTTACCTCGGCCGGCCGTGGCGGATTCACGCCAGCACCATCTACCTGAATTGCGAGATGTCCGGGGTCGTACGGCCGGAAGGCTGGAGCGACTGGAACAAGCCCGAGGCGCATACCACGACGCGCTATGCGGAATTCAACTCCACCGGCGCGGGCGCCAGCCCGACGAACCGGCCGGACTGGACGAAACAGCTCACCGAAACCGAGGCCAAACGGATCACCGTGGAAAAAGTCCTCGGCGGCGCGGACGGCTGGAATCCCACCCTGCCCCCGCTTGATCCAAGAGTCGGCGCGACCAGTTTCAACATCCAGTATGGCGAGGCCGGCGGTGAGAAACTTTTCCTTGATGCGCACGTGCCGGCGGGTGATGGAAAGTTTCCCGTGCTGATCATCGTCCATGGCGGCGGCTGGAGCGGCGGTGACAAGGAGGGGGACATCGTGCCGGTGTTTGCAACGGCGGCGACAAATTACACCTGGTTCACGATCAATTACCGGCTCGCACCCGAGAACCGCTGGCCGGCGTGCTACAAGGACGTGGAGACGGCGATCCGCTGGGTGAAAAATCATGCGGCGGAATTCAAGGGCGATCCGGAACGCATCGCGCTCATCGGCTACTCGGCAGGCGGACACCTGGCGACACTCGCGGGGACCATCGCGGACACAAACACGCGGGTGCAGGCGGTCGTGGGCATCGCGCCGCCGGTAAACCTGGTGGCGGACGCGGAACGGCGGGGCCTGGACAAATGGTCCTCCATGACCAACCTCACCGGCAGCGCGGTGCTGGACGCCGCCACCGTGAAGCTGATGATTGCGATGTCATCGACCACTTATATCCGCCCGGGGCTGCCGCCGTTCTTCCTGCTCCAGGGGGATGCCGACAAGAGCGTGTATTACAACCAGACGGCGGACTTTCAAACGAAGCTCCAGTCCGCGGGTGTCACTTGTGACATGGTGACGATCACCAACGGAACGCACCGGATCGCAGACTGGAACAAATTCGACCCGCAGTGGCAGAGCAAGCTGGCGGCGTGGCTCGATGAAAAGCTCGCGGTGAAATAATATCGCTCACGGATAAACCAATCGCAGGAAGACGGAACCGTTCCCCGGATTGATGACGAGATTTGTCGTGTTGACGTTCGTGGAATTTGCCACCGTCGCCCAGTTGGTGGAAACGCCCGTGGCCAGGTTGTTTGTCTGGATTTGCAACCGCCAGCCCAGATGACTCTGCGGCCAGGAAAGCTGCAACTGGTTGCCCGCGCTCTGCATCACGATGTTGGTGGGCTGTCCGGATGGCAACGGAACTGCGCTGACCTGCGCCGAGTTGGTGCTTTCGCCCCCCGAGCCTACCGCGGTGACGACATAATAATAATTCAACGCATTGCTGACCGCCGCATCAGCGTAATTCGTTGCAGCCATACTGAAGGTCGTTGGATACGGACCGTTATTTACGGTGCCGCGTTTCAGGTTGTAGCCGGTGGCGCCGCCGACGGAATTCCACTTGAGATTGACGAGCAGATTGGTCGCCGTCGCCACCAGATTTGTCGGCGCGGGCGGTGCCAGTGGCGCAGGCAAGGTGACAACCAGCTTCACCTGCCCCGCCGTGTTGGTATCAAAAACATAATTGTAGCCCGCCGGCGTGGCACCCAGCGCCGGCACATTCCCGCCCAAGGTGCCCGTGTTAGTCATCAGGATATACGTGCCGTTGGTAAAGCCATCGCCCGCAGTGATATTGTTGGTGCCGCCCAGCACCAAATTGCCTTTTGCAACAACCGTGGCCGCATTCGTGCCCAGGGTGAAATTCAAAACAGTATTGGTGAACAAGGTCAGGTTGTTGCTCACCGTCAGCGTGCTGGCCGCCAGCGTCAGCGGCCCGTCATCGAAAACATTGGTGTTCTTCAAAGAACCGAAGGCGTTGTAAAGCCCCAGCACATTGCCGTAACCATTGGTGGTCAGGCCGTCAAAGGTGAACAGCGTGTTCGTCGGCGCGCTGTTGGTGATCACAGCTTGGGCGTCGAACAACGCGAAGGTCGTGGTGCTGCTGGAGACCTTGAAATTGCAGTCAATGAAACGCGCCCCGCTGACGTTGTAGAGGCAGAAATTCCGGTCACCCGTCACGTTGACATGGTTGAAGACAATGTTGGTCGCAGGCATTTCCGTGCGCGCCCAGATGAGGCCCACGGGATAGCCGCTGACGGACGTCGCCGTGATATTGCTGAAGGTGATGTTGCGAAAGATCGGGGTGAGGCCGGTCACGGCCGCGACCGCCTGCGTGGCGGCATAGTACGCCGAGACGCTGCTGGGCGTACCGATTACATTGTAGTAACCGTAAACCTGGATCGGAAAATGCACGTTCGTGAT
>Ga0105238_10003089_pt1 | contig 16600 bp, 12 predicted proteins | sample KBSC34metaG_FD_81526 | JGI IMG/M metagenome (GOLD analysis project Ga0105238, IMG submission 81526) | Corn rhizosphere microbial communities from Kellogg Biological Station, Michigan, USA - KBS C3-4 metaG | ecosystem: Host-associated > Plants > Roots > Rhizosphere > Soil | place: Michigan, USA... | reverse complement strand
TGTGTACAGACGGCATTACGCGTCACATCACCGACAATGAACTTCGACAATTGATGGTTGTCAGCGACAGTCTCGATGAACTCTGCGGTGAGCTTAAACGACGTTGCTTCGAACGCGGCGCCGAAGACAATCTGACGGTTGTCGCCATACGCGTTGGCGAACATCTCAGGGCCAACGAGCGCCTAGCGGATCTCGAACCGACAATCTCGCCCGAAACAGAACGCGTTTATGCAGTGCAATCAGGCAATGGCTCACCTGCTGACACCACGTTTATGCCGGCTTCGCGAATTGCCTTCCCTGCACCGGCAAGTCAACCTGCTCCGGTGACACCTCTGCCTGGCGAACCACTCAACGTGGGCGAACCTGCAGTGGCGGCGCGATCGGGCGGAGGCGCGGGACGTGCATTACTGTTTGTATTCGTGTTGCTGCTCATTGCCGGGGCCTTTTATGCGGGCGCGCGCTTCAAGGAACGAATTCCCTTCCTCGCGTCCAAAACTCAGCCGGCGCCAGCGGCTACACCTGTAGTTACAGCTCCTCCTGAAGAGCCTTTTGTGAAATTTGAGAGGGCGCGACGGCAAGTCGATCAGGATCCTCGTGCGTGGCTGGCGAATGATGTCGGCAAGGAGATAGTGGCCGCGGGAATTCAGAGTCCACTCGATTCGCCGAATGCGGAGTTTTTGTATCTTTATGGTCGCGCAAATCTTCTGACCGGCAATACCGATGAAGCTTCCAAAGCTTTTGACGCGGCTATTAGCAAGTCGAACCTCAATCCGTCTCCGGCCAACGCCACCGTCAAAAAGGAAGCGATTCTCGGATTGAGCATGATCAGTGTGAGGACGCAGAAGGATCGCTGGAAGGTGCTCAACCACTACGAAGAGCTGACAAAACCACCCACCAACAGCAACGCTCCTTAACAGCATCTAAGGAGCCACGAAGATGCACAAAAGAGAGTTGCCACAAAAAGGCATAAAAAGCACAAAACAATTTCAGAAAACTCTTTCTGTGCTTTTTGTGCCTTGTTGTGGCTAATGAAGATGGCGGAACTGAAGCTTCAAAACAGTAGGCTGGATGGGCGGTACGACATTATTGAACGCCTCGGGGGTGGCAGCTACGCGGAGATCTACGTCGCCAACGATAATGCTGCCGCCGAAGACGCTCCGCGCACTATTGTTATCAAGGCTCTGAATCTCTATCTCCAGGACGCACCGGATGCTGAGTTGGAGCGAACGCTGGTCACGAATTTTCAAAACGAGGCCGTTGCACTCGACCGCGTTCGACATCCAAATGTGATAAACCGTCTCGGACACGGTACCGCCATCGATCTCGCCGGCACGACTTTTCATTACATCGTTCTCGAGTATCTTCCCGGCGGCGATCTGTTTGCGCTCACTAAAACGCGTCCATTGTCTCTGCAGCGAGTCCTGTTTTATCTGGAACAGGTTTGCTCCGGTCTTGCGCACGCACACAAATGCGGCGTGATCCATCGCGACATCAAGCCGCAGAACCTGCTGCTCACCGCCGACAAAGAAGTCGTGAAGATTGCCGACTTCGGCGTGGCTCGGATCGACGCTGTCGAAGGCGCGATCACACGGGTTGGAACCAACATCTATTCAGCGCCCGAACATAACCCGTTGATGCAGACGGGGCAGCTCGATACCGGCGGGTTGCGAATGCCACACACTCATCTCACACCAGCAGCCGACATCTATTCGCTCGCGAAAACGACCTACACATTGCTCGCAGGTGAATCGCCCCGACGCTTTGCACAACACGCATTGACGGAGTTGCCGGCGCACATTAGTGAAACTCCATGGGCGAGCTCGGTCCTCCGTGTGCTTCAGAAAGCAACTCAGAATCGTGCGGAAGCACGTTATCAGACGGTGGAAGAATTCTGGGACGACATTGCTGACGCGAGCCTCCCGCCGACGCGACCATTGCAGATGGTGCCGGGCGTGGTCCAGGAGCTGCGACGCAAGCCAAGTGAGGATCTCTCAGTAGAGCCGGAAGAGGACTTCACCGAAGCAGCGCCACCGCGGCCCCACTTTGAAGTGCCCAAGCCTGCGCCTCCCGATCTCGATACAGCCAAGCGACCACGCATCGTGGTTCCGATCAATCGCGAAGTCGAGCGGCAAATGGAGATGCGTGCTCGTCAGGAGATGGCAACGCAGAGAGAACGACGTCCGGAGAGGACCACCTCCTCGGTCGAGTCAGTATTGCCGGCCAGCAAAAAGCGTCGTGCGCTCGTGGCTGTCGGGTTGATACTCGCGTTCTCTGGTATGCTCCTCGCGACCCACAAGTATGTGACGACACGTTGGAATCCCCTCGCGCCGATTGCTCAAAACGTCGAGCCGGTGATAATTGGTCGTGAAGGCATCACCACTACCGACGTCAATCTTCGGCCGGTGGCGAGCAGCTCGAATATGCCGATCGGACTTGCTGAGTCAGGATCTAAAGTGAAAGTGCTAAGCGCCGACAACAATTGGTTTGAGGTACAGGTGGTGGAACACGGAAGGCCGAAGATCGATCCTTATTCATCGGACCGTGGTTGGATCAACAGGCGATACGTCAAGTTCGATTAGGTTGAGTGCGGAGAAGGAGCGACAGCTTGGGTCTGCTGGAATCGATCAGAAAATGGATAGACGGTGAGACAGGCGAAGACCTACTCGAAGCCGCCGACGAGCATGCGAAACCGCGCCGCGTTTGGGAAGAGTTTCTGGTGAAGATCGCGCGCGAGGTTGAAGCCGCGATGCAGCGCGAGATGTTTACGCCGCCGGGCGGTCCGACTTACATTCCACGAGAGTACATCGTTTACCTCAGCGCAGACGACGATAAGGAGTGGCAGGGCGATAAACGTCGCGGGCTGGAGCAGGGACTTTTTCATGTCCTCTCGGAGCGTGCGCGCGAGTTGAGCGGACAGACGCAACTCGCTGTCAAATCTTTTGCGGTGGAGCTTCGCGTCGATGGAACGCTAAATAAGGGTGAGTTTCGCGTGCAGGCCGTGTGGGATGAGACGGAGAGCGGACACACGATGGTTACGCCGCGTGTGGATCCTTCACGCACAGCGCCTGCGTTTAGTCCTAACGACACGATTGTCGAGCGTGCAGGCGAAGTTAGCGAAAGCGAGCAGACAGTTGTCCGGCCGAAAGCGACCGCGCTTTACCAGGTTGAGGTCTGGCAGAACGGCATGCGCGAAGCAGTGGTGCCGATCATGAAGAATGAGATCACGATCGGCCGCGGCTCGCGAAGTATTTCGGTGGATCTGCCGATTAAGGGCGATCCGGAGGTCAGCCGCGTTCATGCCGTGCTTTCGCGTGATAACGAGGGGCGATACTGGCTCGTCGCAAAAGGACGGAACCCGACGATCGTCAATGGGAAAGAAATAACGCGTGAAGAGCCGACCGAAGTGACGCCGGATCAGAAGATCGCGATCTGCAACTTCACAATCCGCATCCAGCCAAGATAAGTTTTCTCCCGCAACGGCGCGACGGCGCAACGTCAGAGAACCGAATTACTTTGTGTCTTTCGTTGCGCCGTGGCGCCGTTGCGGGAGACATCTTTCTCCAATTCCTTGATCAGATCTGTGAGGAGCGTGGCGGTGTGCTCGCCCTCGAGATAGCCCTTGCCGAGCATCTTTGTGATGCGGCGCTCTTTGGTTTCGCCCGATACTTCTTTCAAGATCGCACGCGCAAAGGCTGCGACGACCTTCCCATCAAACTGCTTGCCACTGCTCTCACGTAAATCACGCACGACGTCTTCAAATGAGCGACGCCGCCGGTAAGGACGATCGGTCGTCATCGCGTCAAATGAGTCGGCGAGCGAAACGATCTTCGCGCCGAGCGGAATCTGCTGGTCGGTAAGCCCGTCAGGATAACCACGACCATCGAGTCGTTCGTGGTGATACTTCGCCATCAACGGAATGTCGGCGTACGGGTGTCTGATCGGCGCGAGAATTTCGTAACCAGCCGCCGGATGTCGATTCAGTTCGCTCGAATTCTTTGCGTCGATGTGGTAAGGGGCGTTGATGATGTCGCGATCGACGATCAGTTTTCCGATGTCGTGCAGATAGCCCGCAATCTGAATCCCTTCGACTTCTTCTTCGCTCCAACCCATTTCGCGCGCGATGATCTCGCTATACCTGCCGACACGTTCCGAGTGTCCCTGCGTGTACTTGTCTTTAATATCGATTGCCGCCGCAAAAGCCCGCACTGTATCGCGGTAGATCGCACGCAACTCATCGTACAGACGGCGATTCTCTTCTGCGCGTTGGGCCACCTGCTCGAGCAAACGATGCGTGTGAATACCGACACCGATATGCCGGACCATCGCGTGAATCGTTTCGAAATCTTCGCTCGAAAACTCCTCACCGCTCGCCTTCCCTCCAAGCAGAACCAAACCGGTTACTTCCCCGCGCACGATCATCGGCAATACGAGCTCAATTCCCTCGCCCGTCAACCGCTCGCGATATCGATCCATAAACGGATTTGAAGCAGGGGTGTTTTTCAAGACCGAATCAGAGATCTGGCCCGCGAGAAATGCCTTCATCTCTGCTTCGTTAATGTCGACTCCACTCAACAGCTGATCGCCGAGGCCCCAGAGCGAAACGCAACGAAGAGGTCCAGGACCGTTGCACTCGACCACTGCGCCTCGTCGCAACGCGAGCGTACCCAGCAACAGGTGCATCGACGTTCGCACCATCTCGTTGAAGTCGCCGGTGCCGGCAATTTCCTGTCCTAAGTCGGCAAGGGCTCCAAATGTATGAATGAGTTTCTGGGTCGAAGGCTCCATGTGTTCAGTGGACTACGGGAGTAGTAGCCTCAAAACGCGAAAGATTGATAAGTGCTTCTCGTTCGTCCTTCGCGAGCACAACATGGCGGGTCAATCCGAGCATTTCAAATAGCTCGACTGTTTGATTGTTGACTTCGGAAAAAACGATCCGGGCGCCGCTCTTTTCAGCAACGTCGATTATGCCGAGGAGAATTGAGATCCCAATACTGTTGACGAGCTTCGTGTCGCTGAAATCGATGATCAGTGCGCGGCAACCGCATTTGAGTTGCCGGCGACACTCACGCTCGATCTTTTCACCGGTTAGCTTGTTGAGATAATCGCTAGCGTAAACAACAGCGGTGGTGCCAACGCAGTGCGAGCGCACTACCCCTCCACTAGGTGTATCCACTCGATAGCTCCCTCCTGCTTCGAATGTGCCACGATAAGGCGCTGAAAACCTGGTTTGTTTACTGACCCCCTTGTTCTGGTAAGCCGCACTTACTCGGTCGAGCCACTCCCTTTTTGTGGCCGCAAGTACTTCGTCATGCGCAAACTGGTACCGTCGTCGACCCGTTCAAACTCGACCTCATCCATGAGTGTACGGATGAGTTTGAGTCCCCAACCGCGTCTTTCTTCCGACGCCTCTTGTACTTCTGCTCCGCTCTTCGCGCCGTTGAGGTTGGATGGCACGATGCCGCGACTCGATATGGTGACGACTAATCTATCACTTTCGACGCGAAAACGCTGATAAATTTTTCGATCCGGGCTGAAACTATGCTCGGAAGCATTGATACAAGCTTCGACAATGGCCGTTTTTATCTGATTAATGGCTTCAGGACGGAACGTTAGTCGCTTCGCAATCTGCTCGGCTGTGTTTGCGGCAATCAGTTCATTGTCCTCCCCCATGGGCACAACCATCATGAATTCGTCGGGACCAGACGTTTCGACCACAGCGCTATGTACGGTATCGCGCACACGCGATGCGAGGAGTTCCAACTGCTGGCGGCTTGAACCAAATGCTTTCCGGCGTTCAAGGAGAGTGCACGCGTCTTCGGAAAACCCTTCGTTCGAGATTAACCAAATCTGAAAACGACTGAAACCGAGCCTCTCCGCCAGAATCTCAAATCTATCGCACCATACGCGTGCGACCGCGACGTCGACCTCGAGCTTTGATTCAATGTCTGCCGCAAGCCAGATAACTTCCTGCGCATCTGAATACGTTGCGCCTTCAAAGGTGTGCGCCACGAGGCAGTGCTCCTCTTCGCAAAGCTGTCGCATGTCGCTGATGAACGCTGAGCACGTCGCCAGGTGGATCGTCTGAGGAAGCTTGAAAGTTTCAGTCTCGGCTGCCAGACCGGAAACGATGGTTTCACCTTCGGCGCCCTTATACCTCTCGCTGAACTTTGCGTAGTCAAAGAGCACTCTCGGCACCTGCTGGCAGTTAAATCTCGAAATCAACTCGCGCAGTCCTGCGTTCGCTATCTGTTTGTAATGACGCGCCATCGTGTGCGGCGCACGCTTGAGAGAATCAGCCAGCATGTCGGCAACGACGAGGGCACGCGGTTCACCCAACACGTCCAGGCGATAACGAATCTTCAGATAGTCTTTCCACGCCTGTGGTCCACTTCCGGCTTCGACTGTCGTCTCATCCCAATTCACAAACTCCTGCACGTGCAATCGATGCAGAAGATCTTCAAGCTCCGGAGCGCTCAGGTGCAGACGTTTTCGCCAGATCTCGAAGGACGAAGTCTGGTCTTCACCGGCAGCCGCTTCCCACAGCAGACGGATTAGAAGATGCCTCGTCTCGAGTCGCGGCGAGATTTCCTCCAGCAGGTCCGCAAAGTGACGATGGATATGACCACCGAATAGCTCATCAACGTAAAGACGTTCGCAATCGAGGTACGAAAGCAAGGCTGTATGTTTCGCGCGAGCTGCCTGCAGGTAGGAGTTGATGAAGAATGGGCTGCCCGCAAACTGCTGAACAATTAGATCGCGCGCCGCTTCACTCGTCGCGACCTGCTGGCGTCGAGCGACATGTTCGACGAGTTTACCTGCTTCTGTTGCCTCGAGTTGTTTGAGACGCAGGAGATCAAGTAATTCGAAATTGCAGTTTGCGTCGTGCGCGGCCGCCAGGATCTGGCGACGCAGTCCGGCGAGTACAAATGAGAAACCTCCGCGTGCAAACACTCTGAGTATTTCGGTGCCGAGCACCACGGCGCCGTTGAGATATTCCGCGAGTTGCGACCCGTCGAGCATGACGAAAGGACGGCCACGGATAGCAGGGACGCGTTGTGGCGCGCCGAGACAAAACCGCACTAATGCTTTGTCGTCGTTGCTGAAACGGAGGCGGCTGTACGACTCGACGAGCTGTTCGATCCACTCGAGATCGGGCGCGGGCGCGAGTTCGACAAGATCGTGTAGCGTCAGGGGTGCGTCGGAAACAACGGGTTCGTCGCGGCGATAGGCGATGTATTGCTGCAGAAACGTGTTTAGAAACTCGATCGCCGCGCTTACAGCCGTTGTCTCGTTTCGCGTAAACGCGAAATAGATCGGGATGACATCGTTGCGGCGATTGAAAATTTGGTCGTAGGCCTGGCGAAGGAGTTCAGAAACACCGGCAGACGGTTCCATAAGCAGCAACAGACCCCGGCCCGCCTGCGCAGATTCTGCTTGCGCGATAATCCGGTTGAGCTCAGCAGCACGACCAACAAAGTCCTGCTGTATCACTCGCCCGAGTACGCGGCGGAAATTTTCACTGCGGCTGCTCATGAAATGTGTGTAATCTGTGGATTAGCCGTAAAACTCAACCCGATCTTTCCCCATGCTCTTCGCCTGATACAGCGCTCGATCCGCTGCGGCGATGATGTTCTCCGGCGTGTCGATATTCTTCGTAAACGTCGAAACCCCCACACTGATCGTTACGCGCCCCAATGGCTGCGACTTCCCGTGCGGAAAGTGCGTGTTGGAAACTCGATCACGGATACGATCGGCAATCACACCAGCTTCGGACATTGCTGTCTGCGGTAACAGGATGCAGAACTCTTCCCCTCCATACCGCGAGGCTACATCAACCACGCGCAACGCACCCTTCAAACAGTGCGCCGTGATCTGCAGCGCGAGGTCACCCGCCTGATGCCCGTTCTTATCGTTGTAGGCTTTGAAGTCGTCGATGTCGATCATCAGGAAACTCATCGGATAGTCATAACGTTTCGAACGATTGAGTTCCTCGGCCAGACGCTCTTCCAGATACCGGCGGTTCGGCAACCCCGTCAGCGAATCCGTAATCGACATGAGCTGAAACTCAGTCGCGCGTTCCTGCCACTCCGCGCGCTCGAGCGCAAGCGCGACTTGCGGCCCAATTATTTCGAGTAACGACAGATCGACTTCGTCGTACGTGCCGCCACCGGACTTGTCTGTCACATTCAGCACACCGACCTTGCGCCCCCCGATCGTGATCGGGTAACTGATAAATGAGTTGGTCTTGTAACGTCGCTCCGATGGCGCAGGCTTGCGACCAGCCATGCGCAGATCGGTAACCATCACCGCTTTTCCAGTATCGATAACTTCTCCCGATACGCCTTCACCAACACGAACTGGCGAGACTGTTTCGGGAGCAGTCGAGAGTCCGCTGGCGGCTTTCAGGATCAACGCATTCGTAGTTTCGTCCAGCACCATCAACGACGCGCGTTCTGATTGCAGCAACTCCTTTGAACTCGCGATGATCGAGTTGTAAGTCTTAACCGGATCGGCGCAACTTATTCTCTCGAGAAAGTGCTGTAGCGAATCTGCAAAGCGCGAACGATATTCCAACTCGCTTCGTAACCTTTGCACTTCGCGCTCGAGATCCTGTCGCTCGCTCGTGGTCTCCTTCTTCGCAACCGGCTGAACTGCCTGCTTGCCTAGTTCAGTTGCAGCCACCAGTCGCAAGCCCGATCCATTGGTCGACGAAGTTTTAAGTCGCTGTGTTGCGCGGTCGACGCGGTCTGCTAATTCGCCGAGACGTTGCGGGTCCGAGAAAAGAATGTTTGCGAAGACCTTCTCTGTAGCTATTTCCTGCAAATCACCTGTGCGAAAGCGTTCCATCAGTTGCTGGTAGTCAGAGCTTTTTAGAAACGCGCGGCCTCCAATGACCGCGAGATTCCGCTTGCTGCCGAGCTCAACCGGTTTTGCAAAACACGAAAGTCCTGCGTGACACTTATATTCCACAACATCACCAGCCTTGACCGCTCTCGCATGAGCGGTACCGCAATATGGATCGCAAAGCCCTGCATGTTCCGGGGAGCTCTGAAAGGTGTGACAGATCGAGTTGTTGTTCGACACGACCACGGCCGGAGGCTGGTGGCCGTCGACCAGCAACAAGGCCAGCGCCGAAGACTCCGCAAGTGAATCCTGAATTTCTGGCCAGGAGGGCGGGGCGTCTTCGCGATGTTCCTGAGGACTCAGGGCAATGGGGGACTTATTAACCATCGGGATCTGGACGTTAACTGCGTGGCGAGACACAACTTAACAGACTGCCACGGGAAACTGAGCTTCCTCCATCCGCACATGAGGGAGTTTACCTTAGTGCTAAACGATTAATAACTGGGGGGTTTCAATCCACAGAGTGCACAGATTGTTCCAGTCCCGGAGCGGCGCCTGGTGCGACATCTTCGATATGAGGCTGCGCCGGACTGATTCTGATACATGCCGCGAAATGCCTTGGCTTGATCTCAACTAACTGAGGAACCACCTCCTTGCATGCGTCGATCGCGTAGGGGCACCGTGTGTGAAACCGGCAACCGGCTGGAGGATTGATCGGAGAAGGCACGTCGCCCTCCAGCATTATACGCTGCCTCCCGGCTTCAACCTGAGGATCGGGAACGGGCACCGCGGAGATGAGTGCTTTCGTGTACGGCATCAGCGGCTCGTTGTAGATCGTCTTTGCGTCTGCTAGCTCGACCAGCTTGCCGAGGTACATCACTGCAACGCGATCTGAAACGTGTCTGATTGCGCGCAGATCGTGGGAGATGAAAAGGTATGTGAGGTTCTTTTCACGACGCAGCTTCTCGAGCAGGTTCATGATCTGCGCCTGAATCGAAACGTCGAGCGCCGAAATCGGTTCATCGGCGACAATGAAATCCGGATCTACGGCGAGGGCGCGGGCGATGCCGATGCGTTGTCGTTGGCCACCGGAAAACTCGTGCGGGTATCTCTTGATAAATCGCTTGCTTAGACCAACTGTCTCGAGCAATTCCTGCACGCGCTGCTCGGCTTCCCTGCCTCGCGCAAGTCGAAAGGTCTCGAGCGGCTCGCCGACAATCTGACCAATCGTCATACGCGGGTTCAGCGATGCGTACGGATCCTGAAAGATGATCTGGAGATGGCGGCGCTGTTCGCGCAGCTGCCTTTGCGACAGCTCTGCGATATCCCGATCGCGATAGAACACGTGACCGTCAGTCGGTTCGGTTAGACGCAGGATTGCGCGTCCCAACGTTGACTTGCCACAACCCGATTCACCGACGAGGCCGAGAGTCTCTCGTTCCTCAATATCGAGTGAGACGCCGTCAACTGCTTTCACGACTCGTTTTACCGAGTTGGGATCAAACAGCTTGTCGAGTGGGCCACCACCGCCAAGATCAAAATGGACTTTCAGATCTTTGATCGATAAGAGGGCACTCATGCTGGTGTACCGCCTGACTCGCTGTAAACTTCACGCGCAAAGTGACAGAGCGAATAATGATCGGCGTTGAGCTGGACGAACGGCGGAAACTCTCGCTTGCATATTTCTTCCACGCGATCACAACGGGGCGCAAACGGGCAGCCGGGTCCGAGACGAGCGACGTCCGGTGGCAGTCCCGGTATCTGGTACAGCTTGCCTTGTTCAGCAGTCGGATCGGGGACCGATCGAAGCAGGCCTTTCGTGTAGGGATTACCCGGTCGTGCGAATAACTCGCCGGTAGGCGCCTGTTCGAAGATTTTTCCGGCGTACATAACGATGACGTGATCCGTCATGCCGGCCACGACGCCGAGATCGTGAGTTATCAGAATCACGCTGGTTCCGGTTTCACGTTTTAGCTTTTTGATGAGCTCGAGTATCTGCGCCTGAATCGTGACGTCGAGAGCCGTTGTCGGTTCGTCCGCAATCAGGAGCTCAGGTTCGCATGAGAGCGCCATCGCGATCATCACGCGCTGTCGCATACCGCCGGAGAACTCGTGCGGGTAGCTGTCGGCGCGCGTCTGCGCGTCGGGGATGCCGACGGTTTCCAACATGCGGATGGCGTGAGCGCGAGCCTGTGCTTTTGTATGGCCCAGGTGAAGCTGAGTCATCTCCATCAGTTGTTTGGAGATCTTCATGAACGGATTCAGCGAAGTCATCGGATCCTGGAAGATCATCGCGATCTTTCTTCCTCTGATCTTGCGGATAGCTTCGTTGGACACCAGCAACAGATCGTTCCCGTTAAAGACCACTTCGCCCGAGACGATTTTCCCAGGTGGGTCGGGGATGAGCCGGATGATCGAAAGATTAGTGACCGACTTTCCTGATCCGGATTCACCGACGATACCGAGCGTTTGGCCACGCTTGAGCTCGAATGAAATGCCGTCGACGGCTTTGACGACCCCATCGTCTGTATCGAAATAGGTGCGAAGATTTTTAACTTCGAGAAGGTTGCCGTCGGCCATAGTCATAGAATTAATAGGTCAACTTGGACACAGTCAGAACCACCTCGCGGTAGCGGGTGGGTACGCCGTAGGCTCCAATCGGGAAACGCTGCGCTTGCACCCACCCGCTACCGCGAGGTGGTTCTGACTGTGTCCAAGCATAAGCCTGATTTTTACGCAAAGCTTGCCTATACCGTTCTCATCTGCGGATCCAAAGCGTCGCGCAAGCCGTCGCCAAGGAAGTTCAGCGAAAAGAGCGTCAGCGCCATCGTCATGCCGGGGAAGATCAGTTGCCAGGGAAAGATGGCGATGTTTTGAATTCCATCTGACGCGAGACTGCCCCACGAAGCGAGTGGCGCTTGGACGCCGAAACCAAGAAACGAAAGAAACGCTTCGGTCAACATGATCTGCGGAATCGTTAGTGTCGCGTAGACAATCACTGGACCGAGCGTATTCGGAATCAAATGTCGAAAGATAATTCGCGTCGTGGACACTCCCGTCGCGCGTGCAGCCAGCACAAATTCCTGGTTCTTCAGCGACAACACCTGACCACGAACAATCCGCGCCATCGTCAACCACGAAACTGAACCGAGCGCGATGAAGAGCAGGATCAACTGGCCCCGCGGCGTCTGGCTGCGAAACATCGACAACAACACGATGACAACGATCACGTACGGTAATGAATAGAGCACATCGACAATGCGCATCATCACATTGTCCACACGCCCGCCGAGATATCCGGAAACGGCGCCGTAGGTGACTCCGATCAACAGCGATACGAGCGTCGAGAGAATACCCACAAACAGCGAAATCTGGCCGCCCTGAAGCACTCGCGCGAACTGATCGCGCCCGGCATTATCGGTTCCCATCGGATGGGTCCAGGTGAATTCACCGCCGGGACCTGTGAATGGGGGAAGAGATCGCGTCGCGTTGATGTTGTGCGTGGGAATGTAGTCGGGGGTAAATCCGAAGACGCCCTTGATCACTGTTGGCCCAATAATCGAGCCGAGGGTCACAACCACCACTACGACGAGACCAAGAACCGCAAGTTTGTTTTTCAACAGACGACGCCATGCATCGCGCCACAGCGAAGTGCCATGCACGAATGTCCCTGCTTCGTCCGGGTGCACGTCAGCCTCAGCCACGGCCATCTCCGGGCCGATGTGAACCAGGTCTTCTTGATCTGGTTTATTCTCGGTCGACATCCCTACTGATACCTCACACGCGGATCGAGATACGCGTACGCAATATCAACCAGTAAATTCATTAACAACAGCGTGATCGCAATGAACGCAACGATGCCGATGATCAAGGGCTCGTCTCGATTCAGTGATGCCTGAATGAAATAGTTTCCCAATCCCGGCAATGCGAAGATCCGTTCGACGACGACTGTTCCCGTCAACAGGAACGCCAGCGCTGGTCCGGTGTATGAGACCACCGGCATCAACCCGCCGCGCAACGCATGCCGGATAACTACATCGCGCTCACTCAGTCCTTTCGCTCGCGCAGTGCGGATGTAATCTGACCGCAGCACTTCGAGCATGCCGGCGCGCGTCAGTCTCGCAATGTAAGCCATGTAGATCGCCGAAAGCGTAAGCACCGGCAGAACGAGATTGCGGCTCGGAAAGCCTTCCCAACGTGAAGGTGGCAACCAGTACAGAGTAAGCGAAAAGATCAGCACCAGTATGGGACCAAGTACAAAGTTGGGTATAGAAATGCCAAGCATCGCGAGAGCCATCGAAATGTAGTCGTACCTGGAGTTTTGCTTCAGTGCCGCAATCGACCCGGCGATGACTCCCACAATGAGGGCCAGTATGTAAGCAAGGATTCCAATCGCAGCCGAAACGGGCAACGAGCGCCTGATGATTGTGTTTACGGATTGCCCCTGGTACCGCAATGAGGTGCCGAAGTCGAGACGAACAATTCCCCACATCGTTTTTCCGTATTGCTCATACCACGGTTTATCGAGCCCGTACTTCTCGCGAATACTTTTCTCGATGGCTGGTGGGAGTTGTTTCTCGCCGGAGTAGAAGTTTCCGGGAGCGAGTTTTATCAGGACCCACGTGATGGAGATCACGACCAGGATCGTTGGGATTGTGATGAGAATCCGTCTGACAATGAAACGAAGCATGTTGGGCTATTGCCGATTGTCGATTGCCGATTGCCGATTGTTTTACTTCCAGATTTCGGCAGTTATTCAGCAAAATAGGTAACGATGTTTAGAGAAATTGGCAATCGGAAATTGGCAATTGGCAATCTTATTCTGCGTCCAAACTTGGTGTAGCGTAATCCCACTTGGCTCGGTCGCGTTCGATATAGACATACTTCCAGGGATACAACGAGCCGGGATTTGGATACATGCCTTTCACGTACGGCTTCTTCATCCAGTTCACTGATGGCGAATCGATCGGAATGATCGGCTGGTTCTCGATCAGGTACTCTTCTGCCTTCGCGAGCAAGTGGTATCGCTCCTTTTGATCGAGAGTGCGATTTGCGTCATCCAGCATTTTGACGTACTTCGGATCCTGCCAGCCTGTGCCGCTCTCGCCTCCTGTATAGAAGAGGCTCAGAAATGTGAACGGGTCCTTGTAATCTGCGCTCCATGAGCCGCGAGCGAAGCCATTAAAGTCGAGCTTCTGCTTTGCCTCCAGAAAAGTCTTCCATTCCATATTTCGCAAGCCGATGGTGATGCCGAGGTTCTGTTTCCATTGTGCCTGAAACCATTCCGCCACTGACTTATTTGCGGCCTGACTGTTGTAGATAAACTCAACCTGGTCCGGGAAAGTTGGGCAACTGAAACTTCCGTCAGCATTTTGTGCTACCGGATAACCGGCTTCGCCGAGAAGTTGGCGAGCTTCGGCCGCATTGAAGGTCGCTCCTTTAGGTTGCTCGTAGCCTGCGAACATTCCCTCGGGAGTAAATGCGGTGAGTGGTTTCACGGTCTTGCGCCACTCGGCATACGCAACCTTGTCGATCGCAAGATTGAAAGCTCTTCTGACTTTGGGATTGTTCAAAGGAGGCTTTGTGGTGTTTATGATGAGGTATTCGATCGCCGACTCCGCACGCTCCATGTAATCCTTCTTATACTTCATGAGGTGCAGCCACGCATTTGGCACGGCGTGGTTATACATGGCGTCGAGCTCACCCACCTTGTACATGTTCATTACAGCGGTATTATCGAGGATCGGGTAGAAGTAGATCTCGTCGAGTTTTACGTTCGCCGCGTCCCAGTACATCGGATCGCGCTCGAGCACAAGCTGGTCATACGGTTTCCACATCTTGACCTTGAAGGGACCACAACTGACGATGTGTTCCGCGAGGGCCCACTTGGTACCGAACTGCTCGATGGCTTTACGTGGGACAGCGCGGAAAACCTGGTGCGCCAGCATTCCCAGGAAGAATGGCGCCGGCTGGACGAGGGAAATCCGGACAGTGTATTTGTCGGCCGCTTCGACGCCGATGTCCTCTGCTTTGACGGGCATAAACTCTTTGCCGTCGACCGCTGCTTTTAACTTTGTGTTGGCATTTAGGAGCTTCGTTCGAGACTTTTCATCGCCGGGAAGAGTCAATCTCGTGGGCGTGTGCATCTGGTGGTGAAAAGCCGTGTCCGCATCCGGGGTGGTGTCTTTCAGATCCGGAGGATACTCGCTCTTTGCCGGATCGATTGGACCACCACTGAGAGGCTCAGCCGGAAAACTCTCGTCGAAGTCTTTAGCCAGCAAAAACTCACCCGTTTTCGGATCGCGCACAAAAACTTGTTGCTGGTTATACGCCTGCGCGTTCTTGATGTACGCCATCATATAGGCGTTGCGAGACGCGGTTTCTTTCGCGAGATTGCGCCGGAAAGTGTAAACAAAATCGTTTGCGTCGATGGGATCGCCGTTGGACCACCGGCCGTTTGTGCGTAAATGAAAAGTGAACTCGGATGAGTCGTTGTTTACATGCCAGCGTTCGGCGAGTGCCGGTACGGGGTCAAGTGTCTTGCCATCGTATTCGACCAGTCCCTCGAAAAGCGCCATGTATATGCGCGCTTCCGGCTGGCCGTTGCTGATCGCGGGGTCGAGCGATTCGGGTTCGTCGCCGGTTACGTATCGAAAGATGTTTCGTTCGGGAGGAGTGGTGCTGCCGAAGAAGTCTTCTTTACTCGAGACGACGGCACATGAGTAAGTGGAGAACGCCAGCGACGCCAGCAAGACGAATCCGAGAATCTGTCTAAACTTGCCACTTTTCATAGTTAAGAGGAAACCCGCAAAGGAAGAGACCAATGGAAGTTAGCACGCGACAGAAACTTTGATCAAGAATTTCGTGGTGATGGGCGGTAGGTTTTACAAAATTACAGGATTAACAGGATGGACAAGATAAATCCTGTTCATCTTGTTAATCCTGTAATCCCTGTAAAAACCCATTGACACTTTCAGATCTTCACGGCGTAGCCGAGGCCGTCACCAACCGGCAGGACTTCCGCGAGGAGTTGGGGGTGATTGATGAAGTATGGATTAAATTCTCGGAGCGCTACTGTAGAAGCTTCAGTGTCTCCGCTCGCGACGCGTCCGCCCCAAAGCAGATTGTCGACGATCACCACACCACCAACCCGCAGACGCGGCAAACCGAGATCGAGATACTGAGAATATTCTTCTTTCACCGCATCAATAAAAAGCAGGTCGAAAGTTTCATCAAGCTGTGGCATCACGTCCAAAGCTTTCCCTCTTCTGATGTCGACGCGATCGAGCACACCGGCACGCTTCAAGTAGCCAGTCGCCGCATTGATCATCTCCTCACTCGGATCGATCGTCACGACTCTTCCCTGCTCGCCCATGCCGCGCGCCAGATGGACCACTGAGTAGCCGATCGCCATTCCGATCTCCAAAGCCTTTCGCGCACCCGTAATGCGCGCCGTGATCTCTATGAAACGAGAGACCTCACGATCCGCAATTGGGACACGATGCTCGGCGGCGTAAGCCTCCATCTCAGCGAGCAGTGGATCTTTTTGAGTGAGTAGTCCGTCCAGGTATGCAGCCTGGTCATGTTGGATGATTGCGTCGAGTTTTGCCTTCATATCTTTCCGTCAACTGTCAGGATTATCTTGCGCCTCGTTTACCGAAACATAGCGACGGCCGAGGCCGAGTTGTCTTAGTTTATGTTGTAACGACTGCCGGTGCATGTCCAGAATCTCGGCTGCGCGGGTGACATTTCCCTG
>Ga0105238_10003086_pt1 | contig 16610 bp, 18 predicted proteins | sample KBSC34metaG_FD_81526 | JGI IMG/M metagenome (GOLD analysis project Ga0105238, IMG submission 81526) | Corn rhizosphere microbial communities from Kellogg Biological Station, Michigan, USA - KBS C3-4 metaG | ecosystem: Host-associated > Plants > Roots > Rhizosphere > Soil | place: Michigan, USA... | reverse complement strand
CTGCGATTTCTCAAACAAGCCAACTGCAGCTCTTGCCATCTTGACCTCCACAAAAAATGGTTTGGACCGGATATCTCCGGAGCCCGAGGTTCCTGATAAGAGCTTCCTTATAAAAGGAGCATCACTCCAGAGGTGTGCTGGGCACCGATGTTCGACTCAGGCCTTACAAGTTCAAATCTATGCTCCAGCGTCGTCGAGAAACTGGTCATTTTTGAACATTCCGACATGCGAACCACCAATGGTTCACCGCTTCGAAGTTTGCACCGTAGCGAGGTACAGATGATCGATTTTTGTTTGACGCTGAGAAGCTGAAGCCGCCGCAGTGTCGGGCAGGAATTCCAGCCCCTCTGCGAGTCCGGGACGAGTGGCCTGCGGCAAACGGCCGGCAATCTGCGGAGGCTAGTGTGATCAAAAGATCATCGCAGCGTGCGTCGGAGGAACTGCCCAAAGAGAGTAGGCCCGATTCTGCGGCGTAGGAAATGAATTATCTCGAAGAACAGTGATCAGATATTTTGTGGCCTCGGTCGCTCCGGCGCAGCTCCGAGATTCATCAATAAGCAGTCTGGAGCCGCGGCGCAGCCAGACTTTGCCAGCCTGGCCTCCGATCTCTTCCGCGGCAGCAGAGGCGAGCTTACTTACTTCGCCATTGCAAAACGAGTAGAGCGCCACCTTCAGAGATGAAGAGCCGCTGTTTAGCCACAGAACGATGATATGGTCAGATGCATCGCCCATCTAGGCTCCCATGACCGTGCTACGCCGCTGTCGATTGAGGCTCCGGTTCCACTTTCACTTCGATGTTGCCGACTCGATTCACGACCTTCGCGGTTACTGAGCCATCGCGAGTGCGGTGAAAGCGCAGGTCCAAGGTGCAGTCGCCAATCTGAATGCGACGAAATTCCAAGTCGCTGACTGATGTCGGCAGCACCGGCCGGATCACCCGCAAACGACCATTGAAGGCGTCTGCGCTTAGACCCAAGAGGCTGCTCACCATGAAGGGAATTGATCCAGCTGCCCATGCCTGCGGATGGCAGGCGACGGGATAGTGCACCGGCTGCGAAAATTGATTTTGTGAAAAGCCGGCAAACACTTCTGGTAAACGATGGTGCTCGAAGTTCTCCGCAGCTTTCACAATGCCATTTAGGATATTCACTGCGTCACCCTCAAATCCATATCGACGAAATCCCGCAGCGATGATGGAATTGTCGTGCGGCCAAACCGTCCCCAGATGATAGCCGATGGGATTGAAGCGGCGTTCCTTCAAAGACAGTGTGCGAATCCCCCAGCCGCAGAACATGTCGTCAGACGTGAGCTGGCGCACTACAGCGGCCGCCCTCGAACCCTCTATGATTCCTGTCCACAACGCCTGACCCGAATTGGAACTGACGACCGCTGCGGGGCGGTTCTCCGTCTGGAGAGCGATCGCATAAAATCGCTTTTCGTCGATCCAGAAATCGCGGTTGAACTGTGACTTGAGATCTTCCGCTTCGTGCCGAAGCCGCGCGGCCGTGAGGTCCTCCCCAGCTCGCGCGTATAGGTCGGCAATCAGCAGTTTCGCCCGATAGACGTATCCTTGTACTTCGACCAGCGCAATTGGCGGTTCCGCGAGTGATCCATCGGCGTTCATTATGGAATCGCCAGAGTCCTTCCAACCCTGGTTGCCAAGACCCTTGCTCGACTTGCGTGAGTAAAACAGGTATCGGCTATTCACCTCATGGCAGCAGTTGTCGATCCAATGCAAAGCCTGTTCGATGTTTGTTTTTATATCCCTGAACAGGCTCAGGTCGCCAGTCCAGTTTGCGTGTTCCCCGACCAGGATCAGAAACAGCGGAGTTGAATCCACGGAGCCGTAATAGGGTGTCTGAGGAATCTCATTCAAGTTCGCCAGTTCGCCTCTACGCAGTTCATGCAAAATCTTTCCGGGCTGCTCGTCTCGCCAATCATCCGTCTTACTTCCCTGATATTTCGCGAGTAGGCGGATTGTTTGCTCCGCGATCTTCGGCTGATAGGCGAGCATCTGCAGCACAGCGATGATGCTGTCGCGTCCGAAGAGCGTTCCGTACCAAGGCAGACCGGCAGAGAAAAATTCCAAGTCGTCAAGTGAGCTCTTAAGGATGCCGAGATCCAGCAAGCTCCGGATCACTACCTTGTTGAGCAATGTGCTGTCGGTTTCGACCTCAGTACACTGCGCAAGCCACTCTTGAGAACGGCGGTCGATTGCGTTCGTGATATGGACAGGATCAGACCTCACAGCCGCAGGGGAATCTGGTTGCTCGCGGGATTCAACTATGCAAAGCGTTAGCTGAATTGTCCGGCACTCGCCTGCTCCCAATTTGAGAATGAACTCTGCCCCCGAGCCAGAAGTCTTTTGTGGCTTCGGATCGGTATGCACCTCAAGCCTACGGTTGATTCGGTCGGCTCCGGCGTAGCTCAGAACAAACAAACCGTCACGCCATTCGGGCTTAATCTCTTTGCCCACCTTCTTCGGATGAAGACCGCGGATCTCAAATACATCATCAAATGCGGACTGGAATTGAAACGATACGGGCAGCGTATGCTCCTGCACGTCATAGTTTCCAAACGTGAATACGTCATGGACCGCTATATTACGGCTGTCGATAACGCGCTGGAGAGTGATCCCGAACGTTTGTTGCGCAACCTGCGTGTCGCCGTCGAGTTGAAATGGCTCGTTTGTGAGTTCGAATTGCGCAATTGAGCCCCGTTCGGCGCTGCAGACCAAAGCGATGGGATTTGTGCCTGCGAGCCGCAATTCGTAGCCATTGAGGAATCGACAATCCTGATAGTAGAGACCGAATCCGTCATGATTGCCGGCTGGAACTTCGCCGTTGTGCTCAGCAAGAAAGAAGACGTCCCCTTCTTTGATTACAACGGCTCGGGCTACGCTCCGCGGTCCCGTTCCCACAGGCCGCGCCTCACTCGTATTCATCGGGTCTCGGTCCATCCAATCCCTTGAGATGCCTGAAACAATAAAAGAGGAACGAACCTCCCTGTCTCTTCCTTAAAGCCTTCACCGATGGTCATTAACTAGCTTTCGCTGTCGTGCGGCCGCTCGGCTGAAGAGATCCTTGGCGCGTGTCGTAAGCTCACTGGACGGTACATGAGGGTTTGGGAGTCTTTATGCACTCATGTAGTCTGGTACTGGTTCCATCCACCTTGCGCAGTTCACGATGAGTATGCTCAAGTGAGGCGAACGGGCCATGCCATTTCGCCGTCTTCGGGTTGCCGGTATCAGCGTTGCCTTTCCCATCCGCGCAATAGCTGCATCCGGCTGTGTGGATGGTGACGACTCGCTGCAGTTGCGCCTGCCGGTTCTCATATCCAACTAAGCTCGTAATTTCCAATCCGAGTCCCCAGCAGCGCTTACCTGCCATCCGCTGCGATTGATTCCTTTTGGAATCCGTGGGTTGCGTTGAAGCCTGAATCGAGCGTTGGGGGGATCTCGACTCGTTCTAATTTGATGCCGCTCGTTCGATCATGTTTTGCAATTGACCATGAGCTTTTTGGAATGTGCAATTTTGAACAGCCCCGGCGAGCTTCTGAATGAGACATTCTCTTTGCCGTAGTGTTTGTCGTCGCGGCAAGGAGGAGAGCATGTCCGAATTTCCCAAATATCGAATCCTAATCGTGGATGATGATCCGAGCGTTCGGGCGACCGTCGCCAGGTTGCTGGCCGATGAAGGGTACGAGGTTTCGACAGCGGAAGACGGCTTCGACGCTCTTTTGCAGATGAAGAGCAAGGTTCCTGAGGTGATCGTTTCCGACCTGAATATGCCGCAGATGTCAGGATTTGAATTCCTCTCTGTAGTCCGCCGCCGCTTCCCGCAGGTGCTGGTGATCGCCATGAGTGGCGCCTACAAGGCTGGCGATGCCGTGCCAGGAGGCATAATTGCCGATGCTTTCTATGGCAAAGGCTCCGATAGCCCTGCCACCTTGCTGCGGTTGGTTGCCGATCTGCTTCAAACCTCAGCTTCGCGCGCCATTGCTCATACGAGACAGTCTGCTCCCGTGTGGGTCCCTCGAAACGGCAAAGACTCAAGAGGCATACCTTACATCGTGCTGACGTGCACCGAATGTTTGCGGTCATTTCCTCTGAACGTGGCGTCAGAAGTCACCGCAACTGTGATGCAGACGCCCTGCATTTTCTGCCTCAATGAAGTGCGATACATCATTGATTTTTCTCTTTTCAGTGGCTTCCCCCAGAAAACCAATGGCGACACTCGCCTCCATCGGGGAAACCGGTGCGGGCCAGGTGGGGCGGTGAGGGCGAGAATGCACGCAGGAAAGGCATCATGTGCTTGGGCTGGCGTGATTGTCGTCGATCGGCGCTTCACGCGGGCGATTGCGGTGGCGGACCTTTTCCCGCAGTACGAAGCAAGAGAGTCGCGATGCAGCCGCAATGAAGCCGAGTCTCCTGTCCGTGAACCGCGGATACAACAGTCGACAAACTGAAGTAGCGCTGGACTGGCCGGTCATTCGCAGGTGCCGAGAGGCACCAGGGCAAAAGCAGCACTGCTTTTGTCGCGGCAGCTGCAGTAATTCAAAGAAGGGCAAGGAGCCTGAGATAATATCTTTCATACTGTGGTCGCGTGGTATGACCTTCTGATTGCCTGCACGAGCGACTTAAATTAGGAGGGCTGGATTATGAACCCGGCGAGTGCAAGTAAGAAGAAACATGATTTCAACCTAAAAAAGTTCCTTACCACCATCGGCGAGGGCCGAAAAGTTGTGACCTTTCCAAAGAAAGGAACAGTCTACGTGCAGGGCGCAGATTGTGATGCGGTCTTTTATATCCTGAAAGGGAAAGTCAGGCTCACCGTCGTGTCGAGGAATGGCAAGGAAGCTACGATCGGCATATTGAATCCGGGCGATTTCTTTGGAGAAGGAGGGCTCGCAGGACAGCCGCTGCGCATGGGATCTGCAACCGCAATGACGGATTGCGAACTCATGCGAATCGATAAGAAAGTAATGATGCTTGCTCTTCACCGTCGACATGCATTGTCCGACATGTTTGTGGGGTATCTGTTGAAGCGCAACACGCGGTATGAAGCGGACCTCGTTGATCAGCTTTTTAATTCCAGCGAAAAGAGACTGGCCCGGATTCTGCTGCTGCTTGCTCGCTTCGGAAAAGAAGGCGTGCCCGAAACTGTGGTCCCCAAGATCAGCCAGGAGACCCTCGCGGAGATGGTGGGCACAACCCGTTCGCGGGTCAGCTTCTTCATGAACAGATTCAGGAAATTAGGTTTCGTTGATTACAACGGCGGCGGGTTAGAGGTCCACAGCTCGCTTCTCAATGTTGTTCTCCACGACTGGCCTGTCTAAAGTGCGGATTCGCGATTAATGAGGTGGTTACCAGCTCTGCTTTTTCAGGTTCTCTGAACTAAGCAGTCCATCTGGAGTTTCCTCTCTCGTTGGCTCCCCAATGAAAGGGGCACAATTATGGCTTTTGAAGCGATTCTTGATGAAGGGCCTTCGCACAACATCCGCCTGTCGCTGAAGCGCCCCTGACGATCGCTGAAAATCGCAGCATCGCCACCCTTATATAGCCTTCCTGAAATCACGCGCCACAGCCGGAGGAGCACATCCAAATGAAGCGGGGAAATGTTCTCATGGCTTCCCATCAAGCGACACGGGCTTTTGCAATCCTACATCCTCGCCGATGATTGTGTAGTCACCGATAAAGCGGACGTCTGCTGTCGCCTGCATATACTTGGGCAGCCATAAACCGTCGAGGTCCCCATATTGCAGCGTGATGTTGAGTTTCTTGATCAACCACGAAGGCTTCTTCGTCGGAACGCCGTCGATCCTCTCGATCCGAAAAGTTTTTTCATCAACCCAGACCTGGCCGGTTAGTAGATCTTTCTGCCTACGTTTGGGAATCATATGCAGAACGTAGGTGGGCAGGCTGCCGAGATTTTCTTCTTGCACGAAAACAAAGGCGTAGTTTTGCCGACTGATTGCGCTGGTATTTTTGGCGGGAAGCGTTTCCAGGTCCAAAATGTCACGTACGATCTTCTGGCCGCGAGAATTGCCGCTCACCTGCTTAATGACATACTTCTTTGTGTCTGGAGGAACAAAACTGATTTCCGCTCGCGTCTCCGAGGCCGGTTGTTGGTCATTGGCGTGGAACAGCTTATACTGTCGCGTCACCATATAAGCTTGGGAATTTGCCGGATTGTTCCGCTGCGTAGTCTCCATCGCCTGGACAATCGCCTTGGAATCAGGAATTGTAGCTCCGTCCTTGACTTTCGCAGAAGAAGCTTGCTGTCCCGTGATCGGAATGGACCCGAGCAGCAGCAGGAGCAATGCCAACGGCATGCACCTCTTCAGCGCCGAGCTCAGCACAGACGCTGTCTCATTGACCGAAGCTTCGTCACATAGCAGCATTCGGGGGCCGAATCGCAGGCGCATTTGTCTCTTGCCAAACACCCGTAGGCGGCGTAATCGCCTGCGATAATAATCACGCCGCTTTCACATCGGCACGGTTTATCGGAAAATCCACTTCGCGCAAGCGGGATCGACTCGTGCGCCAGACGGGAAAATTGCGACCCTCCAGTATCACGATCTTCGTATCATCAAGCAAGGCCCGCTGCCACACCGAAATGAGCGTTTCTTCTAAGCCCGCGGCCATCGTTTCTCATCCGTTGAATTGCCGAACGAGCCGTCGATCCTTCTCATGATCCGTTCCGCCCGCTGCACGGCGGAGCCAACCAGTGACTCGGTTCGCGGACTCGGCCGACTGTCGTGCAGATCCTCTGTCGTCTTTAGATGACGTGAGACGAGAATACTCGCCATGACTCCCAACACCCGCTTTCGTCCTTCTTCCATGTGAGTTACCTTTACGCCTGAGTTGGCATCGCGAGGCCATCCAAAAGCGGTCTCTTGATTTTTCGTTGTAGCCGCTTCATCCGATGATCGAACCTCGCCTTGATCTCGCTATATGGGCCTGGCCCGATTTCGCCTACTTGAATTGCGCGCCGAAGCTCATCGAGCGCCTGCTTCACGACTTCTCGAGCTTGCTCTGGATCGCGGGCTTTGCGCTCGAAATAAACCGCTAATTGTTCGTATGCCTCATAGCCATGCCGCGAATTTCCGACCGCGTCTTTCCAAAGCTCACATGCAAGTTCGAAGTCACCCTGGCGCTTGGCAAGCCGTGCGAGCGAACGTCGCGCAATTCGATCTGTTTCGATGGGCAAGAAGGAAGCGATCGACTTCTCGTAAAGGCTGCGGGCTCGAATGTCGTCTCCTCGCTTCTCGCAAATGCGGGAGACGCCAAACAGTTCGAGTCCGTCTTGACCTAAGTTTTCAACATCGCTGAGCAACGAAAGAATCCGGCTGGACAGGGCTGCCAGTCCACGGAGGTCCAATTGGTTGTGGTTGAGCACGGGAACCAGCCTTTCAGGCGGGCCTCCGCGCAAGTAATCGAAATAGATTTGTGGGATCAGTCCTGAGAGCAGGTCGGCTCCCCGATCCCAGCCTAGGACGTGACGTTCAAGTTCCGACAGCCGTACCGAGCCAAGTCGCAGTCGCCACAGGTGTCGTGCCGGATGAAGGAAATCGAGATGTGCCCGTGAAGTCGGTACAGAAATCTTGCGGGTCATGCGATAGCGCGTTTCGAGCAGCGGCCAATCGAAGCTCTTGCCGTTGAAGGTGACGACGACCGGGTGTTCCGCGATTCGTTCTCGCAATGCAAACAGCAAAGAGCGCTCCTCGCTGTACTCCCTCATGAACAGCTGTTCAATCTCAAGTCCTCCACCTTCCCACCATGCAGTGCCCACGAGAAATGGATATGTGCCGCTTCCACCCGAAAGGCCGGTAGTTTCTGTGTCGAAGAAAAAGCCATTCGTCGGGGTTGGTTATCTGCTCTGGCGCTTCCGGCAATAACAATTTCAGTGCGCGCAGATCAGGCGAAAAGCACGTTGGCTGAGCACACCAACAGCGTACTGAAAGAAATTCACCGTATTGATTGGTCTTAGTTGTCGCACCGAGAACCTGGGCGAGGCGCTCAACATCCGGTCGGACGATGTGGGACGATATTCCATCGGCGCCCAGCAAAGTTGGATACGAGGTGGTTTCCGCTCGCGCTGAACATGGCGGCCGCTGCAAAGCCTTCAGCCTGACGTAGCGCATGCTCATGCTGTTTCTGCCGTCGTTGTCTCAAGGAACTCAGTGTTTCCGCACAATCGGCCGAGAATCTCAAGGGCAACCTCTTTTGTCCTCTCGCCACGATCAGCGGTGGGCCCGACGCAAGATGGGCACCCGTTATCGCACGGGCACGCAGCGATAAGTTCCAGAGTGCGGTTAAGCAAGGTGTCGCAGGCACGATATAGGGGCTCGCTGAATCCGATTCCACCTGGGTAGGCGTCGTAGATGTAGAGGTTGGGCTCGAAGAATTCTTTGGGATCACTTGTGTTCGCCGGTTCTGCGAAATCTTCCCATTTGATCTCGCTCGCGGCGCTCGGAGGACGTTCACCGACGGCCGTGCCAAGGTCACGACGGTCGCACATCATTAGCAATGTCGCCATCGACCCAATTGCGTAAAGCAAGCCGAAGATCCCGTTCTGGCGCTCAGATAGGCTGAAGGGCAAATCTGCAAGCAGACGATGTCCGAGCGTCAGCCAGAATGATGTCGTGTGCATCTCGTTTTCCGGCAGTTCGAGTTTCCCGGAACCAACGTTTTCGTTGGTAAAGAACTTGATTTTGTTGAAACCTACAACTTGCGATCTCACCAGAACGTCGCCATGCGCACGTGCCGCTGGCCCGGCAATGGTCTCCTCTTCAGCCACTTCGAGCACGCGAACTTGTGTGTACCGGATCGCGTCCGTGTAGTAGTCCACGTTAACCGGCTTCACATAAGCTTTCCGTTTGTCGAAATCGAGATGTTGGACATGATATTGCTGGCCCTGGTGGATGTAGATCGCTTTCGGATGCACGGTCGTCAGCGCGGAAGAGAAATCGACTTCGCCAATGACCTCGGGTTTGCCTTTGTCTTCATCAGTTGTATTGATGATGACGAAGTTGTCGGACGTAACTGATCGCAAGCTGATCGTGTCTGCCGGGTAGGCTTCGTCGATCCAATGCCAGTCACCGCCGCTCTGGTGCAGGAATCCTGCTTCTCCGAGTTGTTCACATAGTCCTGGAAGATCTACGTTGCCGAAGGTTTCATCGGGCGAAATGGGCAGTTCGAATGCGGCGCATTTCAAGTGGTTGACTAGAATTTCAAGATTGTCGGGCTGGATGTGGGCATGTTCGGGCGAGCTGCCGAAGAAATAGTCGGGATGCTGCACGATGAACTGATCCAGAGGAGCCGATGAAGCCACGAACACCGCGCAAGAGCTTCCTGTCCGTCGCCCGGCGCGACCGGCCCTCTGCCAGGTCGAAGCGATCGATCCCGGATACCCAGCCATCACGCAAGCATCGAGCGAACCTACATCGATTCCAAGTTCAAGCGCATTCGTGGCGACCACTCCGAGAATGCGGCCGTCGCGCAGACCACGTTCAATCTCACGCCGTTCTCCCGGCAGGTACCCTCCACGGTAGCCACGAATCGGTTCGGGCTGGCCTGGCTTTGGCGAGTTCGCTTGCTGCAGGTAGGTCAGAATGACTTCGGTGTGCAAACGGCTGTTCGCAAACACAATCGTTTGCAACTTGCGGCCGAGGATCTCTTTCGCAACTCGCGTGGCTTCATTGATGTAGCTGCGTCGAATTCCAAGATTTCGGTTCACCATCGGCGGGTTGTAGAACACGAAAAGCTTCTCGCCCGCCGGTGCGCCGTTCTCTTCGACAACTTCGACTTCCTTTTCGATGAGTTGCGAAGCTAGCCCGCCAGGGTTTGCGATGGTTGCGGAACAACAGATGAACTGTGGATCGGAGCCATAAAACTTCGCAATGCGCCTGAGTCGCCTGAGTACGTTGGCGAGATGGCTTCCGAATACGCCTCGATAGGTGTGCAGTTCGTCGAGCACGATGTAGTGCAAGTTCTCGAACAGGCGCATCCATTTTGTATGGTGCGGAAGAATGCCGGTGTGCAGCATGTCGGGATTGGTCAGGACGATGTGGCCACGTTCGCGAATTGCCTTTCGGGCATCACTCGGAGTATCGCCGTCATACGTGAACACTCCGAAACTGTCGTCGAGACGTTTGGCCAAATCCTGCAATTCAGCCAATTGATCCTGGGCCAACGCCTTCGTTGGAAAAAGATACAATGCGCGAGTGTCGGTATTCTCCAGAACTGCATTCAGCACAGGCAGGTTGTAGCAGAAAGTCTTGCCCGATGCCGTCGGCGTTACCACCACGACGTTATTGCCGTTGCGCACTAATTCCGAGGTTGCCGCCTGGTGTGAGTACAACTGCTGGATTCCTTTGGCCCGATATGCCTCAACTAAGGCACTTGTCACCCAACTTGGCACGGGACGAAACTTGGGATCTCTGGCCGGAATCTGCCGCACGGCGGTGAGCACTTCCTCTTGACGATAACGCGCAACTAGCGATCCGAGAATGTTGTGAACGGTTTCAAGACTTGCTGGCGGGCGCGGGGCTAAGGACTGGGAAGCAGACATTGAGGGGCTCCGGGTCGTATTCGCCTTTTATTCGCCTAGCCTAGCACCTCACTTACACTCTGGGCAATAGCTCTCTTTCGAAGGGGACGTCGGCCTCAAGAACGACCTGGCCACAGCCGGGAGGAAACAATTTGAGTCCGTGGATTATATATATAATCCAATCCGATATGCGTTATGAACCGGACCACAAAACGCGAACCCGCGAACGTATCGTGCGGAATGCCGCCCGCAAACTCCGCGCTGAGGGTTTGAGCGGTCCTGGCGTGGCAAGCGTAATGAAAGCATCGGGCCTCACCGTCGGCGGCTTCTATAAGCACTTTCGCAGCAAGGATGAGCTTCTCGCCGAGGCAATTGCGGAAGCTTTCTTGGAATCTGGCGAGAAGATCTATTCCGCCTTAAAGGACCTCCCGCGCGAGGACAGGTGGAAAGAGCTGGTTCGGGTGTATCTCTCACCGGAGCACTGTGATCATGCGGATTCCGGATGTCCTGTGGCGGCTTTAGCGCCAGAAATGGCGCGCGCCAAGCCTGGTGTCAGAAAGCGAATTTCTGGCTTGATCAAAGACCGCGCGGAGCGTTGGGTGGAGTTCATGCCGGGATCGACCGCAGCAGAGCGGGAGCGGAACTTCTTTATCATTCTTAGCGCGATGGCGGGGGCGGTATCCATTGCCCGCGTCCTTAGGGAGCCTGCCGACAAGGAGAGAGTCTTGGCTGGCGTACGAAATCATCTTTTGCACAGCTTTTAATTTTTTTTGACGGAGGTCGGTGATGTACGACGCGGTAATTATTGGCGGCGGCCCCGCTGGGTTGAATGCAGCTCAACTGCTAGGCAGAGCGCGACGGAACGTCCTTTTGTGTGACACAGGCAAACCGCGCAACGCTGCATCTCACGCCATGCATGGCTTTCTTTCGCGAGACGGTTTCGATCCATCTGAATTGCGGCGCATTGGCCGCAGCGAGCTGGAAAAATACGGGATTGACATTCGTGACCATGGCGCCATCCGCATTAGCGGTTCGCTTGATCGCTTTACTGTGATACTCGATAGTGGCGAGAAGATCGAGGCACGTCGGCTGCTGCTCGCCTTCGGTATGAAGGATCAACTCCCTGAAATCGAAGGCTTGCGAGAATTGTGGGGACGCGGCGTGTTTCCATGCCCGTACTGTGATGGATGGGAAGTGAAGGACGAACCGCTAGCAGCTCTCGGTAATGGGGCAAAAGCGCTCACCTTCGCCTTTTTGTTGTTCAAATGGAGTCGCAACCTAATTCTCTGCACAAATGGCTCCTCTGAAATAGATGCCCAGGGTCAAGGAGCCCTCAGATCGTCTGGGATTGAGATCAAAGAAACACCATTGAAGAAAATAGAAGCTGCGGATGGGGCAGTGCATCTGGTCTTCATCGATGGCACCGTCCTAAAAAAGCGGGCTTTGTTCTTTCATTCTCCTGGAATCCCCAGCTCAGATTTGGCTCATCAGCTAGGCTGCAACATGAGCGAGGGGGGCGCTGTAGCAGTGAACGCAATGTGTCAAACTTCCATTCCAGGTGTGTATGCCGCAGGTGATTTGGCGCATCCAGACGGGCTCCCTTTTCCGCCGGCATCCGTCATCGTGGCTGCTGGTCAGGGCGCTATTGCGGGTCGCGCTATCGACCGAGAGCTGCTGGTAGCGGACCTTGAAGCGAGCCAGCGGACTGCCTGAATGTGGTCCGAGCGCGGTCGGGCGAGAGCGAAACTTCTTTATCATTTTTAACGCGATGGCGGATATCCATTGCCCGCGTCCTTACGGAGCCTGCCGACAGACAGGGTCCTGGCTGAGATGCGAGATCATCTTTTGCGCAGCTTCTCATTTTTTTTTGCATCGTGTGGATTATGTTCATAATCTTATCCACGAGAGTTAAGAAAGGATTCTTATGAAACTCACTGGCCGCACGATTCTAATCACCGGAGGCTCAGCCGGCATCGGCCTTGCCTTCGCCCTCAAGTTCCTCGAATTAGGCAATGAAGTCATCGTCACCGGTCGGCGTCAGGCTGTGCTTGATCAGGTGAAGGCGAAGTATCCCAAGCTCCACACCATCCAGAGTGATGTCGCGGATCCGGCGCAGATTGCCGACCTCGCAGCGCGCGTGAAGTCGGATTTCCCCAAACTCGACGTGCTGATGAACAATGCCGGCATCATGCTCTACAAAAACCTTAAGGCGCCGGCGATTGATCTCGCTGGATTAATGACCGAAATGAACGTCAACGTGGGCGGCGTAATTACCACGACTTCTGCGTTCATCGATATCCTCGGGGCCAATAAGGGCACGGTGATCAATACATCTTCGGCGCTCGCGTTCGTGCCGTTGCCGTCGGCGCCGATTTACAGCGCGACCAAGGCCGCAATCCACTCCTACACCCAGTCACTACGGTTCCAATTGGAGGAAGCTGGCGTGGAGGTTATCGAACTCATGCCGCCTGGCGTGAAGACCGACATGACGGTAGAGCTTGCCGAAGGCGGCGTCAGTGTGATCACCACGGACGAGTTGGTGAAGCAGTCGTTTGCGGCCCTTAAGGCGGGTGCCGTCGAGATCCGGCCAGGGCAGTCGAAACAGCTCGCATTCATGCGTCGCCTCGCCCCCAATTTCATCAACAGACAGCTCTGGAAAGCGTCTAAGAAGCTGGTGCCGATCGGAGTGGGATAGCAATTGCAGGTGAGGTTCGGCGAAACTCCGGACAATCGGGAGAAGGAGAACGTTCGTGGCGCAATTATCTGAACACCCAAGCGTGAAACATTTTTACCAGGAAAGGGCAAACAGGGTTGAAGCGCCAACGGATCAGGTCCTTGATGCAGCTTGGCTCCGGCACTTGTGCCTGGACGCGGGCGCAGACGACGTGGGTTTCGTTGAACGCGATCGGCCAGAAATTGCCGATCAGAAAGCCGAGATTGAGAACGTCTTTCCCAGAACCAGAACGCTCATAAGTATTATTTGCCGCATGAACCGGGAGAACATCCGGACGCCAGCTCGCTCCATTTCCAATCTCGAATTCCACCACACGACGGACGAAACCAACGAAGTTGCCCGCCGAATCGTCACGGCACTGGAAGAGGTTGGGATTGGCGCGATCAACGGCGGAGCAGTTGGCTTCCCTATGGAAGCCGATCGTTGGGGATCAAAAATGTGGGTAATCTCCCACAAACCTGTAGCCGTAGCGGCCGGACTTGGACAGATGGGGATTCATCGCAACGTGATTCATCCCAAGTTCGGGAATTTCATCCTGCTGGGAACGATACTGGTGGATGCAGAGGTCTCCGAATACTCGCATCCGATGGTCTATAACCCCTGCCTGGAATGCAAGCTGTGCGTTGCTGCTTGCCCGACAGGTGCGATTAGCCCAGACGGCCAGTTCAATTTCTCCGCCTGCTACACCCACAATTACCGCGAGTTCATGGGAGGATTCAACGACTGGGTGGAGAAGATCGCGGACAGCAAAAGCGCACACGATTATCGTAAGAATGTCTCAGGGGCCGAGACGGTCTCCATGTGGCAGAGCTTGTCGTTCGGCGCCAACTACAAGGCTGCGTATTGCATGGCGGTATGCCCTGCGGGTGAGGACGTAATCGCTCCCTTCCTGACGAACCGCAAGCAGTTTCTGGACGATGTGGTTCGACCCCTGCAAAACAAACCTGAGACGATCTACGTTGTTCCCAGGTCTGACGCGGAAGAGTACGTTGCGCGGCGCTTTCCGCATAAGAAGACTAAGCGTGTGTCGAACGGCCTTGCCGGGCAAGGCACCATTCGCTCCTTCTTGCGAGGCTTGAACTTCGTTTTTCAGAAAGGTCAGTCAAAAGGACTGAACGCTGTCTATCACTTCACGTTCACCGGTCAAGAGGAAGTAAAAGCAACCGTCACGATTCGAGACGAAAAGTTGCAGGTTTCCGAAGGCCATAATGGACAAGCCGATCTGCGACTTACCGCGGATACAGAGACCTGGCTACGTTTTCTACGCAAGGAGGCGAATATCGTATGGGCGCTGCTCCGACGGAAGATTCGCATCTCAGGGTCGCCCAAGTTGCTGTTTGCATTCGGGCGCTGCTTTCCATCGTGAATGGTACACAGAAGTTCCTGGCCCCAAAGCAGCTCGTGACTGGATCGTTTTACGTCATCCCAACTCGAAAAAGGGGTGGACATCGGCAATTTGCGACCAAGCCTATGACTTTTAGGCGGTTAGGGGCAGCTCCATTTGCCGTCCTGGTCCGGCCTTGCGAACATATTTCTTGAGGAATGCTTTACCTGCCCCAGTGGCGCCAAGAATCAGAGTGTGCGCGACATCGCGATTGTGGAGATTTAAGAAATAGGGCGTCGCGTGATCGGTCTCAAGGACCGCAAGATATTCGGTGCCCAGGTGATCGTTCCGTTTCTCTCCGGACAGAATTGTAAAAAGGAACGAGAGATCGGCGTAGTTGGTGTTAAGCAGAAACAGCCGGCGAAGATTGTGCCGGTAGTTGCCCGGCACAATCGCAAAATAGGCGTTGAGCTGGTTGTAGCTTTCCGAGAAGAGATTGCCGTCAGCACTGGTAAACACTCGTACTACTTCGGGCAGGGCTCTATCGAGTGATCTCTTATCGTGTCCATACAAAACGACCGTGAGAGAGAATTCGCCCATGCTTTGGCCATCGCCCAATGCCCGAAGGCAATCTCCGAGGTTCTCGATGTCCGCCTGCTTTGACTCGTCCATGAGCGTGTTACGCGGATCGTAAGTGGCTGGATCGCGTTGCATGGACGTAATGAAGGATGTTTTGGTGATGTTGAAATGCCGCTTGCGCTTGGTGATCTCTTTGCGTGCTACAGCGGTCTCCAGTGGCACCCATTCGGTGACGATGCAGAAGTTGGCTTGAATCTCAAGCAATTGCTTCAGCACGAGAGGCTTGGTTTCACCGATCGCCTCTTTCATCGTTAGCACTCGGACGAAGCGATCCCCGACGCGAAGGTGGTCTCGTTCGGCTTCGATATCGGAATTCACAACTTGGTAATCCAGAAACTGCCCGCAGACTGGTCGCCCTTCGATACGCCAGTAGTCGTAATTCAGAAGGCGGCGGAAGAAATGGAAGCAGTCGTCCCGTTTCAAGGCATCTAGTACGAGAAAATCAGCGAGCTGCCGGATAAAGCTGTTTACGCGCTGTTCGAGCTTCAGGAGGTCCCCTTGTATGTGCTCACGAAGCAGGACCTTCATTTTGTCGTTTGAGAATTGCGCTTTCAGTTCCCGTAATCCGGCCATCGGATCGGTCACTAACTGTTTCAGGGCTGCTGTTACGCCAGTTTTAGACCGTGTCCCTTCAATGACAATTGCGTAGAAAATCTCGACCTCAAACAAACTTTCAAGTTTGCTGTCGAAGAAGCGCTTTCTCTGATTGACGGCGGCTTGGACGATGGGATCGTCATAGCTCTGGAATGGGATCTCTGGCCGGTTTGTCTTAAAGAGGTATTGGTAGACGCGAAATCCAGGGCCGAATATTTTGAGAGCTGCTTCGAGTCGCTTGACCGCATATTCTTGGGCTGCCTGATCGAGGCTTTCGTAATCGACACCATGGACGCGCAGAACAATCCCCAGATCGCCACTTTTGGTGATGAAAACTTCATTATTCCAGAAGCCGTACAGGTTGATATGGGCGTTGAGTGCTCCAGATTCCTTCCACGGTTTCACGACTCGATCCAGGCGCAACATCAGCGCACCTCCACGGCAGCGACTTCCTGTTTGGCGGCGTCATAGCGAGCACGGAATTGTTCGCTTCGCGCAAGAATTCTCAACATTGCAGGATCGGCTTCCGTTATCCAGCGACCAAACGCATATCCGCCAATGAAGACAATCACGCCAGCTAACAAGCTTTCGAACAGATTGAAAACCGCAACGGCCCCGACACACACGAAATAGAAGAGGGTCCGCTCGACCCCGAGATATGTGAGCGGTTTGTGTAGGCTCTTGAAGACTCTGTTCCGGCGTCTATTGTTCGGTTCCTGCATGATGACCCTCGATTTCGAAATGGGTGAATTGCGGAACGGTGCGT
>Ga0105238_10003083_pt1 | contig 16623 bp, 16 predicted proteins | sample KBSC34metaG_FD_81526 | JGI IMG/M metagenome (GOLD analysis project Ga0105238, IMG submission 81526) | Corn rhizosphere microbial communities from Kellogg Biological Station, Michigan, USA - KBS C3-4 metaG | ecosystem: Host-associated > Plants > Roots > Rhizosphere > Soil | place: Michigan, USA... | reverse complement strand
TGAATCGGTCGTTGATGGAAAAGAACGACCGGTTGGCGGAGGCGAATCGCAAGGAATTTCACCGCAAGAAATTGTTCGTGCTGAACGTAGTTTCTTCGCCGGGCTCGGGCAAGACCACGTTTATTCGTGAAACGGCGGTGCGCCTAAAAGAGCAGTTGCGCGTGGGTGTGATTGTGGGTGATCTCGCGACGGATAATGACGCAGCGCGCCTGATTGCTGCCGGAATTCCGGTGGTGCAGATTACGACGGGAACGGTGTGTCATTTGGATGCAGACATGGTTTCCCGGGCCGCAAAAAAATTGGATTTAGGCTCATTGGATGTGCTCGTCATTGAAAATGTGGGCAACCTGGTGTGTCCGGCGGATTACGATCTGGGCGAAGACTTGCGAGTGGTGTTGCTTTCGGTCACCGAAGGCGAAGACAAGCCGTTGAAATATCCGCCGATGTTTCATTCCGCCCAAGTGGCAATTGTGACTAAGACGGATCTGGCGGTCGCCGCGGGATTTGACCGCCGCCAGGCGCTGGATAATTTGGGGCGCATTAGTCATCACGCGCGCATCTTCGAAGTTTCAGCAAAAACCGGGGAGGGCATGGACGCGTGGATCGAGTTTCTGGCAAAGGAGCATGCGGTAGTGAACGGAGAACGGCGTTCAAGGCTTGCGCGGACGCTGGATGCGTTACTCCGGTAATGTGGTTTCAGCTTACCTGAAGCGACTTGCAAAGGGTGCGGAGTTTTTCCAGGGCTTCGGAGACGCCGCGTTGGGCAGGCGGCGAAAAGTGGCGGCCAAATTCCAATTCTGATGCGGGAATTTTCAACCACCATGCGGCCGGTGTATGCCCAAAGACATCGCGAGCCAGCGCCAACATGGTTCGTGGATCGGCGGCGTGAGCCATGATCTGACAGGACTCGTGTGGTTCCAGTCGGGAGAGTTCCACCTGGCCAGTGCCGTCGACGGCCGCATCGACGAAAACGGCGAGGCGTGCCTGGGAAATTGGATCGGCCAGTTCCGGCGTGAGGAGCGGGCAAACGATGGATTGCACGCCATTGAGATTCCATCCGTCGACAATTTCCGCGACGGTCGGGCCGACACCGTCATCACCGCGCAATTGATTGCCGTAACCGATGACGAGGAGTTTGGTGTCGGGTTTCATCCGCGGGTGACCTCATGCAATATGTCTCCGCCGGGGCTCAGAAGTTGCACCCGAAGGGGCATCTGGCCAATGGCATGCGTGGAGCAACTCAGGCAGGGATCGTAACAGCGAATGCCGGCTTCGACGCGGTTAAGCATCGGCTCGGGAATGGAATTTCCCCGAACGTAATGGCGGGCGATTTGCGCGACGGTTTGGTTCATGGCCAGATTGTTTTGGCCGGTGGCGACGATGAGGTTGACCTTTTGCAGCAGGCCATCCTGATCGACGGTGTAATCGTGGAAGAGAGTGCCGCGCGGTGCCTCGCTGACGCCCACGCCTCGCAGGCTATTGATGCCGGCATCGGCGCGAAGATAATCGCTCAACAAATCTGCATCCTCCATGTAGCGCTCGATGTATTCGAGGCTGGCGAGAATTTCAATGAGGCGCGCGTAGTGGTAGAGGAACGAGGAGGTGACGGCGCCGCGACCGAGTTGTTTGAATTTCTTGAGCTCGAGATCGGCCTGCGGCACGCCCATCCGTTCGCAGACGTTCAAGCGCGCGAGCGGACCGACGCGATACATGCCATCCGGGAATCCAAGCGGCGTGTAATACGGCGACTTGAGGTAGGACGTGGTTTGCACGGATTCGCCGATGAATTCGTAATATTTCTGCGGATCCACCTGGTCTGCGATGGTGCATCCGCTGCTGTCCGTGAAGCGGAGTTTGCCGCCATGATGCTCCCAGGTGCCATCCGGAGCGACGAGACCCATGAACAGCGACGGAAAATTGCCGAACGTCTGGATTTCCCGCTGGTGCGTCTCCATGGTTTTGTTCCAGAGATCGAGGGCGAGTTTCGTCGTGGCGAACGCTTCGGGCAATCGTTCGCGAATCCGGGCGCGGTCCGCTTCTGAAAGTGCGGAGCGCACGCCGCCCGGGACCGCCCAGGCGGGATGAATTTTTTTGCCTCCCAGCGCCTCGATGATTTCCTGGCCGAATTGTCGGAGCCGAATTCCCGCGCGAGCGAGTTCTGTGTTGGAGCCGATGAGACCGAAGACATTTCTTTGCGCCTGGGGCGTATCCCAACCCAAAAGAAAGTCCGGCGCACTCAAATGGAAGAAGCTGAGCGCGTGGCTTTGGACGATCTGGCCAAGGTTCATGAGACGGCGCAATTTGTCGGCCGCGGGCGGGATATGGACGGCCATGAGGGCATCACCGGCGCGAGCGGAGGCGAGCGTGTGACTGACGGGGCAAATGCCGCAGATGCGCTGGGTGATGCCGGGCATTTCGGAAAACGGGCGGCCTTCGCAGAATTTCTCGAAGCCGCGAAACTCGACCACGTGAAATTCAGCGTCGGAGACGTTCCCCGCGTCATCCATGAAGATGCTGATTTTAGCGTGGCCCTCGATACGGGTCACCGGATCGATGACAATGCGTTTTGACATAGCTCAAATCATCCAAATTTCAATTGCGCCGCTTCCAAATGTGGCGTTTCGCCGTTCAACAACTGCGTGACCAGGGCCTTAATGCGGCCTGGGTCGGGCGGACAACCGGGCAGAAAGTGTTCCACCGGCACGACTTCGTGAACCGGCATCACGCGCTCGAGCAGCACGGGGACAATGCCGGGTTGCAGTGGCAGTTTGGGATTATGTTGCGCGCTCTCGATGTAGGCGCGCTGGAGCACGCTTTCGGCATTATCCGGGCCGAGCGGATTGCGCATGGCGGGGACATTCCCGGTTACCGCGCAGTCACCGAAAGAAACCAGAACTTTCGTTCGCGCCCGAATTTTATGAAGGAGTTCCAAATTGTCTTCGTTGCAAATGGCGCCTTCGATGAGGCAAAGGTCCACATTTTCGGGATAGTCCTTGATGTCGATGACGGGGCTGTAAACGATGTCCACCAGCCCGGCGAGATCGACAAGGAACTCATCCAGATCGAGGAACGACATGTGGCAGCCGGAACAGCCACCAAACCAAACTGTCGCCAAACGCACTTTCATAAAGTTAATCCGCCGCAATCCATTGTTTTTTCTCGCGAGCTGTCACGATGAATTCCAGCTTGGAGCGATCGCGGAGCATCTCAGCCGCCGTCGAGCCTTTGTGGAACAGCGCGCCGGTGGGGCAGGCCTGGACGCATTTGCCGCATTGGGTGCAGCTTTCGGCCTCGCCCCACGGCATGTTGAGATCGGTGATGATCCAGGATTTGCCGCCGCGACCGGCGACGTTTTTGGTGCCAGCGCCTTCAATGTGCCAGCACACGCGCACGCAACGGGTGCAGAGCACGCAGCGATTATGGTCCATGCCGAAAAGGCGGTGGGTCGTGTCGACTCCCCACCTGGGGAAAGTGTAATCGTAGCGCACGTGATCCATGCCCTGCGAATACGCCAGCGTCTGCAATTCGCAATGCCCATTGGAAACGCAGACGGCGCAAACGTGGTTGCGTTCCGCGAACAGCAATTCAAGCGTCATGCGGCGATAGTTTCGCAGACGCTCGCTTTCGGTTTTGATTTCCATGCCCTCCGCCACCCGGGTTGTGCACGCGGGAAGAAGTTTTGAAATCCCGGCGACTTCCACCAGACAAAGGCGGCAGGCGCCGACATCGTAGACGCCTTCCAGGTGGCACAGAGTGGGGATGCTGATGCCGGCCTCTTCGGCAGCCTGCAACACGGTTACGCCTTCCTCAGCGCTGATCTGTTTGCCGTCGATGGTTAAAGTTTTTGCGGCCATAAATTTGGTTCTACGGTTTGTCCGCCACTGCCGCGACCTGGCATTTCAAGTCACCGGTGTTTTTGTGCAATTCCGGTTGGAGAAGCTCTTCGTATTCGTCGCGGAAGAACCGCAACGTGCTCAGGACTGGGTTGGGAGCGGTTTGACCCAGGCCGCACAGGCTGGTATTCCGGACCATGTCACAAAGTTCCTCCAACTGTGCCAAATCCCGGGGTGTGGCCTTGCGTTGCGCGATTTTTTCCAGAAGGTGGAACATTTGCGCGGTTCCGGCGCGACAAGGAATGCATTTTCCACACGATTCTTCCATGCAAAATTCCATGTAGAATTTTGCGATTTCAACCATGTTCGTGCTGTCGTCCATCACGACCATGCCGCCTGAGCCCATGATTGAGCCGAGCTTGGTGAGCGATTCATAATCGACCGGTGTATCGAGGTGTTCTGCGGGAATGCAGCCGCCGGACGGTCCTCCGGTTTGGACGGATTTTATCTTTCGCCCGTCCGGCGCGCCGCCACCCATCTCCTCGACGATTTGCCGCAAAGGGATTCCCATCGGGACTTCAATCAATCCGTTGTTTTTGATTTTTCCCGTCAACGCAAAAACTTTGGTCCCTTTGCTTTTTTCGGTGCCAAAACTTGCATACCAGTCCGCGCCTTTGTTGATGATGGGAGCAATATTGGCGAAGGTTTCGACATTGTTGATTAGCGTCGGACAGCCCCACAATCCGCGTTCGGCTGGGAAGGGTGGGCGCGGCCGTGGCGTGCCGCGCCGACCTTCCACGGAAGCCATGAGCGCCGTTTCTTCACCGCAAACAAACGCTCCGGCCCCAATTCGGATATCCACGTTGAAGACAAAGGGAGTTTCGAAAATGCCGCCGCCCAGCAGCCCGAGTTGCCGGGCTTGTTTGATGGCAATTTGCAATCGGCTGATCGCAAGCGGGTATTCGGCGCGAACGTACAGGAATCCTTGATCGGCGCCGACCGCATATGCCGCGATCGCCATGCCTTCGAGCACGAGATGGGGATCGCTTTCGAGCACACTGCGATCCATGAAGGCTCCGGGATCGCCTTCATCGCCGTTGCAGACGATGTATTTCTTGGCGCCCGGCGATTTGGCGACGGTGCCCCATTTGAGACCGGTGGGGAAACCGGCGCCGCCGCGTCCGCGCAAACCGCTGCGAGTGATGGCTTCAACGATCTCAGCGGGTTTCATTTCCGTGAGAGCCTGATGCAACGCCTGGTATCCGCCGGCGGCGATGTAATCCTCGATGCTTTCGGGATCTATGATGCCGCCGTTAGCGCGCACAATGCGGACCTGCTTGGCGAAAAAGGGGTGTTGAGGATCGCCGCGTTGCACCTTGCATTCACCGCCCTTGAGGGAGCGGACGATGTCCGGGGCGTTTTCCGGTTTGACGAATTCCATCAATTCCTCGCGACCGTCTTCGTGGTCAATGCCCACGAGCGGCCCCTGGCCGCAGAAACCCATGCAACCGACGCGGCGCACTTCGACTTCAGAATCGAGGCCCTGGGATTTGACCTCCGCGGCGAGGTTATCGCGAATCTTATCGGCGCGAGAGGACATGCACCCGGCGGACATGCAGGTGCGGAGGCATTTCTTTTTAGCGGAAGCTTTTTCCTTGGCCGCAATCGCGTTGAGATCGTCGAGTTGCATTATTTAATCCACGGGTTGACTTTTTCGAGGACGGCCTCGGGAGTTTGCTTCGGGGCGACCTGCCCGTCGTAAATGACGGCGGGAGCGATGCCGCACGCGCCGATGCAACGGGCGGTTAGAAGCGAGAGTTTTTTATCTGGGGTGGTTTCGCCGGGGCGGATTTTTGCGCGCTGTTGCACGGCGGCGATGACCTTGTCCGCGCCTTTGACATAACAAGCGGTGCCGAGACAAACGACGCAGGTGTGCTCGCCCTGCGGTTTGAGTGTGAAGAAATGATAAAAGGTGGCGACTCCGTACACGCGGCTGGGGGGCAGTTTGAGCTTGTAGGAAATGAACAGAAGAAGGTCGTCATCCAGGAAACCGAACAGTTCCTGCGCCTTGTGCAGCACCTCGATAAGAGAGTCATGACGAAACAAATGTTTCTTCATGTGCACTTCGAGAATTTTGAAGCGCTTGTCGCCGCTGGCGTGCTGCATCACTTTCGCGGCGCGTTTCTCTTCCGGCTTTTGGAGGGCAGCTAACATAATAATTCGCTTAAAGGATTTTGCCTCGCCCAACTTTGATCGACATTGCCCGGGCAAACACTCCGATCAACACAGAAATAATTTCGCAAACTCTCGGAAGCGCGCTTCACTTATATTGGCAAGAATCTTCCCTCTGTTGCGGCCGGGAATTGATTGCCACGAGGTTGGCTCGCTAATTTTTGAGCAAAATACGGGCGGGAAGTTGGGGTTTTGCGGGCGAAGCAGAAGGACGTTTTATCGGGACTGATTTTGCGTCGTGAGTTGTGTGGCTGACGGCGACTTGCTTTCGGTGAGTAGAATCAGTTTTGCGTTGCGGGAGATCCGGCTCCTGTGAGAGCCAATGCAGGGCTTGTTCGAAATCACCAAAGGCCCGCACCTGCCAGCCTTTGATCCTGCTGATGAAGGCAAATAGCCGCGCGCGCTGGTAGCGATCGGCGGCGTGGAGAATCGCGAGGCGAAGATCGCGGGTGAAACCGATATCGCAAAAGGCGTTCACAATCGCGGCGAGCTCATTGGGGGAAAGTTCGGCGCGCGCGTGGCGGCCATCCAGCATGGCGCGATTCATTCCGCGGCATTTGCAGGCTTCGGCGATATTGTGCAGCGCGGCGCAACTGGCAACGAGGTCGAAATCGCCCTTTCCCCCGAACCGGATGAATTCAGCGGCGCGTATGATTTCAATTTGAACAGACATTTTTAAAGGTGATCGCCTCAAGGGAGAACATAGCCCCGAAGATTTTCGCGGAAAGTTGCACGTAGGTTGAATTCAGCTGGAAGCGCGCCACAAGTTGCCGGCCGGGTTCTTTGGCTTGTTACACCTAAAGTCAATTGTGGAGAGGGGGCGATGTGAAAAAGAATGCGCTGCGTTTTCGTTCCATAATTCATCCGTTGTACTTAGGTGCAATGGAAGCGCGGATGCGCAGGAATAAATTGGGCGCAGTAAGAAGGAAACGGAAGCTGTGGAGCAATTTTATGAAAATAAAAACAATACTATTGATACTCGGGCTGGGAGTAATGGCCAGCGGCGGAGCCAGGGCGCAAAGCACGTATCTCTATTCCGATCACGAGTGGAACCTGGACACTTACGGATTTTACGGCGGCAAGGACAAAGGCGGCAACAAGGATGCCTGGGGAATCGGGCTCGGAGGCAGCTATTTTTTGACGCGGAATATCGGAGTAGGGGCGGACACTTACATGGATGCGTTTACGATTCCCTATTTGCTGAATGCGGACGGGATCTTTCGCTATCCGCTCGGCCACACGCAAATTGCGCCGTATGGCTTCGGAGGATTTGGCCGCCAATGGGACCATGCAGCCCAGTGGCTGGGCCACCTGGGCGTGGGAATTGAGTATCGATTCAAGCCCACCATGGGAGCATTTTTTGACGCGAGGGAAGTTTTTCCAAGTGAAACCCGGGACTATGCCGTTCTGCGGTTCGGTTTCCGCTTCGCGTTCAAATAACAATCGTCAAACGGGTGAACCGAAACCTCTCTGACGCCAAATCCACTGGAACCAAAACAACAATCGGAAAAGAAAAGGACATATGCGAAAGAATACCATGCAGAAAATCTTCTGCGCCAGCACTGTGGCCGTGCTCGTCGCCATGACCGGGTGCGAAACGACGCCGAAAGATGAGCGCACTGAAGGCCGAACAATCGACGACAAACACATCACCGAAAACGTGGAAAAATCCCTGCAAAGAGAACCGACTTACAAGTTTTCCGAGGTGAAGGTGAGCACGTTCGCCGGCATTGTGCAGTTGAGCGGGTTTGTGAATACCGACAATGAAAAAAGCCGCGCTGAGGACATTGCGGAAAACACGGACGGCGTAAAGCAGGTGGTGAATGGAATCGCGCTGAAGCCGGAGATGCCCGCAACCGGGCGCAACTCGCAGTCGCGGATTTATTCAGAGCCGAGCAATGCGGTCACGCCGCCGGCCTCCAGCAGCGGCACGAATCAAAATTCCCAGCCGTAATATTTCAGCAGCGCCCCAGCCGGCAAAGAGATCCGCGGGTTAACCACCAGGTCGGCGGATCTCTTCCGGCATTTTCCGGACCGGAACGGTAAAGCAGAAGGTGGCGCCGCTGTCATGGTTATTTTCCGCCCAAAGAGTACCGCCGTGTGTCTGGATGATGGAGCGGGAGATGGAAAGGCCGAGGCCAAGACCATCGCGTTTGCTGGTGGCGAAGGATTCGAACAGCCGCTCAAAAAGATCCGGGCGTATGCCTGGGCCGCTGTCCCGGACGGAAACCATCACATCTTCATCGCCACGCCGACGGGCGCTGATCCAAAGAGACCTTTCCTTTTCAGGAACTTCGTTGACGGCATCCATCGCGTTGACGACGAGATTGAGCAGCACTTGTTGCAGCCCGATTTTGTCACCGAGTACCGCCGGCAAGTCGGCGTCGAGTCGCGCGTCCACGCGGATATGGAGCCGCAGGATTTCGCCGCTTACCAGGTGCAACACGTCTTCGACCAGAACATGGAGGTATACAGGGAGTTTTTCCGTTTCGGTTTTTTTCGAAAAAGCGCGGACGCGGCGGACGGCTTCCACGGCGCGATAATTGTCATAGCGGATGTCGGCAAAGACGGCGAGCACGTCGCTTACGGAGGGAGGATTCTGGAGCAAGAGCTTTTCACCGGATGCGACATTTGTGAGAATGGCATTCAGGGGCTGGCTGACTTCGTGCGCAATGATCGCGGTTAGTTCCCCGATGGTGGCCAGTCGAGAGACGTGTGCGAGTTTGCCGAGAGCTTCTTCGGCCTGTTTTTGGCTGGTAATGTCGCGCCCAACGGCCTGGATAGCGGTGACACGTCCGGCGCTGTTGGTGATTGCGCAGCTGATCCAATGTTGCCACTGGATATTGCCGGCGGGGCTTCGAAGCGCGGCTTCCCACATTAACGGGGGTTGGGGAGAAGGAATGAATTTAGTGCTTTCCCGAAACTTTTCGCTGACTTCAGGGGGAAGGATTTCCGTCAATTTCCGGCCAATCAATTGCTGACTGGATCCGGCAAAGAAGTTGTAGAAGGATTGATTGGCGAAAATGAGAGTCAGATCCGGAAGGTAACGAGCCACCAAATCTGGCTGGGCTTCCACGATACCGCGGTAGCGTTCCTCGCTTTCGCGCAACGCTTCCTCCGTGCGCTTGAGCTCGGTGATGTCGCGGCCGATGCCCTGAATCTCCCGTATATGACCGTCTTCACTGATGATGGGATGCAGCATCCATTGCTGCCATCCCTCATTGCGACCGACGGAGAGGCCGTCACATTGCCAAACTGTCGAGGCGCGTTTGACAAGGGTGGCGGCGAAATGAAGGAGGACACGTTCGTGAATATTTGCGGGAAGGAAATCGAGAATTTTTCTTCCAATCAATTGTTCCCGGGGCCGTCCGAAGAATCGGCACCAGGCGTCGTTCACGAAGGTCAGGGTAGTATCGGGCAGACAGCGGCAGAGCAAATCGGGTTGGGCTTCCACGACCATTCGATAGTGTTGTTCACTGTCGCGAAGTGCTTCGGAGACACGCTTTTTTTCGGAGAAAACTGCGGCCATGGGCACGAGGATCAATGACAGCAAAGTGAAAAAGGTCTGGATGGATAAAGCGTTCTGCTGAGGTGAACCGCTGGTAAAAGGGCCGCGTTGATGAATGCTGGCGAAGGTCGCGAATATCGCCACGCCGAGGATTGCCGTGCTGACGCCACGAACTCCAAAACGCGCGGCAGCCCAGAGATAAATAGGGAGCGGCAAACAGAGGCTTACCGGCACATTGACCACCCCTCCATCCAGTTGGCTGAATGAAATGAAGGTGACACCGGACAAGGCCAGGATCAAAGCGAGCGTCTCGAAGGTTTTCTTTGAATATTTGAAAGGATTGGTGAAGCCAGCACTCCAGGTGACGATCACGGGGACGACGGTGATGGATGCGAAGAAGTTGGAGAAGAATCGTATGGAGCACACTGCCCAAAAATTGTTCTCGCACAAGCTATTCAAATCGACGAAGGCGGAGTCGATCAGTGAGGAAATGAAAACGCTTGGAAGTGCGCCGCATAAATAGAACAGGCAGATACCGCGCAGGCGATCGAATTGTGGCTTGTCGTCGGTCAAGATTCTTGTGGCGGCGGCTCCGACGACGCTTTCAAACGAGTTGCTGAGATACCAGGATAGGAGCATTGGCCAAGACACGTTGTGCTGCGACTGAGCGGCAAGATGGGCAGGGAAAATGAACAAAAGTACCAGCCACCAGACGCGCGCGGGCACCAGCAGCAGAACGGCGAGCACGACTGCGTTGGCCGGCCAGAATACTGAAACGGGGTAGGGATGAAATTTGAAGGCGAAACCAAGCTTGGTGGCAAAGAAATAGCCGAGTGAGGCAGCCAAAGAAACGGCAACCCACCCCAGAGCGTTAAGAGTCAAATAGCTCTTCTTAAAACCAATAGATTCGTCAATCCGGCCCATCCCAGTGTTGATTGACCGCCGTGCCAATAAAAATGGAGTATCAGAGAACGGATTGAATTTCCAGATTTTTGAAACACTCGGAAGGGAATCTTTAGCGCGGAATCCCGTTTTTCCCGGGTTTCGCTTCTCTATCATCGTAAGAATCAACGTGAAACGACTAATTTTTAATAATTTGGGATTGCAGCCGTTGAGTGACGTCCTGTACCACCTTGGTGCAATTGTTACTTGGAAGTCATGTCTTAGTATGAGGATACATTACCCCATTGACGTTAATCGGATTTACGGGACCGCAATGATTTAAATGCCATGAATATTCAATCTAATTCGATTCGGACTTTGATCGTGGATGATTCAACTGATGAATGCGTGTTGCTCAGTGTCGAGCTGCGGGCGTTTCCATCCATCCGACTGATTGGTTTTGTGGGCGATGGGGTGGAAGCCATTTCCTATTTGCAGGGGGTGGAGCAATTTAACAATCGCGAGTTGTTTCCTTACCCGGATCTTGTGCTGCTGGATTTTAGCATGCCGCGGTGCGGCGGGATGGGAGTGCTTAAATTTTTGCAGCAGCAATTCCACCGGCCGCGTGTAGTCCTTTGGAGCAGCACGATGGAACGTGTCAATGTGCCGATGGCGCTGCGACTCGGAGCGGATTTGGTTTGCGAGAAGCCCTCGCGGAAGGAGGAATTGTCGGAAATAATGCGCCGGGTGGAAATGAAGTTTTTCCGCCGCTCGCCGGTGATCATCCCGACGACGATAACAACCACCGCCGCCATGCCGGTGGAGCTTTCACACAACCGGATCGTGACGCGTAAAGATCTTTAATTTTCAAGGCCATCACCATGGGTGTTCTAATGGAAGAACAGGATGAGCGTGTCTCCGGGTTGAGCGATTATTTTCGTTCTTTCATCGATTCGGCCCCGCTGTTGGTGTGCCTGCTTGATACCGAACTCAAAGGCGCCTATTTCAATCAGCAATGGGTCGCGTTCACGGGGCGTCCGCAGGCTGACCTTTTGGGGGACCAATGGATCACGGATATTCATCCTTATGATCGCGCTCGTTGCCGGGAGGCTTGGGGCAAGGCGTTGGACGAGGCTCAAAAACTTGAACTGGAATATCGCCTGAGGCGTTTTGACGGGGAGTATCGTTATGTTTCCAGCACGGGCATCCCGCAGTTTTCACCGGAAGGGCGGCTGCAATGTTTTATCAATACGGTGCTGGATATCAGCGCGCGCAAAGCGGCGGAAGACGCCTTGCATTACAGCGAATTTAGGCGTCGCGCGGTCTTTAATTCTTCCGTCGGCAACGTGGCGGTTATTGATTGCGCGGGGCGAATCATCGGTGTGAACGATGGCTGGTTGCGATTCGCCCGACAGCAGCGCGGAAAGCTCCGAGAAGTCGGTTGCGGCGTGAATTATGTGCAAGTGTGCCAGCGCGCCATGGAAGCCGGGAATGCGGATGCCTCAGCTGCTTACCATGGGCTGATTCGGGTGTTGGACGGCTCACTTCCGGAATTGGTCATGGAATATCGGTGCCCGACGCCATCGGAGGAATTGTGGTTTGAGATGGTGATTCATCCGCTCTTCCGTCAGGAAGGGGGGGCAATTGTCACTCATTTGAATATCACGAAACGGTATCGCGCAGAGCTTCAGGCGCAAACCCTGATGCATGAGCTGGCGCATGTCAGCCGAGTGGCAGTGTTGGGTGAATTAACGGCTTCGGTGACTCACGAACTCAGTCAGCCGCTCATGGCCATCCAAACTCATGCGCAGGCGGCAAAGCGCGTGATCTCGGAAAGAAGTGCCGCGCCTGCGGATTTGGAAGAGCTGGTGGGAGATATCCTGGCAGATAATTCGCGCGCAGAGAAAATTCTGCAGCAGCTTCGCGCGTTTTTGAAAAAGGATCGCGTGCGACTGGTGCCGTTGAAGTTGAACAGCCTGGTCCGGGATGTTTCGGATTTGCTGCATGACGAAGCGGTGCGGAAGAAAGTGAAAGTATCGTTGCGTCTGGATCCCAGGCAGCCCCGAGTGCGCGGCGAGAGGATTCAGTTGCAGCAGGTGGTTTTGAATTTGATGTTGAATGCGTTCGAAGCCATGCGGCGGGAGAAGGTGAACCATCGGCAGTTGACCATCGAAACATCCGTCACGAATGATACTGAGGTAACTTTGTTGGTGCGGGATACCGGTCCGGGCATTCCCGCGGAGCGAATAGGCAGGGTTTTTGAACCATTTTTCACGACCAAATCAGAGGGGCTCGGGATGGGGCTGGCGATATGCCGGTCGATCGTGGACTTGCATGGGGGCGGGATTTCTGTTGCCAACAACTCCGGAAAAGGAGTTTCATTCAGGGTAGTTCTACCAGCACTGGGAAAAGGGAATCTATGATTGAACGGCCTACGGTATTTGTGGTGGACGACGACGATTCCGTCCGTAAAGGATTGGAACGGCTGCTCAAGTTGCGGGGTTACCGGGTGGAATCCTTCGCGAGCGCGGAGGAATTCCTTCAGCAAAAGATCGAATACAAGATCGTTTGCCTCGTGTTGGACGTGACGCTTCCGGGAATCAACGGGCTCGATGTGCAGAACTTCCTGCTGCGCCAGGGCATCCTGGTCCCCATTATTTTCATCACCGGGCGCGCGGATATTCCGACGGCGGTGCGCGCTGTAAAATCGGGGGCGGTCAATTTCCTCACCAAACCATTCGGCGAAATGGAACTTGTGACGGAGATCGAAAATGCTTTTGCCATCTGCCGCAAGGAATCAGACCAGCGTTCGGAAGTTGCCGATATTCGGCATCGTTATGCCACCCTGACAGAACGTGAAACCGAGATTCTTTCGTTCGTGGTGAGCGGCAGGCTCAATAAGCAAACGGCTTCGGAGTTGGGAATCGTCGAAAATACGGTCAAGGTGCATCGCCGCCGAGTCATGCGAAAAATGCACGCGGAATCCCTGGCGGAATTGGTGATGATGACACAAAAACTGAATTTGTCTGCGCAACAACAGCCCAGGCTGTAGCGGGAGTTTTCGAGCATTGCGCCAAAGTGTAATCGCGCATGGTTTTTTTGGGTTTAGTTTAACGGGACGAAAGACAAGAGGTTTGGTGATGGTTGGTCGGTTTTACCGCGCTCTCCGGTTTCGCAAAGGCGTCCTCCAGCGCTGATGCGAAGGCATTCTCCTTCCGGTGAGCGCGGATCTTTTTTCTCCTTCGCAATTGCTTTTGCATTTTTCTTTTCTGAAGGGATGTGCTTTCGAAATTTTTCGCGCGCGATTTTTTTCTGAATCAGCAAGCGATAACACCAAGGTGCAATATGCCGCTGTCATTTTCGTTTTAATCTACAAGCGTCAATGCCGGAGATTGCGATGGGTGCGCGACATTCGAGTGATAATTGCCACGGCCTCGATTGAATGGATTCAAAATGGGAGATTGCTATGATCAGTTTGAGAAAGAATTTTGACGGAACGCAAAATGGCTATGCGGAGGCAGTGCGCGACGGGTTGCCGCAAATTGGCGGGAGTGTTGAGCCGGTCCAGGGAAGAGAGTCGTGGGTTTATCCGACATCGCCACGAACAGTTCCAGCGGAGGTGTCCCAACAACCGCCAGTCATTTCGCAAAAAAAACGCTCTCATCGCCACGCTGATTACCGAAGCCTGCTCGCCCTGGAGTGGGAAGCGCCCAAATTGAATCTTTGCCGGCCCGCGTCAGGTGCGCGGTCACTGCCCTTGATAGATTCGCACGCGCATGAACGCGCACTCCGCCTCAGGGAGAAAGACGGCTTGATGGAATTGCCGGTGGCGCTTGCGAATACGCAAGATGCCGCGCTTCTGGATCCAAACCGTCCCGCCATTCTGGTGGTGGATCAGCGGATGAACATGCATTTTGGCAGCGGAAGGGATTTGAAGTCCGTGATCGCCGTTAAAACCGCCGCGCTGATTGCCTGGCGGATGCTGGCCTCGCGCAAGCCGATGGGGACGATCATTTTTAATGACAAACGAATGATCCAGCACGGTGTCGGCTGCAATCGGCTGCATACTTTGGTGACCCTGCAAGCGCTGGTGAATCAGAATCACGATCTCCCGCCGGAAACGGGAAACTGTTCGAACCCACGCATGCTGAACGATGCGTTGCGGTCGGTCAAAAAATTGGCGACTGATCCTTTGATCTTCATGATTACCGATGCGAGCGGGATCGACGAGGAAACCTTTCGGCTGGCGACCGGTATTTCCCAGAGCAACAACCTGGTCATCGTGCTGATCTACGATCCCTCCCAGATGAAGTATTCGGGTTTTGCCAAACGGCGAGGGCTCGAAAGATGTTTTTTCCCGGAGGGAATGCCGGTCGTTGTGATCAACACGCGCAGTGATTTATTGCGACAATTGCGGCGGTCATTGACGACTCCCGCTTTGCGCGCGTATGGGCCAATTCGTTCGGAGAGGGCGACGGACCGATCTTCACCGGACATCCAAGGAATTGCGCGATGAAGCCTCGAACCATTTTGTTTGTGTTGTCCATGCTTCTTTCGGTTTGCGGATGCGCAACGTCGGATTCGAAAGAAGATCGCGGGGTGGGAGAAACACAAAGCGCCGCTGATGCCCAATATTTTGTTGTGCCGGTTTTTATTTTGTCTGTGCCTCAGGACGGTTTGCCTGGCAATGGAGGGGACGTTTTGCCGGCACCGAATTCCCCGGATCACGCCGGCCGCCGAGGGGAATCGTTTCCAATAAAAATGTGAAAATTGTCTTAATGGTTTTCGCGTTGCACTGGTGGGCACGGCGCGAGTTGAGCGCGCGGACGCGGATTAGAAGGAGTTCTGCCGTCGGTGACGAACGCCGCATGGCCAGGATGAACCCATGTTTAAAACTCCAGAGAAAACAAACGAAAGGAATAATATGAAAAATAAAATCTATAATGTGGCGGTGCTGTTGTCGCTCGCCATGGGGCTGTCCACAACCACGATGAAGGCGGAGGACGATTTGCAGGGCGAATCCAAGGAGGCCGTTGCTAACTTCCTCAAAACGGATCCTTCGCTCCAAAAGTTTATCGATGAATCCTCCGGGTACGCGATTTTTCCGAGTGTCGGCAAAGGCGGGTTGGTGGTGGGCGGCGCGCACGGCAAAGGGTTGCTGTATGAAAAAGGGGCTGTTACCGGTCAAACGAGCATGACTCAGGCAAGCTTTGGCGCCCAGGCGGGCGGGCAGTCTTTCGCCGAAATCATTTTCTTTGAATCTCCCAAAGCCGTCAGCGATTTCAAGACCGGCAAGTTTGAAATGAGCGCCGACGTCAGCGCCGTGGCTGCCGCGCAGGGAGCGGCTAAATCCGCTGATTACAAGAATGGGGTGGCGGTGTTTACGCTGCCGAAGAAGGGATTGATGGTGCAGGCCTCCATCGGCGGGCAGAAATTTAAATTCGAGCCGCTCCAACCCACGGGGCGGTAAACAAAATTCGGTCTGTAGAAATGCTGCTGGGATTTTTCTGAGTCAGCGTGTCGCGACCGAATCACATCGAAAGGCTGAATGAAAATGAAGCTGGAGGGTCAATCCAAGGCGGCAGTTTGGGCGGGATTTTTCAAGGACGGCAGTGGGGCAGGAAGAGGGAAAGCGTCGCCATTGGATGGGGAAGCATTGTGTGCCGAGGCGCGGCGAGGAACCGGCCTCGACAGCTTTGGCGATCCCCCATTGAATCCGGCGCTTTCCATCCTGACGACAAGTTTGGAACAGGAAGCGGACCTTCATCCGCTCGGACGTTTTCTCATGCGCATCCATTTGCGGGAGCTTTTGGATGCGCGATTAAAATGGGTGGCTCGCTTCCACGGCCGGGAGAAAAGCGCCGAAGCGGCTCTCAGGGCTCCGATATTTATTGTGGGAATGCCGCGCAGCGGGTCCACCTTCCTGCACGAGCTGCTTTCTCAAGATTCGGCGTTGCGCGCGCCGCGTATCTGGGAGGTGATGTCCCCCGAGCGTGCGTTGGAGCCGGATCGCGGTTGGCGCGATTCGCGAGTGTGGCGTGCGGCCTGGTGTTTGTGGTGTTTTCGCCGGTTGGCGCCGCGGGCGGATGCGGTCTATCCGATGCGCGCCCGCACCCCGCATGAATGTGTGGCGATACACAGCTATACTTTTCTCTCGGAGGAATTTGT
>Ga0105238_10003082_pt1 | contig 16628 bp, 39 predicted proteins | sample KBSC34metaG_FD_81526 | JGI IMG/M metagenome (GOLD analysis project Ga0105238, IMG submission 81526) | Corn rhizosphere microbial communities from Kellogg Biological Station, Michigan, USA - KBS C3-4 metaG | ecosystem: Host-associated > Plants > Roots > Rhizosphere > Soil | place: Michigan, USA... | reverse complement strand
CTCCACGTAGAAGAATATCGCGGCGCGCAGGGGCAACGCCACTGGCGCGGCATCATCATCCTGAACGAGGTCGAGAACGGCGAGTTCGACATCATGTCGCTCTCGCTGCGCTACCTGTGCCGCAAGTACGAGCACACCGATCTCTACGACTACATGGTCCGAAAATACAGCTACGGCGATTGGGTGCATCTCAAATGAAGCGGCTCTACTCAGAGGTTCTCGATGGCGAAGCATTCACATTCATCACAGACTTTGATCCATTCACTGGAATCCCGTGCGGCCTCAGGATCGTCCAGCGCAACACCAAGTTCGGTGAACTCTGGGCCAAGCTCGACGGCAAGTCACGCGAGATCACCCGCATCATGCAAGGACGTGATCCGTAGGCAGCCGCGCGTCGATGAGGATTTGATCCTCTACGTCACGCGCCAGCCGGAAGGCCGCTACCTCTGCGTCCTGAACGATGCCGGACCGATTGATTGCTTCTTCATCCAGTACAGGCTCTCCAAAGCCAACCTGCTGCGGCTGATCGAGGAGTGCGCCAAGGAACTCAGGAGCATGGATTGCGCCTGACGCCGGATATACTCGTATCGACATACGACATGCTGCGCACCTGCGCGCCATTCCGTCGCTGGAAGCTGCTGCACTCCGACGATGTCGTCTTTGAAGTGACACACCGCAAGCACGAGTTCGGCGAATACCAGGATATTCCACCCAAGATTTCCGTGTCGGCCAACAACAAGACGATGGACGAGCTTGTCAGGACGATGGCGCACGAGATGGTGCATCACTATCTGCACCAGAAAGGTTTTCGCAGTTGGCACAAGCACGGTGCGTTGTTCAATCGCGCAGCTTCGCTTGTATGTCGCAAGCTAGGATTTGATCCGGCAACTTTCTGAGACAGCGATGAAGGCCGAGTGCAAGCAGATCGACGGCAAACAGTACATCGTGCTCTCGACCGAGACGGCCATCGGCCCTTGGGGAATTGTTCCGATGACGGAGGAGTTCCATCCCAGCGCCGCGGAGCGGTTCGCGCGGGAGATTCTCGACAAGGTGAAGGAAGCCCGCGACACGGAACGCCGTCAGGTCAAGCCCTTCTGGAAATGAGGATCGCTCGCCTGAAACCGCTCCCGCACAAAGCCAAGCTGATCCTGAAGGGGAGCAAGTTCTCCGTACAACTCATACCCAATGGAGTTACCAAAGTGAGCCAGCAACTTCCTGTCGGTCAGAAAGACACCGTCACGATCGAAGCGATCGACGCGAACGGCAATGTCATTGCCTTCACGCCCGACGCGGGCCCCGAGTGGAGCGACAGTGCGCCGTCGGAGATCGCTGAAGCCGTCTCAGCCGATGGCCTTTCCAATGTGCTGACCGCTGTCGGACCTGTGGGCCAGAGCGCGACAATCGGCGTCAGCCTCAAGGTCGGCGGCGTGTCATACACGGCATCCGATGTCGTGACCGTGGTGGCGGGAGCCATCGCAGGCATCCGACTCGTTCACACACTGTCCTGACATGCCGACGCTGGTTGTTGGTCAGACCGATACGATCACGCTTGCCGCGGTAGACACCAACGGCAACCCGATCACCTTGGTGCCAGACGCACCGCCGACATGGACGAATTCGGACCCGACCAAGGCGTCCTCGGCGGTTGCAACCGATCACATGAGCGATGTCGCCACGGCACTTGTCGCTGGCTCAACCACCATCGGCGTCAGTCTCACGGTCAACGGCGTCCCCTTCAGCACGTCCGACGTGGAAACAGTCGTGGCCGCAACCCCCGCAACCGCTCTGTCCGACATGAGCGTCGTGCTCACATTCGACGCCGGAGGGTCACAGACCTATAACGGCTCAGATGCTACGACGCAGGCGGATTACAACTCGCCGAGCTGGATCAGTCCGGCCTTTACGCAGCACAGGGGCTACATCTTCGACAGTGCGCGCTCGCTCTGGGTTTTCTTCCGTTCCGACGACGCAACCGCGCGGCCTGAAGTCCTGATCGTCTACGGCAACGCGCTGAAAAGCAAAACGTTCGACAGCACCGGGCACCAGATACCAGAACCGAACCTCGCCTATACCTGTGACGTCAAGGTCGGCGGCGTCACTGTCAATTCACAACATGTCACGCATTTCTGGGGCTGCTGCTGGCGCTACAATCCGCAGCCGCGCACCATAGATGCGGCGACCCGCACATGGCTTCTCAGCAACAACAAGGTGCCGCCCTATCTGGCAAAGGGCGACTCGCGCATGGTGTTGCCGACCGTTGTTCCGCCCTACACCATCATGGGCACGTCCAACATCACGCGGTCCATGGGCAATACCGGCGAACGCATCGACATCGGCGTCCTGCCCGAACACCAGGCGGCTTATCTCATCACGGGCGATCTTGGCATGCTGGCGAGCACGCTGGCGTGGGCCGAATGCTGCGGCACCGTGCCATGTCATTTCCGGGATCCGGCGACCGGTGCGCCCTTCAATCCGATGACGTACCCGCAATACATGTACTACTCCAACCCCCCGGCAGGAACCATGCCGGTCGTCAACTACAAGTCCGGCAGCCCCATCCAGTTCGACGACGATCACCATCCGAGTCTGACATTCCTCGCGTTCATGCTCACTGGCGACCTCTATTATCTGGAATGCCTTGAGCTCTATGCGTTGATGGCCTTCGTCTCGCAGCCGAACGCCAATCATCTCATCAGCCCACGCACGCCGCGCGGCCAAGCATGGCTCTGGCGCACGTTGACGCAAGTGCGCAAGGCGCGCGAGAGCGTTGCCGATACGGATGGGCTCTTGCCGAGCTCGGTCTGGGACACATACTGGAGCCTCAACATCCCCGACCTGTACACCAACAAGGTCAATGCCCCGGCGCCATACTATTCCGTGCTGCAATCGATCGGCCCTGCCAATCTGTCCGACGCTTACATCGGCTACTGGCAGGAAGATTATTTTACGGAGGTTCTGGGTTCTGCAGTTTACATGGGCTACTCCGATCTTCTCAACGCACTCAAGTGGCATTGTCAGTCAAACATCTGGCGCACCAACGGAACGTCGGGATGGCCGCGTGGCTCGAACACGCCGTACCATGTCGTGTACAAGAACGGCAGCGGCGTTGTCGCGACGACAATCCCCGCTCTCTATGCCCTGAACCCAACCGTTGCCAACAATGACAATGTGGACTGGAATACGCAGTCGGGCGATTACGCCAACGGCGACCGCGCCGGTCTAAAATTGGGCTTGGAACAAGGCGGCGTCGCGGCGTGCAGCGCTCCCTTGACTTGGCTTGATGGGCAAATCCTGGCGCGCGCCCTTCCGCACATCACTTGGCGCACGTCATTTTGACCGATGGCACTCGACGAAAATTCCGTAGCGGGGGATGTTGCCGGCAGCATCGAAATCATCGGTGGCCTGCCGCCATACACAGTGAGCCTGGTCGATTCCCCCAACGACTTCGCCGGCATCCTCGATCTCGTCGCGACGGACTCAGATCATATCTTCAACTTTGTCCTGAACGCCCTCGGGGTCGGCAACCTCACCCCTTTGACCGGGCAAGTGAGAGTCGTTGACGCACTAAGGCGCTCCGTCACATTCGACGCCTTCACAATTCCTCTTGGCCCGATCTCGATCGCGTTACTTCCGCCACCGGCGCCAACGCCGACGACAGGTTCTTTTTACGACAACACCGCTCTCGGTACGGTCGTCATCCAATTGTCCGCGGTCGGTGGAAGCGGGCTATTTGTCTTTTGGGAAATTGTTTCGGGCTTTGACAACGCGACCGGCAACAGCTTCCTGACGATCAACACAGACGGCAGTATGACGCTGAATCAATTCGGCGTTGACTACTACACTGCGCATCCTGGCGACGGAACGCTGACCGGGTTCGTGCAGGTCACCGATAACAACGGCCTAAGCCCGCCGGAGCCGACACAGATCACCTTTACGGTCCTAGCTCACCCCGTCGATGGTCAGACGGTCGCGTCGATCAGCATGGTTCACACGATCGCGTAGCGGCCTCATTTAGTCGTTTCGGTGCCGGTCTTTCCCGGCTGTCAGACCACCGGGACCGCCCGGTCTAAAAAACCTTGTTTCCAAGGAAAGGACTCGAACCTTATTACTCACCTGATCTCGGTCAACGAGGGGGAATTATTTAGCTTGGTGGTCAACAGTCGCAATCTGCCAACCGATACCACCGAACACGAACACAACAAGCCCTATGCCGCAGACCACTAAAAACGGACCAGTCCACGCGACTAGGAAATACATCAGCCCGACAACCAGCGTTATCGAAATGAACGCGCCCAGTAATCCTTTTGCGATCCTCATTGCGGCCTCTACTGATCGAGTTGGTAGTTGCAGAGCGCGGCAGCTTCTCGGATGAACTCCGGGGCTGGTTCACCGTCGCCCTTACCCCAATACGCCTTGAGCATGTAAGCCAAAGAGGCGCGCAGACGCTCAATATCGTCAGCCGCACGTTGAGCGATGGGGTCAGGCGATAGGCGCGTATCGCTTCGCAGCGCCGTCACGATGTCAGTTGTTACGGTCATTTCCGGCCTCAATCTTTCGTTTCAGAAACCGCGATCTTCAGGATCGCGTGGCTTGTCGCCGGGCTGAAGGTGACTCACCTGCATTTTCACTCCGTTGCGCACAACGCGGTACATTGCGGGAGACTTGTAGATGTAATCGACGTGAACATCGTCAACGGCGTCTAGGTCTAAACCAAAAGTTTCATCGTCCATCATCTTCTCGGCCTGAGCCATGGCATCCTCTTTGCTCTCGGCTACGAATGGCATGCTTATTCTGCCAGTGACTCGGAAGCGGACCTCGTACTCGCCCGGCTTTTCGTCCTTGGTGAAGTCCGCTGGATTGGGTTGCTCGGCGGTTTCCATATTGCGGCCTCTATTTCGACTCTTGGGAATTAGGCGCGGGGATCGGGAGTTTCACCTGACCATTTGGCTCCCTCGGAAAGATGTAAGCACTTGGAAGATTAGGCTCACCCTTCGGAGTAGGGAATGAAATATTCGGCACTCTTTTTTCCCGCTTTGCCTCTTCATTAGAAGAGTCACTCAGCCTGTTCGCGTAGTCCTCAAGCCTGCTGACTTGGCCGCATAGCCTGTCGATCTCATCGGCAGCCGCAGCACAATCCTCCCGTGTTAGGTAAAGGCAAATATCTTCCGAGTAGGCAACGTCTGCCGCGCCGCGCAATGACCTCAAAAGCTCCTTTATCGTTTTCATCCTGCGGCCTCAATCCTCTGAATCGGTTAAGCCAATATCGTCAGCCGTCATAAGTCGCGTGACCGTTCCGTCACTGACATATGAAACGACTAATGGCCCCGGCGTAAACATTGGATATTCCGTTGGCTTCCACATCAGGCCATAGCGATCCGGGTTTCCCATTTGAGGCGGGTTTCCGCAATCGCATGACGGGCAGATGAACGGTCCGCCCATCGAGCTTGGGTAGTTCGTCGCGCCACAAAGGCAACATGGTCCGTATGGCACTTGGCGGCCTCTATTTCGACTCTTGGGACTCGGTCATATCAACGGCGGCGGCAAGGACCATGATCGCCTGATGCGGACCGATGCCGGGAGCCTCGGCAAGTTCCTTCGCGACCACCAGCGGCGTCAAATCCTTACGAGGACTACAGGCCATGATGTCTCGGATCAGATCGGCCATGCCAGCGGCGAACTCATCGTAACGAGGGCCGAGCATCAGCTTCGCGGCGCTGCGCGTCTGATAGAGCTTATTCGTGATCGCGACTGCTTGCTGGCTCACCTTGGGCGTCTCCTGATCCTTCCGGGCGAGAGAGGCGGCCGGCGGGCTAAGCCCCTACCTTCTAAGGTCCTCAGTGAGTGCAGACTGCCTCGCGAGCAGGATCTGACCGGCCTGGGGGTATCTCGCTACTTTTGCGACGCTAATCCGCTTGACCGATTCAGTCAATAGGCATATGCCTATTTCACTTTTGGGGAGTTTCTAGTTTTGGCAGCGACGGCAAATAGAAACCGCCGACTGAACAAAAAGGTAGAAGATGAATCCGGCCCGCAGCTTATCGGCTATGCCCGCGTCAGCACCGAAGACCAAGACCTTCGAATGCAGATTGACGCGCTTAAGGCTGCCGGGTGTCTCCACATCTACTCGGAGAAAAAATCTGGCGCCAAGATCAAACGGCCTGAACTCGACCTCGCTATCAAAGACCTCCGCGAAGGCGATACGCTGGTCGTCTGGCGGCTTGACCGGCTCGCCCGCACAGTTCGCCAACTTTATGAACGGCTGGCCCAGATCGAGGAAATGGGCGCGGGATTCCGTTCCCTGCAGGACCGGATCGACTTCTCCACAGCCAACGGCAAGTTCATGCTGGCCGTTCTGGCGGCCGTCGCCGAGTTCGAGCGCAACGTCACCATCGAGCGGACCAAGGCAGGCATTGTCGCCCTCCAGGCGCGCGGCCACACGTTCGGCGCAAAGGTCAAGTTCGATCACAAGCGACAGCGTAAGGCCGAAAAGCTGCTTGCCATGCGCGAGCGCCGTATCGTGCGCGGTAAGTCGGTCTGGCGCGACCGCTACTCGCTCAAGGACGTGGCCGAAATGATGGACGTGAGCGTGAACACATTGCGCCTGCACGGCGTAACGAGAGACTGACCTGAAGGAGCCGGGATGAAACAGTGGCGCAAGATGATCGGTGGCTGGGAATTTCTCGGCACGACCAAGCAGGGCGGTGGCATTGGTTTCTCATGGCATGGCTCGCGCTACAACGGCGTCACCGTTTTTCTCGGCCCGTTTATCGTTGACATCGTGCCGCCATTGCCGAAATGGCTTGCGGACGAAATTGGAAAGAAGAACTGAGGAGCGATTGATGCGGCGAACCTATGTAGATCACTTTGAGACATGGACGCCTTGGTTCGCGTGGCATCCCATATTCTGGGACAAAGGTGAAGCTCTTGGCATGGGCGCGCTCGACCTTCCTTGGAAACCGACCGTCGAGGAAATCTATGTCATAGGCAAAGGATTTGTCGGCGGCAGGAATTGGGGCAGCGTCATTTATCACCACCCGACACAATCGACGGCCAAGAATGGTCGGCTGCACCCGAACGAGAAGCCAGTCGGTCTTCTTGGCCGTTTGCTCCGTTGGCTGCCTGCAGGATCGGTGTGCGATCCGTTCATGGGGAGCGCCAGCACGGGCGAGGCAGCTTTGGCAGCTCACCGTAAATTTGTCGGTATAGAAGTTGAGCAAAAGTATTTCGACGTTGCCTGCAGGCGCATTGAGCGGATAGAGCGGCAGGCCGAAATGTTCTCAACCGGAAACGTCAGATAAGGAGCCGGGGCGCATGGACATGATGCAACAGTGTATTGAGGCGTTCCGAGCGGTCGAGCCTCATGCCATCATCAATCGCGCCGCGCTCCGTCTCGCCATCAATGCCACGATTGAAGCGTGCGCTCAGGTAGCCGAGGAAGGTACGGACGGCGGCGACGGCGAGTGGGATAGTTCAGCGCGATCCGCTGCGAACGCCATTCGAGAACTGAAGATTTAGGAGCATTTTATGAGCGTGCCCCGAGACAAGTGGTACGGTAGCGAGCGCAATGACGCGATTGATGAATGCGTGCGCGAGTGCGAGAGACACGAAGAACACTTGCGCGAGGCAAATCCCGAGCGGGCATCTGAGGCTAGGTGCATCGCAACGGCCCTGCGTAGAATGAAAACGTAAGGAGCCAGCCATGGAACGCGACCAAATGTGTCCAGACTGTCGCAAGCCTAACAAGCTGACAAAGCAAGAGCGGTACGATCATAAGCATTGCGATGAATGCACCAAGGAATGCCGGAAGATGATGGAAACACTATCGGCGCACGTTCTCGTAACGGTCAACTGAGGAGCGTACCTAAAATGGGAACGAACATACCCAGACTAAGCCGCGAGGCTCAGAGACGTATCGAGGAAAGTTTCGACAATGACCGCGAGGCGCACGAACTTCTCGACCTAATCGTCATGGAGTTCACGACCGATCCGATGAGCGTCCAGTGTTTTGATGAACGTATCGTGGAGCGCGCCAAGATTTGCGTTGCGAAGCGCAAGAACTTTGTCGCCAGCGGCGGCATTCTCTAGAAACGGAAACGACTGAGCCGAGACAATTCATCGGACATTGACCGCCATGACCCAAGGAATTGTATCAAGCCTGGACAGCCAAAAGGCGTTGAGATATGGCTGGCGCAGATCGCAGCGCGCAGGGCTGAGGATGTCGCTAGGGTGAGACGTTGGTTCAATAGCCTGCCGACAGAGCGCACATGATGGATAAGACAGAAAAGAGATGCCGCGAAATCCTCGCCCAAGAGGTTGAGGCTGACAGGATGCAGGCTGAGACTGCCAAGCATCTTCGATCGGGCGGCAAGCTGTTGGGATGGCCTGCACTGGCGCTCAGGGCAATGATACGTATTGCAGATGCGCCTGAAACACCGAAGTAGGAGCAGACACGATGACCTGTCTAGACAAACTTACTTGCACAGCAGGCTTTCTGGCCCTCGCATTGATTTGTGATCTTGGTGCTATGGGATGGCAGGGTGAAAGACCTGCGTTCGCAGCCCATCTGCTGCTTCTTGCCGTGGTGTTTGCGGTTCTGTGGTTGGGGTTTTTCTGGCGGCTTCTGGGTTCAATTGCTCCAAAGCCTCAGCCCTAACCAGCGTTCGCACGCTACGCGGGACGCCATGCGCGCCTATGGGATGATCTCACATTATATATGTGAACGGATTGGCGGAATTGCTGGGTTTTCTGCTTACTTTTAATCAGAGGGTCGATGGTTCGATCCCATCCGGGCTCACTCAAACTAAAGGATTATTTCGATCCGTACACTGACATGTTCGCAGGCGTTCACATCAGGCGTTCTTCAACAAGAACGAGCGTTCCCGAATCGTCCACGCTCATCAGAGGGTGACGGCGTTCATTGCGCTCTCGGCACCACTTACCGAACTTCTGAAAAAGCTGCCGGTTGTTCATCACAAGAGAGGGTACACGCACAAGCGCCCCCGCTTTGAAGTCACTGGCGAGCATGGCCGACTTTGCCGCCCACATGGCTGCGGCCTTCCTGCGGGCCAGCCTATTTTTGATCCACATCCTTCGCCTTCTGTCTCAGATCGACCACGTTCTGCGCATTGCGCACCTTCTGACGCCGGTAGCGGTCGCGCGTCCTTGGGTCTTTCCAACCGCCCGCATCCTGCAACTCGCGGTCGCTGACGCCGCCGATCGCATCGGCCTCCGTCGCGCCGCCTGCCCGCATGTCCATCGACCACACATTGTCCGGTACGCCGGCAGCCCGCGCGATCTTGCGGAACACGGTTGCATAGTGCCGTTCGGTCCACGGACGCCGTACAGCCTTGTTCTTGGTCCGCTCGGCCAGGATGACCGGCCCCACACGCACGGCCTCTGGCGTGGCTTGCAGGAGTCCTAAGAGGGCAGGAACGGTTGTCAGGTCGAAGGTGCGCTCGACACGCCCCGACTTGGTCTGGAAGTAGGTGATGGTCCAGTCCTTGTTGATGTTGCCCCACGTCCAGCCGGGACGCCATTGGCCGTTCTCGTAGTAGCCGATGATGTGCGTGCGCCGCTCGATCAACTCGAACTGCGCCCATGTCGTAATCGCGATGGAGCGGTAGCCGAGCTCAAGCGCCTTTGAGACGATGGCATGAACCTGGGCGCGTGTCGGTGCCTCATTGCGTGACTCGACGGTCGGAAAGCGCATGTCGGAGAGCATGTCGCGGAAGGCGCGTGCCTGCGGGACGCCGATCTCCACGGCGTAGGCTGAGAGCGTGCGCAGCATCACCAGCATGTGACGCGCGCGGGACGCTCTGCCGTTCTCGCCCCATTTCATGTGCCAGCGCCGCACGTCCTCGCCGCTGATGCGGGGGGTGACGTCGGCTTTTGATCCTATGATGCGTTCGCCAACAGTCGCTGCGATGTGCTTGCAGAAATGATCGTAGCCGCGTGCCGTGCGGGCGCGCAGGTTCCTGTACGGGCTGAACGCATCGGTCTGGTAGCGGCTGATGAGCCATGAGAGCGAGTAGTTGGTTGCGACGGGCTGCGCCTGTGTTGCGCGCCACGCTGCGAGATCGGCGTTCAGTTGGATGCAGCGCTGCTCGCGTTCGTCTGCGCTGTGCTCTGTGAGCACGATCGACTTGGGACGGAAGCCGTTGGCGATGTCCTTGGCTGGCGGTATCCAGTACCACGCAAAGCCGTCCTTGCGCTCGCGTCGTCTCAGATTGGCAATCATCCCCACCGCTCCAACTGCCGGTCGTCTTGTTCTGCGGGAACATGCTTGCCGTTGATGCCCCAGAACAGGAGCACGCTATGACGGAGGCGCTTGCCGTTCAACTCGTTGCGCTTGGGAAAGCCGAGCCGTTCCAGCGTCGGCAGCATCGCCTTGAACTTGTTGGGCGACATACCGGAGAGGTCCGCGGCTTCCTTCTCGCTGACCCATAGGCCTGGATCGGTGTACGGCGCTGTCAAAAGGGTATGGACTCCTCAAGTTCCGCCGGGGCAGGGTTCTCGCTCTCGTCGGCAATCCGTTCGGGATCGCTCAACGCCTTGAACTCAGGCGATTGCATGATCACGTCTTTCAGACTGTCGGACAGATCGTCAAAGTTCTTCTGCGCAAATTCTTCCTTTGACAGCCAGACGTAGTTGCGCGGGTTTGTCGGCGGCGGAGCTTCCATGCCCTTCGGCAGCTTCGCGACCGATTTGATGTTGGCGTAGGTCTTCTCGCCGTTCGTGGCGTGAACGACATTCAACATGCAGCCCTTGCCGATGACATTGGCGATGTCGAAGGCATTGGGGCCGTCAAAGTCATCGTCAGTAAACGCCTTGCCGCGCCAGCTTTCGAGCACGTGACGCAGCGTGGCCTTCTCGTGCATCGACCATGTGAAGCGTTGGCCGATGGTGAAGGGCCTGCCGTCATCCATGAGCTCGTCGGGTATCTCCCACGAGATCAGGACTTTGCGCAGAAACTTCTCTGTCCCCTTGTACTCGCCGCGCTGCGTGCCGAGATCGATCACGCGGTAGCAGACGGCTACGTGGTTGCCTTGCGGAACGGGCTTGTAGTTACCTTGCGGCTTCGGAAGCGTCGCCATATTCCAATTCCCTCTCTCTGCGTTTCTGATTGTCGAAGCGGTAAGTAAGCCGCATTGCGATCTGGTTCACTTCGTGGATCGCATGTTGTAGATCGGGCGACCGATAGAACTCGCTGCCCGCGCTTTCTTCGAGAAGGCCGTGAATGAACCACACCGCTTCTTTTGTCGCTTTAAGCTCGGCAAGTGTCATCTTGCGATTGAGATTGATGGTCATGGCGTTTCACACAACGCAGCGCGAAGCTTGCTGATGAGACTGGCTTTGTCCGCTTCCTCTGTCCCGCTGGCCCACGCAATGATGCGGTCCGCACGAAGGAATATCTCGCGCATGTCCTTATCAAGAAAGGTGGCAGACCCCTGTCCTTGAGCATATTTTGCTGGGACTGTGCTTTCAGCGATTTCCAACGCGCTCAATCTCTGCTCGAAAGTTAAATCTGTCATGGTTCAGTCCTTGTAGTCGTAAGCTTGGAAGTAGGCGTCGTAGCCTTCTGGATGCGGATTGCACAATTCGGCAAAGCATTGCTCGGCAAGCTTGCGGTACTCGTACGGCCACTCGCAGGGATGCAGGCGGTTGTTGTGAACAACGCGCCAGATGCGGCGTGAACAGTCGAGATAGATGCCGTCTGTGCCGTAGTCGTTCACGGCCTCGCCTGGGATGAGGGAGGCAAGACGATCTGTGCCATTGACGGTGAGGCGGAACGGAACTGGCTCGCGCTGCGCGCCGAAGTCGTCCAGTCCGCCAAGCATCACATCGCGGTCGTATTTGCTCATCCGAGCCACGCCAGCAAAGCGCCTGTGGAAATGACCACGACAACCAGCACCAGAAACACACGCCCGAAGGGGGTGAGCGCGCGTGGCCGGTACTGGTTGCCGCGATGATGGATAGGGACGCCGTAATGCCTGCGGGGGGACGACTGCATCACAACCCTACCCAAACTATGAGAATGACGAGACCGATGAAGACGAGAAACAGCGTCCCGTCGATCAGATCGTTGGCGAGCGTCTTCATGGGGCGCGCCTCAACTCGATACGCACAAACCCGTCAAAGTACCCTTGCGCGAAGCTGCGTGCGCCCTTGCGGTTGCCCGTCAGCGCCTCGCTCGCCCATTTCGGATAGTCCTTCACGAAGGCGCGCGCCGCGTCGAGCATCGCGCGGGCCTCGGCCTCGCTGCGTGTGGACTGCGCCATCCGTTCGAGTTTTGGTGAGATCACTGCAAGCCCCTCGTCTGCTTCGGGCTCAATGACTAAATCATAGCGTCAGGCCAGTCAATGGATAAATCATAGTTCGCGGATGTTTATTTGCGGCGGCGGGCTAGGAGTACGGCATCTGTGGCGAGTTGAAGCTGGAACTGCTCCTGCTTCTGTTCCTCCAGCGCCACTGTCATAGGGTCGTAGGAGCGCACACGGTCGGCTCTCGCGGCCAGGCCGGTCAGAGCCCACATCTGCCGGTACTGCGGCTCACAGAGCCCCTTAACGGCCATAGCGACCGTCCCAGCGTCCGATCGCCCGTCATCCTCACTCACGGCCTTGGTCTTCAGGCAGGCAAACCATGCCTGCTGAGCCGCATTGACGGCGCTCTGATCGACGGGAGCCTCCTCAGTGGCGCAAGCCATGAGTGGCAGAAATGCAATTATCCACAGCTTTCTCATGGTTCACCCCGGCCTGATGCCAATGACCCTGCTGGCCCATTCTAGCTGCACGTCTGGTCTAGCTGGGGCGTTCCAACTGGTGAGCGTGTAGAGCCCGCTACGAGTGCCTCTCTGCAGATATTTGAGCAGCATTGGGCCATTTTTGACCTGGCAGACGGAGAGTTTGCCGATGCACTCGTCCGGCACTCCCGCCTGATCGCGACTCCAGAACACTAGCCAACCATCTTCCATCGGAAACATGGAATCGCCGCGGATTTTGGCCGCAACGTATTCGCCGGCCTGACCGGTTGGAGGGTCCACCAGTTCCAGTCCTCGCCCTTGTGCATGGTCATCGATCGGGAACACCTCGGCTCCGGCTCCAATGTAGGAAACGACCGGAACTCGCTTCCGTGCCCCCGCAGTGCCCTTCCCCAACATCAACCAGTCTGTGGTAACCTTGAAAAACGTGGCGTACCGCGCGGCATTGTGCGGGAACCCCGTAGTCCCGTTTTCGTGAGCAAGGTATGTTGGCGCCGCAATCCCCATGGCTTTTGCAGCCGCGGTCGCTGACGTGTAGCCAGCATTCTCGCGCGCCTTCTTCAATCTGGCCGCTGGCGTCCCCACCATAGGCGGCTGTATGCGCCACTCCGCTATCGGTTTCTCATTGACTAGCAGCCCTGAGTTAGTCATAGATGCCCCATGGAAGACGATTTGGACATCGCGGCGATCCGCCGTGCTCTTGGCATGTCCCAAACCAAGTTCGCGGAGTTCGTCGGCGTGGATTCGTCCACGGTGTCGCTGTGGGAAAGCCGCAAGCGGTTGCCGCGTGCGCCCACCCGCAAACTGATCGAGCGATTGTTTTTGGAGCGGCGGCAAGCTGCCGAATGACGCGTGGAGGCTGCGATGCATGACGATCTGCTGCTTGGTCTGACGCTGATTTTTGCCTGGGCGTCGGGCTGGGCGTGCTGTCTCTGGTACATGAAGGGGTTGCAACTCCGGTGATTTCTAGGTCGTCCGCGCGCCGAAATTATCGGCCCTCCTCGCGCCACAACTTGCCGCCTATCGGCAGAGTCGTGCCGCAGCAGCGTTACCGCACGATCGACGTGGCAAAGGGCCAAGCAGACGTGCTGCAAGAGGTCTTTGGACCGCTCAAAAGCCCTGCCAAGACAATGGCTCTCGAAACTGGACTGAGCGAACGGGCGTGCCGCAACCAGCTCGCAGGCATCAACAGCATGAACCTCGCGGACTTTTTCAACGCCTGCCAAGCGGTCCCTGAACTCAGGGAGTGGGGCGCCAAAATGATGGGCCTCTCCGGAGAACGACGCGCGCAGGAAATTTCAGACGGCATTCGTGAAATCACACTGAGGATCGATACCAACGGTGTGCGCCTGGGGGGTGCAGACTAAGACCAGCATTGACGGGGACCGCGTGCAGATTACCGAATTGCGCTGCTCATGAGCGGCGGCAAAGCCTCACGGCGCAAGGGCGATCGATTCGAGCGCCAATGCGTCAACACGCTCCAAGCCATGGGCATCGGCGCCGAGCGCATCCCGCTGTCCGGCTCTGCGGGCGGCTCGTTCACGGGCGACATCACAGCCCCCGTACAGGGCGAGGACTGGCGCATCGAATGCAAAATCCGCGCGCATGCGTGGAGCGATCTCTACCACTGGATTGAAGGCAACAAGGCGCTGTTCATCCGGCGCGACAACGCCAAGCCGCTCGTGGTGCTGCGCTTCGAGGACTTCGCCAAGCTGGCCGGACTGCCGCCATCAACGGAGAACACATGAGCTATCTGGACGAAGTGAAATACGCCTACCGCAAGCTGATGGCGCAGCGGAAAACCACCTATCACCGCGCGGCGGTGGACAAGCAACTGCGCCAACTCAGGGAGGGTGCGCGCATCGCCCAGCGTGGTGTGGACAGGGCGATTTTTATGTCCGCCGAGCACGCTTCGCGCACTCCGGCAGTGAACCGTCGCACGTCCGCCAACATCAATCTGAGCAAAACAGAACACGGGCAAATTTGATGCTCATCCAACCGAAGAACTGGCGCGAGTTTCAGCACTACAAACACCGGCTGCCGCCGTGGATCAGGCTGCACAAATCGCTCCTCGACGACTACGAATTTCATTGCTTGCCGACTGCTAGCAGGGCGCTAGCACCGATGCTCTGGCTGCTTGCAAGCGAGAGTATCGACGGGGTGATCGACGCCAACGTCGGCAAACTCTCGTTTCGTCTCCATCTGCCGGAAAAGGAGATCGAGAAAGCACTCAAGCACTTAATAGATAAAGGCTTTTTCACTGTTGCTAGCAACACGCTAGCAGAGTGCTTGCACAATGCTGATTCAGAGACAGAGACAGAGACAGAGACATTACAGAGTAGAGGCACCGCTGTCGCGGTGCTCCACACCAAGGGAACGCGCTGGTCTTCCTCAGCGGTGGTTCCCGATGCTTGGAAGCAAGAGGCTCTCGACAAGCGAGCGTCCTCGTCGCTGTCCGTGATCGACATCGACCTCACAGCCGAGCAATTCGCGAATTACTGGTCGTCCCGTGCTGACAGGGGCGCGGTGAAACTCGACTGGAAAAAAACCTGGATGAATTGGGTCACAACGCAGAAGGCACACGCACATGGACCGAGAACAACCGGATCAGCCCACACAAACTTTGCCATCGGCGCCCTTGAAGCAGCCCGAGAATTTACCCGAAGTCGAAGTGGCGGCGGCACTGTCTAGGCTGGCGTTGCACTACTGGCGACCGGACTTCAGTCCATCGCAAGTAAAGCTGTTGTTGCAGGATTTTCTGCATGATCTTCAACGCTATTCCCCAAGCGATATTGAATACGCTTGCGAGGCGTACAGACGCGATCCGGCCAACAAGTTCTTTCCGACTCCGGGCGCATTGCTCGGCATTCTGAAGCGGTACGACACCTGCGAACCATCGCTGCCGCGCTATCAGGCACCGCTGCAGATCGGCATGAAACTAGCGACCAAATCTGTTGCCCAAATTCTACACGAGAACGGCTTCGAGAAGGCTGCACAAGCGTGGGGTCCAGATGTTTCACATGAAACGGAGAGACCATGAGCACAGCATTCAAAATATTTTGGCACATCGCGTGGCTTGTGTTTTTCGGTGAATGGCTCGGCGTGGAATTTTTCCAGTGGATGCCATCGAACCAAACGATTGCAGCCAACGCCTTTATGGCGCTTGCGCTTGTCTCGTCCCTGAACGCTCGGAGCTACGAGCCATGACCGAACCTGTAGGCGTTGCGATGTGCGAGGAGCCGGCCACGCGCTCCGACTTCGTCACGGCGATCGGCAACCGCTGGCATCGCATCTACCGCGACACGCTTGCGATCGCAGACTTGTTGTTCATCGCCAAAAAGCGATTGGAGGCCATCGATTTCAAGAACATGGTGGCGAACGATCTGCCGTTCAGCATGGACACGGCCTATCGCATCATGCGCATCGCCGCAGATCCCAAGCTGGCGGCAGTTGACGATCGTCAAATCCTGCCTAGAGGCATGAATACGCTGGACATTTTGAGGCGTTTGTCCGACTCCGACTTCCTCGACGGCGTGCAGGATGGCCACATTCACGATGGCATGACCGAGCAGGATGCGCGCGACTATCTCAAGGGTTTGCGCAAGGCCATTAGGCATCGTCCGATCGCAACCGCGCAACTGCACGCGCCTGCCGCACACGAAGGCCCAGCACGCACATGGCCTGAGATCGTGTGGCAACTGGCACGCAGGCGTGAGGAGTTGAAAATCAGCCAGCTTGAGCTCGATCAGCGCATCGGTTGGGGCGACACGCTCACAAGCAAGTTGGAGATCCCACACGAGGACGATGGCAGGTTTGTCAGCCCCAAGACGCTCGAGGAGTGGATGCAGGCGTTGAGTTGCGGTGTGAGGAT
>Ga0105238_10003080_pt1 | contig 16631 bp, 16 predicted proteins | sample KBSC34metaG_FD_81526 | JGI IMG/M metagenome (GOLD analysis project Ga0105238, IMG submission 81526) | Corn rhizosphere microbial communities from Kellogg Biological Station, Michigan, USA - KBS C3-4 metaG | ecosystem: Host-associated > Plants > Roots > Rhizosphere > Soil | place: Michigan, USA... | reverse complement strand
TACCGAGTACATGCGGGTTTGCGAGGAATCCTCCACCGCCAGCATCTATGACCAGATGCGCACGGATCTTGAGCCTTCGCTAACGCTGGCATGATCTGCACTTAAAACCAGTGAGCTGGGTCACCTTGTTCTCCGCGATGGTGTTTGAGTTGCTGGGAATCATGACTGCCGGCGGCGCCTCGGATTGTAAAATGAAAGTTTGGTCTCAGGTATAGGACCGGGTTGAACTATGGCGCGTACACCCTTTCTCGGTCTTGTTCAGTCGTTAGCGCGAGATTTTGCACGAGCGGATGCCTCGGGGCAAACCGTGCGAGAGGTTCAGACCGCTCGCCTCAGCCGCCGTTCCAGCCGTCGCGAATTCCTTCGATCGAGCGGTATCGCCGTAGCGGGGGCATCCCTGCCCGCATGGGCCGGACAGATTGCCACTAAGGTTCCTCCCCGAATCGCCATTGTTGGTGGAGGCATCGCCGGTTTGACCGCGGCGCTTACCCTGCGGGATGCGGGCTACGCCGCAACGATCTATGAAGCCTCCTCGCGCTCCGGTGGCCGCATGCATTCCGACGCGGCCACTTGGCAGAATGGGCAGGTAACCGAACGCTGCGGGGAGCTGATCGATCCCGAGCATGACACGATTCTCGATCTGGCCAAGCGCTTCAACATTCGCGTCACGGACGTGAGCCGGGCGGAACCTCCCGACTCCACCGACGCCTACTATTTCTTCGGGCAGCGCTACTCGCGCGATCAGGCTATTGAGGATTTCAAGCCCGTCTACCAGGCCGTGAAACAGGATTTGAACGCGGCCGGGTACCCCACTCTCTATTCCAATGCCACTCGTGCCGCTCAGATGCTGGATCAAATGAGTCTCTTCGAGTGGATCGACCAGCGCATTCGCGGCGGACACAATTCTCCAATGGGCCGGCTGATCGACATTGCTTATAGCCTGGAGTATGGGGGCGAAACCACACAGCAGAGTTCGCTGAACCTTATCTACCTATTGGGGTATCAATCCATTCGTGCCATGGAGCGGTCCGCGGAACAATATCGCATGACCGGCGGAAACGAATCCCTGCCCCGCGCCATCGCCGCGGCACTGCCGGCCGGCACGATTCGGTTGAATGCATCGCTGACCGCCGTCGCACGCAATGAAGACGGCACTTATACGCTCTCCTTCCACGGCGGCGGACAATCCAACCCTGTCCTTGCGGACCGCGTAATTCTGACGTTGCCTTTTTCCGTCATGCGCCGTTTGGATTACACGGCGGCAGGCTTCAACAACAAAAAGACGACCGCAATCCGCGAACTCGGGTACGGCACGAACGTGAAGTTGCACACGCAATTTCGCACTCGCCTGTGGAATCGGAGTGGCCCCTGGGGGATCGGGAACGGATCCAGCTTTTCCGATACCGGGTATCAACACACTTGGGATGCGACGCGTTCCCAAGGCGGGGAAACCGGCATTCTAGTGGATTACCGCTGCGGAAATATGGGCGACGAATTTAACGGCGATCTGGACGATCCCGAAATCATTCAGAACTACGCCAAGGAATTCCTCCGCCAGCTTGAGCCCGTGTTTCCCGGCATCGCCGCGGAATGGAACGGTTTGGCGACCCTGAGCGTTCCCGCCCGGGTTCCCACGCTGCTGGGATCGTACGCCTACTGGAAACCCGGCCAGTATACGCTCTTTGCCGGAGCCGAGCGGGAACGCTCCGCAAATTGCCACTTCGCTGGGGAACATTGCTCCATCGACTTCCAGGGCTATATGGAAGGCGGAGCCCAGGAAGGCGTGCGCGCCGCCAACGAAATTCTCGCCGATTATAAGGCCGGGACTTATCCATAGTTTCAGTCATTCTCCGCGCTGTTTAGCTACCTTCCTTCGTTGTGCCGGAACGAAGTGGCAACCGTCCTCCCCGGAGGTTTCGTCCCAGGATCGGAACATCTCCTCTAACGGAGATCGAGTATTCGATAACACGTCCGCAGCACCAGCGTGAAGGGCACCACGCCCAAGATCGAACACCAGATCACATACTTGCGTTCGACTCGATCGCCAATGGGACCGCCCAGTATCGTGCCAAGCGCAACCGCGCCAAGGAACACGAAGAGATACACTTGCGCGCTCTGCACCGAAACGTGAAATGTAGTGATGAGATAGAAGGTATAGTAACTGGTCAAGCTGGCCAAGTAGATGTACTTGGAGAAAACGAGCACCACCAGAATCGCTATAGTCCACCTCACTTTATTGGATTGCAAACCGTGCGCACCGTGATCGCTTGCGAGCTTCGGCGCATTCGCGGGTGCTGCCCGATGGCTCTTGGCCCATAGCCCCACTTTGCCGAGCAGGACCATCCCCAACAGCGCCGCCAGCGAAAACCACGCCAGACTTGTCGCCGACGTCTTGCGCCTGCCCCTCACCGGCCCCCGCACGCCAGTGCCGCTGGTTCAAAAGTTGCAGGAAGGTCAAGCCAGGGTGTCTCCCGATGGCAAATGGGTCATCTCTGAAGGCCAGGGTGTGGAGGCGCGTTGGAGTGCCGACGGCCACAAGATCTACTATCGTCATCAGGGGTCGATCATGGAAGTCGACGTGAAGCCCGGCGCCGGATTCGTGCCTGGCACCCAAGCTGGTGATGGATGCGTCTATTGTCGGCGCCGAAGGCTTCGATCGCAGCCCCGCCTGGACTGTCAGCCCCGCCGGGTCCCGCTTCCTCGGCATGGTCGAACAGACATTTCACAAAGCCGCCTCGGCAGGCGACGCCTGGACGTTGTCGTCAACTGGGAAACGGTGCGGAAGCACGCGAGTTCACCTTATGAGCTGGTCCGCTGCCGCCGGATAGATGGCGCCCGAAGTCGACATTGTCGGCAGGAACGGCTATCCCTCATCATCAGATAGCACCTGCATGGGACTAATCCTTTAATCAGGAAATGATGAGTTCCCTCTGCTCAGAATCTTGCCGAATCGTCACACGTGCGCCCTGGCACAGCGGGTACTTTCGTAGCACCGGCTCTATGGCCCGAAATAGCGCCTCACCATCGGCACCGTAAAGGAAAAACGTAGTATTTTCCGGACCCGTTTCGTGACCGTCCAGTTCGCCCCGTTCTTCCATTTCCAAAACTTCGTCGATGCGATTTTCGAGCGTAGCGATGTCGCATCTTTTGTAAACCCACTCGGGCAAATGGATTCCATCGAGTTCAATGAGCACTTCACCCGTCTCCTTGCCGGCGTGTTTAATCGACTTAGCAGCCGGCGTAACTTTGTACTCCTGATGCGGCGGCAGATCGCTCTGAAGTTTCGAAAGCTGTTGTCTCAGAATGGCGGATTCCTGAGATCGACCCAAACGTGCAAGCACGTCTGCTTCATTCGCGAGTACCTCGCCTAACTGGCTTGCGTTCGGGCTTGGGTGCCTTCGATGTTCCGCTCGCGACTTCTGGAACCATTCGAGTGAGGGTTCGTCCAGACCTTGATCTCGAAGAATCAGCGCGCGTGTGCCGTAGACGTCGGCAAGGATCGGGTCACCCTCTAGCAACACGATCGCAGTTGCCGCTTCTTTCTCAGCCTGCCCGAAGTTCTTCAACCGCCGATGCAGGTTCGCGATATTATTCGCCAGACTTCCAAGCCGGGCGCGCGGAGTCGAAGCGTCGGCTTGCCGCACCTCGCGGGCTTTCTGATACCACTGAAGCGATTCATCCAGGCGTCCTTGCTCTCCGCAAAGAATCCCCAGGTTTACCCAAGCGATCGAGGCCTGCCCGTGCGCGTTGCTGTTCTCCCAAATATCGGCGGCTTCACGATACCTTTTCTCCGCCTCCGCGGGAGCCGATTGCCGCAGCGCGTTCCCCAGGTCGATCAGGACCACCGGCGTATAAGGACCATCCTTCTGAGAGCGGAAATAGGCGATCGCTCTCCGCAAGGGTTCTTCGGCTTGTGGCTTGAATCCGGCCCGGAGGTAGGTGCGCCCCGCACGCCAAAGCCGGTTCCCAAGTTTTGCGCCGCCTCCTGAGAGTTTGACGGCTTGCTCGCACGGCCGGATAGCACGCCGGTATTCCCCCAATTCAATCAGCACATCCGCGAGCCGGTCTTGAATTTTCAGCCCCTTCCCCGATTCCTCGATTTGATCAAACGTTGAGATCGCTTCCTGGCGAGTCCGCTGGGACTCGTCGGTTTGCTGCAGCCGTTCCTGCGCCCGGCACAAATTGAGCAGCGCAATCACCCTCAATTCGGCAAATTCCGCTCCAACCCTATTCCTCAATTCGGCGGCGAACTTCGACAATAATTCGGCAGCGCGCAACGGCGAACTGGCGCCCACATTCCCTGCTAGGACCCCCATCGCGTCAAGGTAGTCCTGTTGCAGGTCGGTGTCGATTTGTCTCATTTAGCGGTCCTTACACGTACGTCGGATACCGATTTGCCTCTCTCTTGCTATCGGCTGCCTCTGAAGCTTTTTCCAGAAGTAATCTTCCCGGTCGGGCGCGCCACGACGCGGGTCTTACGACGTAAGTAAGCGCTTCAATCGTTCTGTCGCGAGCTTCTCACTGGAAGTCTTGAAGGAGCGTCGTGCTTTCTCCGAGTGGCGTCACTTGGCACAGGTGTTCGCCAGCTCTGCGAACGCCGTGTCTAACCCGCGAGACATGGCAAATCGAGCAGACAATAAATCATGCTATTAATTGAGACCACGGAAGGTACGCGACGGGAGGCGTTGCTGCTCGATTCCAACCTACGAGGTCAACGGACCGGATGACGCACACCAAAAAGCTTCTCGGGTTAGGGATTGCAACCGCCACCACTATCGTTCTCCTGCCTGTCCGAGACGTGCTGGCACAAACTACGCCGCCCGTTCCACCGGTGAAACCAGCTTTCGAAGTCGCCACCATCAAATTGGCGGCCCCGAATGCGGTTCCCAAGAACCAAGCGGTGCGAGTGAGCCCGACTCGGCTTTCGATCGCGAGCATGTCGCTGTCGTCGCTGATCTATACCGCCTACGGTGACGGTGGGTTCAATACATCGATGCGCGTTACGGGCGGTCCGGACTGGGTCAATCGGACGGCCTTTGCCATAGAGGGTCTTTCGTCGGGGCCAGTGACCCAACGGCAACAACGCCTCATGCTCCAGCCCCTTCTCGAGGAACGCTTCGGATTGAAGCTCCTCCACAAAGAAGAGACGAACGACGTGTTAGGGCTCGTGGTGGACCGGCGCGACGGGACGCTCGGGCCCAAGGTCAAAAAGTGGGACGGTACCTGTCCGAAGGTCATGCCCGCGTTATATTTCCAAGCGCCGCGCCGCCCCCTGGAAAGGGCGGGAGACAAGTTCGTGGTCGGGTCAGCTTCAGAGGGCGATGATCCAGGTGTGGCCTACTGTCCTACGGGCTATCTAACCGGTGGGGGTATGAGAATCGACGGCGCCACGATGTTCACCGTCGCAGAGATGCTTTCGCTGCCCCCGGGGCGGGCATTGCTGGGCAACGTCACAACGGATCGCACAGGGCTGACAGACCGCTACACACTGGAACTAGACTATCCGTTCCCTCAGTCGCCTCCCGCCGCCGCGGGTGCGCCGTCGGAGTTTGCGGGACCGTCCTTGTCCGGCGCGATTCGGGATCAATGGGGGCTGCGACTGGTGGGGACCAAGGGGACTTTGAAGGTCGTCGTGGTCGAGCATGCGCAGTTGCCCACAGACAACTAAGCCTTCGTCGCAGGACTGCGGCCACGTCAGTGGCACCGGCTTCGGGCTCGGCTATCCAACTGGTGGGGACGTGCACGCTTGCCTATCTCGCCGGCCTTCTTGCACCAGGATTCTCATTATATTGGCAGATAGCCTTTTGGCGACGCACACCCCTTAGATCAGTCGGGATTCTGCCGGTAGCGCAGACTCGGGCCAAGCCACTCACTCACATCGCGCCAATACACCTCGCGCGCCGCCACCCAAGTACTTTCGCTAGACGATTCTGGGTCCCAAGAACTAGTGTCCGCCCAGTAAACAATGTCGTCCCGAATGAAAAACGCGGCATTAACGATAATACTTTCGCAATCACGCGGCGGGGCGGACAATCGCATCCCAACGACTCCCTCAAATCGCAACTCAATCGCCGAAAGTGGACGATACTGCCTCTGAATGAGCATGTGTACCGTGGTCCTCCAGTCCGCGGTCATGGACAGATTCTCGTGAACGTAGTGACCTGTCACAGCGTGGATCTCCCGCACGCAAGAGTCGTGGAAGTTGCCGAAGAGGTGCATCAGCTCCTCCAGCTGAGATCGATTCTGGAGGGCTTGCCAACTTTGTGGCACCTCCCCGCTGTTCATTCGCTCCTCCGCCGCATCTGATCGTCCATGATGCCAGCCCTGATCATCTTTCCGAGATTGGTCTTTACGATACGCACCACATCGTCGGGACTCATAAGAACTGTTAGGTCAGCGTCGCCTTGGGCCATCTATTTTGCTCCTTTACTCGCACAACACCGATAGCAGCCAAACAGAGAACGGGCCTAAGGACTGGACGTTGGGGTAGCTGGTGCGCCCGGAGGGACTCGAACCCCCGGCCTACTGGTTCGAAGCCAGTCGCTCTATCCAGCTGAGCTACGGGCGCATGGCCTCATCGTATCATCCTAATGAGCACCGATTCATTATGGCCGTGGAAACTGAAATCAAGCTGCGTCTTTCCGAGAGGCCTGAACGCGCCAGGGCTCTCCTCGAACAGCACGGCTTTCACGCAACCGGCCCACGTGAGCTCGAAACCAACCAGACTTTCGATCTGGCTGAGAGCGAACTGAGACAAACCGCGCGGCTGCTGCGGCTGCGCTCCGCGGGCGGGCGCTGGACCGTGACATACAAAGGTCCACCGATCGCCGGCGATCGACATAAGAGCCGGGAAGAGATCGAAACCGAGGTATCCGACGGCGCCGCCTTCGTACACATCCTAATGAGGCTGGGTTATCAGCCTTCCTTCGCTTATGAGAAGTTCCGGACTACGTTCGAAGCAGCCGGTGAGGACGGAATCATTACTCTGGATGAAACTCCGATCGGCGATTTCCTGGAACTCGAAGGCCCCGGGTACTGGATTGACCAAACGGCCATAACGCTCGGGTTTGAACCTGCCGATTACATCACATCATCGTATGCAGCGCTTTACGAGGAATACCGGCGAACGCATGACACAGTACCTCGGGACATGCAGTTCCATAGCCCTTAGTCAAAACGACCTTAGTACCTCAAGAGGTATTGTCCATTCGGGTAACGAGTGCTATTCTTCCAATAGATTCGTGGACAAGATTTCACAACACGCGAGACCGAAAGTGGGGAACGATGCTTGATCTAATCGTTACCCTAGGCATCACGGTGAGCTCTGTGCTCATGCTGGGCTACTGGTTCCGTTACAGCTGCCTGCTGATTCTGAGCGCGGAAACCACCCGTGATTATGCCGCTGACATCGCCACCGCGAATCAGTTAAGCTTCCTGCAAGTCCAAGCCGAATTGCGCGATCAACAGCCGGCAGATCTCAACCGGTTGCAAGCTTCTCTCGACCGCGACCTGGCAGTTGTCACCTACTTGATCCAAAATGCTTCCGGGCAGGGCGAGTGGGGCATGGAAGCGCGGATGCTGAAGCTCAACTATCGCCTGATGAGCACCTGGTGCAGCGTCAGCCAACGCTTCTCTCCGGAAGCGGGACGCCGCGCACTGGACGAGATGTCCATGATCGTCTCGCACTTCGCGAACTCGCTGGGCGAACAGGCTACTGCCGGCGCAGCAGCTTAATCGCTTCCAGTCCGCTTAATCCTTAAACGACGAGCCTTCGGTTTCAGGCACCTGCCAACGACCGCTTTGCCATTCGAGGTTGAAGTTCTCCCCCAGGTACACGCGGCGGACCTCAGGATCGTTGCCTAACTGGTCGGGCGTCCCGGAGCGGAAGATGCGACCGTCGTTGATGATATAGGCGCGATCGGTCACTGCCAGCGTTTCACGGACGTTGTGATCGGTCACCAGGATGCCGATTCCCGAGCGCTTCAGGTCGAAGATGATCTTTTGCAGCTCCAGCACCTGAATGGGATCGATTCCCGAGAAGGGCTCGTCCAGGAGCAGGTAGCTGGGTTCGATCACCAGGCTGCGGGCGATTTCCACGCGGCGGCGCTCGCCTCCCGAAAGCATATAGCCCTTGCTGTGACGGACGGTTTCCAAGCCCAGCTCCCGGATCAGGCGATTGGCCCGGTCCAGGCGGTCGTGCCGTGAGAGCCGCAGCGTTTCGAGGATCGCCATCAGGTTGTCTTCCACCGACAGCTTGCGGAACACCGAGGCTTCCTGGGGCAGGTAGCTGATGCCCTTCCGGGCGCGCTTATACATCGGCTCGGATGTAATGTCCTCGTCGCCCAGCAGAACCTTGCCGGAATCCGGGGAGATCAAGCCGACGATGCAGTAAAACGAGGTCGTCTTGCCGGCGCCGTTGGGGCCGAGCAGGCCAACGACTTCGCCCTGCTGAACCTTGATGGAGACGTTATCGACGACCTTGCGACCGCGGTATGCTTTGGTGATTTCCGCTGTCTGAAGCGCCTTCACTTCGCCTGCTTTTTGCGGATGGTGCCTTCGGCTGGCTTATTCGCCTCGCCTTCAATCAGCAGCCTATCATTGTTGGCCCACCAGGTCAATTGTTGGCCGGTGGCGTTGCCTTTTACGTTATCCACTAGGAGCGGCTGGCCTTTTTGCAGAATCACCTTTTGTTCGTCGGCGTAGTATTCGGCATGCTCGGATGTGCCGGTGCGGGTGCGTGCCGGCTTTAGATTAGTGTCTATGCTCACGATTTTCACGGCGCCATCGGCAAAGGCTTTATCCAGGGAAGAATCGGAGTCGGCGGGTTTCAGGAAGGCTTTCAGCTCGCGCGAATTCACGGTGAGACCCGGACGTGTGAGTGCCACGCCGCCCTGATACAGGGCGAGCCGTGTTTCCTCGGTGTAGACCAGATCCGTCGCGCGAACCACAGTGAAGATAGGCGCGGCGGGCCCTTTAGACTTGAGATTTTTCTCCTGACTTTTCTCCGGACCTTTGTCTGGATTCTTGTCTGGTGCCTTGTCTGCGGATTTATCGGCGAACTGGCTGACCACCTTGCCGTGGGCTTCCATAACGCGCCGGTCGCGATCGATCTCAATCCGGTCCGCATCCACTCGGTTCGCTCCCTGCCAGGCTCTCGCGCTGCCCTCGTAACGGATGTGCTTGTTCTCTCCGGTGGAGATCATCTTGTCCCCCACCGCCTGCATTACTTCATCGTTTGAAAGCATCGCCGAGGATGCTCCCTTGCGGTCTGGCTGGCGCGTGGACGACACATGACCGTCGGCGGTGTAATCTCCCGATTTCTGATTCATGACGATGCGATCGGCGTTCACGGATCCTGTGGGGTCCAAGATTCGCGCTGAGCCGTCCAGCGTCATCAGATCCTTGGGCTGATCGAGCGTAGCTTTGTCGCCGCGGGCGCGCCGGTCTCCCTCTTCGTACTGGAAGTTGGTGGTCTGTTCCAGGCGGACCATCTCGCTGGTGTTGGGATCGAACGTGGCCAGAATGTCTTTGCTCTGCGTACGCGTCACGGTCGGCATCGTCTTAGGTGCCTTGGGCGGGCGCTCGGTAAGTGTGGACGCGTTGACCGACCGGACCGACTGGATGCGGTTCTCCTTGCCGTACGCCACCCAGATGCGATCGCCCTGCATGGAGCGTTTGGGTTGATCCGGCTGGTTGGGTTCAAATTCGAGCTTTCCTGGACCGTCCGTTTCGACGCGATCGATTTCCTTGCCCCCGGGTTTCATAGCCAGCCGGACGATGTCGCTGCGCAGAATCCGAGTGTCGCCCGGTTGCGTGCCGGGTCGCGGAAGCGGAGTCGCCTGAACTACGCTTTTCCCCGTGGCAACGGCGGTCTTGAGCGTACTTTCCTTATTAGAAGTCTCGAAATCCATGTCCAGACGGTCGGAGTTCACGGTGGTTCGCGCGGTGTCGGACGTCGAGATCAACTGCGCGTGGTCGTGACCGTCGATGGTGCGAAGCACCATGCCGTCGTCGAAGTTCAGATTCAATTCGTCGGCCGCGTACTCGACCTTGCGGCCTGGGTCGTCGTGGACGCCGCGGGCCATCTGGATCCTGGCGAAACGAATGGCGCCCTGGTCGAGCAAAACGTCGCTGCGGGCGCCTTCCATGTGCAGAGTGTCGCGGGTGAATTTAGTGGACGGGAACAGGACCACTTTCGAATCGCGCTCGGTGTAGATGGCCTGCTCCGATTCGACGTGCATGGGCTTGGCTTGCGGGGTTTTCCCACGCCAGTCGAGCACTACCTTGTTGTGCAACTGCAGCTCGCGAGTGCTGGGATCGTACTCGGCGCCCACGGCCGAACCGTTGCCGCGGTCGAAGCCGAACGTCACCGCGCGGTCCGTGGTCGCCTTGCCCGTATCGCTGGCGAACCGCATCCCGGAGCCGTGGATGTGCAACAGGCGGCCGGTGGGCGGCTGATCGGCGGGCACCCCCATGATGATGTCTACCTCGCCGTCCGAATAGAGCGTCTTTCCGGCGGTGTCAAACTGGGCCTTCTCGGAACGAATCAGATCCGCCTTTTCGCCGTTCTCATGAAAGAGTTGCAGCTCCACTCCTTCGAGTTCGACCAGGGATGGATCCTGTAAGGAGCGAAAGTTGCGGGCGCGAATGGTGAAATGCTTCTGGTCGCCCTTGAAGACGGTGTGCTGCCAGTCATTAGCGCGGCCGTCGACGCCCGTTTCGAGTGGTGTCGTATGTACCGAAGGCTCCTTGGCCAAAATGTCCCGGCGTTTGACATAGGCGGCGAAGACCATGAACACAATGACAGCGATGGCGGCAAGGAAAAGCCACCGGGTATGGCGCATACGAGTATTTACATGGTAACGCGCGTGAAAATCGGTATTACAGCGCCGCGACCAGTTTCGCCAGCAGGGCCGTCCTGTCGGCGATCCTGTCGATCAAAATGCTCTCGTGCGTCGCGTGGGCCCCTTCGCCGACCGCGCCTAGGCCGTCGAGCGTCGGGACGCCCAGAGCCGCCGTGAAATTGCCGTCCGATCCGCCGCCACTCGACGATTCTTCGAGCTCGACGCCAAGCTCCGCCCCCAGTTTTCGAGCCGTCTGGAACAGCCGGCGGGATCCAGCGGAACGCTCCATGGGAGGCCGATTCAAGCCGCCCGCGACTTCGAGTGTGCAGCGCTTGTCGAACGGTTTCAAGGATGCCAACTGGCGTTCCAGGTATCGCTGGGCGGCGGCGCTGGGCGCGCGAACGTCCACCTCAACCTGGCATTCGGCAGGCACGACGTTGCTGCGCGTGCCGCCCTGAATCACGCCCGGGCTCACGGTGATTCCCTTCTCCAGGCGCGTGAAGCCCGCGATGCGCTCGATTTGCCGGCCCATCTCGACCACCGCGTTCGCGCCCTTCTCGAAATCGAGGCCGGCGTGCGCGGCGCGGCCGCGAACCGTGACCCGGTAATCGCCGACGCCTTTGCGAGCGGTTTTTAGTTTCCCATCGAGTCCCGTGCCGGGTTCGAGCACCAGCACGGCCACGCTCTCTCTTGCTGCTTCCTCTGTAAGCAGTCTGGATGACGGGCTGCCGACCTCCTCGTCCGAATTCACTTGCAAAATTACTTTGTGCGCGACCGGGACGTCGAGCTCGCGCAGAATCCGCATCGCGAACGCGAAGAACACGAGACCGGCCTTCATATCGAGTACGCCGGGTCCCCATAAACGTCCGCGCGCCTGGCGGAAAGGCATGGTTTTCAGTGTGCCGAGCGGCCACACAGTATCGGAATGCCCCAGCGCGACAATCTGGCCTTTTTTCCGCGATCCCGGTAGCTGAAAATCGCATTGGATGTGCCTTCCCGGATACGTCCGGACACGAGCAATATCGCCCACCATCCCGCTGAACAACTTTACGAACTTGTCGATGCCGGACGGATCATCGCTGGGCGATTCACATTCCACCAGCGCCTGAATGCACGCGATTATCTCTATTTGTTTTGCTCGCGCGGAGCGAAGGAATGAATCCACGCTTGCTATAATAGCGGGACCGCACATGCCCTCTTTGGACATCCAGGCTATCCGCGACATTCTTCCGCACCGCTTTCCGATGCTGCTGGTGGATCGCATCGAAGAGCTGGAAGCAGATCGCGTGGTCGGCATCAAGAACGTGACCGCCAACGAGCCGTTTTTCGTGGGGCATTTTCCGGATTTTCCGGTGATGCCGGGCGTGCTGATCGTGGAGGCGATGGCGCAAGTGGCAGGTGTATTGGTGTTGAGCAGCATTCCCGACCGCCACAAAAAACTGGTGCTGCTTGCATCCGTTGAACAGGCCAAGTTCCGCAAACCGGTGCGGCCCGGCGACCAGCTTCGCATCGAAATGAAGGTTGGCAAGCGTAAAGAGACCGTCGCCAAGATGTTCGGCACGGCCAGCGTGAACGGCGCGGTGGTGGCCGAGGCCGAAATGCTGTGCAAGCTGGCCGACCGCCCCTAGGTAGACGCGGATGCCGATTCATCCGTCTGCGATTGTCGATGCCGGGGCACGCGTCCATCCTTCCGCCGACATCGGACCGTACTCGGTGATCGGCGCGGATGTCGTGATCGCCGCTCGTACGGTCCTCAAAGCTCACGTCTTCATGGAAGGGCCCGCCGAGATCGGCGAGGATAATCTCTTCTTTCCTTATTCGACCGTGGGTGTCGCGCCGCAGGACCTGAAGTACAAGGGCGAGCGCTCATCGACGCGCATCGGAAGCAGAAATAAGATTCGCGAGTTCGTGACGATCCACCGCGGCACGGAGGGCGGCGGCATGCTGACCTCGGTCGGCGACGATAACCTGTTGATGGCGTATGTCCACGTCGCGCACGATGTGCACGTGGGCAGTCATTGCGTCTTATCGAACGCAGCGACGCTCGGCGGCCACGTGAATGTCGGCGATTGGGCCTTTATCGGCGCTTCGAGCGGCGTGCATCAGTTCTGCCGCGTGGGAAGGCACGCCATCATCGGCGGCTACAGCGTGATCACGCAGGACGTACTGCCGTTTTCCAACACCGTAACCGAGCGTGAAGCGAAGGTATTTGGCGCGAACAAGATCGGGCTGGAGCGCCGCGGATTCCCGGCGGAAACGGTCGACGCGCTGCACAAAGCGTTCCGGCTTCTGACCCGCTCTGGATTCAACACCACGCAGGCGGTGGAGTGCATTCGCCAGGAGATCACTGGCTCAGCCGAGGTCGACGAGTTGCTGGAGTTCATCGCGGCGTCACAGCGCGGGTTCATAAAATAAGCCATGCCGTTAGGAATGATCGCCGGTAACGGACGCTTCCCGGTGCTCGCACTGGAAGCTGCGCGCCAGGCAGGCATGGAAGTAGTCGCCATCGCGATCAAGGAAGAAGCATCGCCCGAAATCGAACAGTTGGCGGCGCGCTGCCACTGGATCTCATTGGGCGCCCTGAGCAAGCTGATCGACATCTGCAAAAACGAAGGCATTCGCCAGGTCATGATGTGCGGTCAGGTGAAGCACGTCAAGATTTTCTCCTCCATCGTGCCGGACTGGAGATTAGTGAAGCTGCTGGCGTCGCTCGAAGCCAAGAACACCGATGCCTTGATCGGCGGCGTGGCCAAGATCCTGGCGGACGAAGGGATCACGCTCACCGATTCAACCTTGCTGCTGAAGGATCTCCTCGCCCCTGAAGGCGTTCTGTCGCGCCGCAAACCGTCCTCCGATGAGGAGCGTGATATCGCCTACGGCCGCCGCATTGCGGGAGCGCTTTCCGATCACGATATCGGGCAGAGCGTCGCGATCGCCGAGCGGGCTTGCGTGGCCGTGGAAGCGATGGAAGGAACCGATGCGATGCTGCGGCGCGCGGCCTCGCTAGTGGACGGCAAGCCTCTGCGGCTGGTCAAAGGATCGCGGCGACGCCAGCACCTGCTGTTCGATGTTCCCGTGGTAGGACCGCAAACCATCGACGTCATGAAAGAAACCGGGACCACCGCCCTCGCCATCGACTCAGGCCGCACACTGCTGCTCGACCGCGACGAACTAATCTCGCGCGCCAACGCTGCTGGGATCAGCGTAATCGCTGAGTGAGCTCCCAACATTGCTGTAAGACCGCCTAAGCAGAAATCCTTAGGCCGCTACTGCCGCCCACTCGCTCAGTCGATCTCTGGAGCATGGATACATTCGCCCGTTCCTGGGACATGATCGGCGAAAGTTTCTCGGTCCTGCGCAAGGACAAGAAGCTGGTGCTGTTTCCGATCTTGAGCGGGATGTCCACGCTGGCGATCGCGGCCATGTATTTTCTCCCCCTGTTCCATATGGGCGTGCTGGAGCAGTATAGGGCCTATCGCACAGTCGACCCGACGGTGTATGCGTGGCTCTTTCTGTGGTATTGCACGAATTATTTCGTGATGATCTTTTTCAACTGCGCTCTGGCGGCTTGTGCGCAAATCCGTTTCGGCGGCGGCGAACCGACTATCCGCGAGGGCATGGCAAAAGCAGGTTGGAAGATTCCCAGCATCCTGATGTGGGCCGTCGTGGCGAGCACGGTCGGCATGATCCTTCACGCGATTCAAGAGCGCTCGTCGTGGCTGGGCAAGATCGTCAGCGGCATGTTGGGCATTGCTTGGGCCATGGCCACATACTTGATCGTTCCAGTGCTGATTTTCGAAGACGATGGCGTCTTCGGATCCATCCAGCGTTCCAGCGCGTTGTTGCGGGAAACTTGGGGCGAGCAGATCGTGAGCGGCTTCAGCTTCGCCCTTCCGTCGCTACTGCTGGCGATTCCCGGGATCCTGCTAGGACTGGCGGGTTTCAAACTGCACCCGCTGGGATTTTTGATCGCGGTGCCGTACTTCCTGTTGCTGAGCGCGGTAATGAGCGCCGTGCGCGGTATCTTTACGGTCGCTCTATATCGCTACGCCACTGGGGGAGAACCGCCCGCCGGATTCTCCAGCGGGAGTTTCAAGGAAGCGTTTGTGGATAAACCGGGCCGGTACTAAGTCTTCTCAATCACGTCTTCTCGATCCAGCCGTCGGCGATCTGGATCACCCGTTTTCCGTAGGAAGCATTCGACTCCGAATGGGTCACCTGGATGATCGTGGTGCCGGATTCGTTGAGCTTCTTGAACACTTCCATGATTTCCTTGGCCTGACTGGAGTGGAGATTGCCGGTGGGCTCGTCGGCCAGAATCACTTTCGGATTCGCGATGATCGCACGCGCGACGCCCACCAGCTGCTGCTGCCCGCCGGATAGCTGATTCGGGAATAGGTCTTTCTTGCCGACCATCTGAAACCGGTCCAGCACGTCGCACACCGCCGCGTCGCGCTCGGATTTGCGGACATTGCGGTACGACAGCGGGATTTCCAGATTCTCGTACACGGTGAGGGAATCGAGCAGGTGGTAGCTCTGGAACACGAAGCCGAAGTATTTCTTGTACACCTCGTCGCGATCCTTCTTCTTCATCGCGTGGATCGGGAAATCGAGAAAGTGGTACTCGCCGGTCCAACTGCTATCGTGCATGCCGATCAGGTGCAATAGCGTCGACTTGCCCGCGCCGGAAGGTCCCATGATCGAGACGAAATCGCCTTCCTGAATGTCTACGTCGATGCGCCGAAGGACAAAGGTTTTGGTGGCGCCGTGCTGAAAGAATTTCTCGACGTTGCGAAGCCGGATCACAGTTTTTCTTTCAGCAGCTTGGTGACCGCCGCCGGATCCGCCTGGCCGCGGCTGGCCTTCATCACCTGGCCCAGGAAGAAATTCATCACACTCGTCTTGCCGCTGCGGTACTGTTCAAGCTGCTTGGAATTCGCGGCGATGACTTCGTCGATGATCTTGCCGAGCGCGCCTTCGTCGCTGATTTGCGAGAGCCCGTCTCGTTGCATAATCGCTTCAGGCGTACCGCCCTCCGCGAACATCTTCGGGAAAATTTCCTTGGCCAGTTTCCCGCTGATCTCTCCCTGAGCGATTAACGCCACCAGACGCCCCAGGTTTTCCGCGCTCACGGGCGAGTCTTCGATTTCCTTGCCCTCGGCTTTGAGCAGACCCGCCAGATCGCCCATTACCCAGTTGGCCGCCGCCCGCGGATCGCCCGACGCCGCGGCGACTTTTTCGAAGTAGTCGCTCATGGAGCGTGTCGAAGTTAATACTTGGGCGTCGTACTCGCGTAACCCAAAAGATTCGATGAAGCGCGCTCGCCGTGCCGCCGGAAGCTCCGGCATCTTGCCGCGGATCTCGCTCAGCCAAGTTTCACTAATTCGCAGCGGAACCAGATCGGGTTCGGGAAAATAGCGATAGTCGTGGGCGTGTTCCTTGCTGCGCATGCTTACGGTTTCGCCGGTCTCGGGGTTGAACAAGCGCGTTTCCTGCAGCACGCGACCACCGCTTTCGAGGATGCCCACCTGGCGCTCGATTTCCTGATCCACTGCCAGTTTCAGGAAGCGGAACGAATTCAGATTCTTGACCTCGGCCTTGGTGCCGAATTTTTCCGCGCCCTTCAGGCGAACGCTGACGTTGGCATCGCAGCGCAGATGGCCCTTTTCCATGTCACAACTCGACACGTCCACGTACTGCAAAACTTGTTTGATCGCAGTCAAATACGCATGCGCCTCGTCGGCGCTGCGGATGTCCGGATCGCTCACGATCTCGATCAGGGGCGTT
>Ga0105238_10003079_pt1 | contig 16633 bp, 43 predicted proteins | sample KBSC34metaG_FD_81526 | JGI IMG/M metagenome (GOLD analysis project Ga0105238, IMG submission 81526) | Corn rhizosphere microbial communities from Kellogg Biological Station, Michigan, USA - KBS C3-4 metaG | ecosystem: Host-associated > Plants > Roots > Rhizosphere > Soil | place: Michigan, USA... | reverse complement strand
GCGTAAGGGGTACATCGTCCACCTCAATCCGCCGGTGCCACTGGCGCTTGGGCTTATGCGCGACGTCGGATTGCGGGCCTGGGGCTCGGCGACGGCGCCCGAGGATGTTGCGCGGCTTGAGGCCATCGCAGCACTGACGATCGAGGATGGGCGTCAAGGCTGATCACCCGGCGTGAGGGTGGCGGCCAATGCTTTCAACTGCCGCTCTGCCAGCATACGCTCGATACTGATCACGCCTTCCGATCGGGCGTCAGTCCAGACTATATCCGGGACAATCTCGCGCGCCTGGCACATCAGCTCGATCAGATCTGGCGAGGGGTTTTGAAGCCGCTCCACCAAGCCCGCATCAACTAAACGCTGCCCTTCATTAGCCGCAGATTGCTCGTGTAACGAAGGGCTGTCCTTGGTTAGCGGACCTTCTGGGGCGGTGAGGGTGCGAAGGCGTGCAAGTTCATCAAGTAGGTCGGCCAGATCGCCAAGTGACAGGACCGCACCGCCGATCGCGACTTTCTGATCGCCCTCCATGTTGGGGTGCATCAGCTCTAGGCCCACGTTTGCGCGCCATGCATCGAGTGCATCCACCCCTCCCGCCGTTTCGCTGCCGGGGGTGGTTTCAAGATCGGGGGAGGGTGTCATGGCCATTCTCCGAAGATTATCCGATAGCCGATGGCTGCCAATGGGATCGGAAGGCCGAACAGAATGATGAGGATCCCGATGGCGCAAGGGTCGCTCACTTCCCGCTCCGTTCTGTGAGGTGCTGGCGGAGGGCAAGGCCGAGCTTCGTTAATTTCCATGCCTTCCAATCAAGACGAAATTCGACGAGGCGCGAACCCATAAGAGAGCGCGCGGTTCGTTCGCTGAATCCGGCATATTCTGAGGTTTTCCAAGTCCACGTCATGCTTCGCAGCGCCTTCCGCTGAGCCTCCGTCAGCTTCGCAGCGATCTCCCCCACATCAGGAGCGGCTGGAGCGGTCATGGCTGTGGCCTCCACGGTTCCTCATGCCCGCACCGGGAGCAGTATCTTCCAATCTTTCGGCATTTCCTGAACAAGTTGCACTCACACATGTTGTGCCCGAACCATCGGCACCACGTAGCGCCCAGAAACATGCTCACCCCGCCGCTCCTGTCGTGGGTGCGGTGCGGAGGGTTGCGAAGGCCTCGTTCACTGCCTCCTGCACCTGACCAGGATAATCCTCGCAATGAGGGTCGCATGCGTCAGCGGCACTTGCCAGCTTCCCCAACGCCTCCCTGCATGTCTCAAGCTCGGCTTCGGCCTTGGTGGCGCGGGTAAGAATGCGGTTAGCCTCAAGGTACGCCCCAGCTGTTGCGGGAATGCCAAGGGCCTCACAAAGCCGCATGAAGGCTTCCTCAATCTCAGCGTCTTTCGCGGCGGCTGCTTCGATGCGATGCGCGGCGGCACTGCGCGCGATGGTGGCCCAAGCTAATAGATGCGCAGCTTGGTGATTAAGGAGATAGGCGTGACGAACCTGACTACCTGCATTTTCCACTTCGGCAACAATCGGTTTCCAGTAATCGTCCGGCGAGGCAGCAAGTAGCCGATCCATCTGCTCTACGGCCACGGGACGGATCTCTATCTCCTGCGTTTCCGCTGCCTGCCAGTTTGTTGTCCGGCTGTTGTCGGAGCCGGCCACCAGCCCTTTGGGGTCATCGGTCATGGGGTTGGTCCTCCTCGGGCAGGGTGAACATCGCGTCTTATCGGTCGGGTAGCCGACTGGTGGACAGTCCGCGCAAAGATCAACATCCGCCATCACCCCACCTCCTTCTCTGCCGAAAGCATCCCCGAGCGGGCGCGGAGGGCTTCACGGATCGCGTCTCGCGGGTCATCATGGTAGACTTCCGCGACAGTCCGCTCGCGCGGTTCCGCCATCCAGTGTCCGATGACACGCCAGCCAATGTCAGCATCGTCGCCGCCAGTTGGAACAGGGAAGCACCGCAGATCCCACGACTCATCGCGAAGGGCGTCAAGCAACTGCTTATCGCGGGACCATGGAGAGGCGAGGACGGCTGATGCAAGCGCATTTGCTACCTGAAACCGGGTGACGCTATGCTCCTTCGGGAATGCCGCTTTTAGGATCGGCCCGAATCGTGCCGCCAAGTCAATTGCGGGGTCAATGCCCTCCAGCGCCTCGGCCTCGACGGGGTGGGATCGGGAGAAGATGTCCGAAATGACCAGAGGCTCGATCTGATCGCCCATCGCTACGTTGTCACAGCATTGGCCGCATTGCCGGGACACTAGAGACCAACTACCAGACCACTCCATCCAGTAAGCGCCGCAAACCTTGCAGCGGTGCGTCGGCGCGCGATTGCTGGCGAGTGAAGTGTCGATCTCCTTTGGCATGGAAAGCAACATCCGCAGCGTGTCGACATGCTCGCGAAGTATCTCGCGCCGTGCGGCTGGCTCAGCGTCTACGGACTCGTTCTCCCAGAGATCAGCTAGCTCCGATATTAATGTGTCGCGCATGATCGCGCCTCCTCCTCAAAGTGCGTGGACGTTGTTGGTTGGGGGTTGGGCGTCCCGTACAGAGGGCAATCCGTCCGGAGATGGATCATGTCTAAGCCTTCCGGGATGCCGCACGGGCAGGTTGCGTAGAGGGACATTCCTTCAACTCCTCGTAGGTTCGACGGCAACGGAACATGGCGAGATGCCAAGCCAGTTGGTCACGCTCGGCGGGGGTGCATTTTGCTCCGGCGCAAAAGTCGTCAAAATTGCTGAGCCGAGCGCTCATCTCTCCCTCTCCCGGAAGCGGAGGGCGGCGGGATGGGTCATGCTGGGGGTCACCACCTTGCCCCGCCAGATATGTTTGCGAATGGCATTGCGGCCACCGCCTTTCTGCGAGAAGGCTTGACGTGTTCGCCTACCTTAGCCTCGCGCGGACCACATATGGCCCGCTGTAGGACGACCTTCGCCGCCGCTACGTCTCTATCCAGGACGCATCCGCACGGGCAATTATGTACCCGCTCGGATAGATCCTTGGCCTTTATCGATCCGCATTCTGGACACGTCTGAGACGTGTGATTGGGATCGACCTCAATCAGCTCGCTACCAGCGATTGCAGCTTTGTAGCGCAGCATGTGAATAAGTTTGCCCCAGGCAGCGTCATTGACGCTCTTGGAAAGCATGCTCGCCGCTAGCCCTTTTACATTAAGAGCCTCGATGGCGATCAATCCGTATGATTTCACCAGACGACTGCTTACCGAATGCAGGTGGGCGTCACGCTGCCTGTAAATCTTAAGGTGGGCTCGCCTTAACGCGTCCCTGACCTTGTTTCGATTGCGAGACCCCACCTTACAACGCGACAACTGGCGCGCCCGCCGCCTGATTTCAGACCTATGCCTACGGGATGCACGGAGGTTACGGATCATTTTCCCATCGGACAGCGCCGCTAGAGCCGTGATGCCTAGATCAATGCCAACGGCCGGGTTGTCATTGTATGCCGAACAATCCACCTCACACGCGAAGCTGACGAACCAATGCCGCCCCTCGCGCTTTACTGTGCATGACAGAGGCTTGCTGGGCAGCGGTCGATGCATGTGCACCCTGACAGCGCCAATACCCTTCGTAACGAAATAACCGTCACGAACTCGCCATCCCTCAGCCTTTGCCCAGCCAATAGTTTTGTACCAATTTTTGCCTTTGAAGCGTGGAAAGCCGGCTCGCTTGAAAAACGCCTCATATGCCAGATGTAATTTTTTCAGCACGAACGCCTGCATCATCCAGGAGAAACGGCTAAACTCAGGACAGTCTTTCCTGATATGAGTTAGCTCGGCGGATTGATCGAAATATGACCGCCCCCGTCCGGTCTTACGGTAGCAATCCATCCGCTCTTCCAGCGCGGCATTGTATAGCTGCCGACACTGCTCAAGAGCCTCCCGCAAGCGACGATGCTGTCCCTTGGTGGGTAGCAGTCGGTATCGATAGGATATGATTGCTCTGGTCGTCATCGCCTACTGTGCCGTCTTGCGTGCCGGGATGTTCTGCGCGAACAGACGGCGAACGCGGTTGCTGCGTGGCTGGAATGCGTGAGTCGTGAGGAAAACGGGCCTACAGGATGTTCTCGGCTAGGGGTTTTCAAGACCGCTGCCTTAAACCACTCGGCCACCTGTCCAAACTCTAGGTAATCAGCCACATTCTGACTATTGCACATGTCGGAAACCGCTGCAAGTGTGCCCGTTATTGTGCCATGCCGGATTTGGCCTTTCCCGCCTGCTCCGGTGTCAGATAGTCCAGATATTCCTCGGTCTGCGTCAACGTCGAATGGCCGAGTAGCTTCTGGAGCGTGTAAATGGAATGCCCCTTTTCCAGATAGCGAATGGCATATTCGTGCCGCAGATCGTGGAAGCGCATGCGGGTGAGTTTTCGCCCCTCCCGCTGTGCCATCTTCTGTGCCCGGGCTACCACCTCGCGCCACATCTCCGTGACCCGCCTGTATTGTCCGCCATTCTTCGTTTCGAAGAGAAATCCGCTCTTCCCGGGTGGCTGGCGAGCAACGATCGCCTGCGCCTCTTTCGAAAGCGAGATGACGCGAAAGCCGCTCTTGGTATCCCATAGCTGAGCACGCCCATCCTGCGCGTCCTGGCGCTTCAGGCTGGCGATCTCGTCCATGCGCGCGCCCGTCTCCAAGGCGAACCGGCACAGATCCCCGAACGTGCCCTGCATCCGATCGAAATAGGCTTGCACGTCGTTCGCATGCGGGCGGACATAGCGCCGACGCTTCTCCTTGCGTGGCTTCTTTGGCAACAGCTTGACCGGGTTGATGTCTGGCCATCCCTCTAGCTCGCGCACATGGTCCGCTATGCCCGATATGACAGAGAGGTAGCGATTGATCGTGGCGGTGCCGGCTGGCTTCCATCCGGGGCGCTGCTTTGTGATTTTCCCCTCGCGCATCTTTGACATGAAAATCAGGAGCGCCGACTTGTCGATCTGATCCCAATAGAAATCGCCAAAATGATCCAGCAGAACCTTCGTCAGTTTCTCGTAGCCGCGAGCCGTCTTCGGCTTCCATTCGCCTGCCTGCGCCCAAAGCAGCACCGCTTCCTTGAAGGAGTGCCTGGTCGTCATCTGATAGGGTGAATGCTCCTTGAGCCATGATGCTAGGCGCGCCTCTGCTTCTTTTCGAATGCTTGTTTTAAGAGATCGTCGAAACTCCCTCCCATTAACGATGAGGCGGGCATAGAAAACGCCGTCACGCTCGTAGAGGTTTTTCGTCTTAGAACGCTTTGCTCTTGTTCCTGCACCCATTCCCGGAGCCTCAGTCTGTCATAAGTCCAGCAACGGCCCAGCTTGGCCGCGCCCCATATCTCGCCACGTTGCGATAGTTGCTGCAAGGTCCGACTGCACAGGCCAGTTATCATACTGGCCTCGGGGATCTTGATCCGCTCCCCCGTCACCGCCCCGCATCCTGGTTGAGGTGGCGATAGGCGACGATATCCCCACCACCGCCTTCATGTTGCCAGCCGCCGGATAGCGTATGCGCGATGACCGTGAATGTCGGCCCTTCGCTGTTGGGGAGCAACGACCTGAACCTGATCTCGATTCGGTCGAGCGGGTCTACGGGGCAGTCGCCGCCGCTCCACGGTATCCAGCCCCTTTCCTCCTCGCGCGGGGTCATGTCGCCCACCAATCAATCTGCTTTTGCAGATTTTCCATTGGCGTTTCATATTCAAGTTCGCTTTTGGCGCGCTCGCCAAGCGGCGTCAGCCGCCAGCGCCGTTTGCCAGAATAGTCCTTCCGCCGCTCCGCGAAGCCGGCCTGGACAAGCCATTCCGCCGCTTCTGCGCTGAATTCTGGATAGCCAAAAATCGACGTGGCGTTCCGTAAGCGCATCTTTTGCTCAAGGCTAAGTGACATCGCCCGCCCCTCCCGCATCTGGCGTGGGGCTGGGAGGGGCGACAGGGAGCGGTTGCCAGACGGAGGGGTTTAGATACTCCATCGGCCCAACAATCGTAAGTGCGCGCCACTTATCCCCGTCCCAAAACGCCGGCATAACGCCTTTCTTGCCAGCGCGGGCCAATAGAACGATGTCCACGAACTCGATCGGACGCGCCGTCGAAATGTCTTGCCACTCGCTCACAAAACCCTCCCCACGAACATCATCACAGCAGCGCCGATCGCGAACCACTTGGCCTTGAAGCTGAAGGGGATTTCCGGCGCGCTCACAAGCCGCTGGCTTTTCCAGGCTCGGTGCGGGTAGGCGTTCATGCGGGCACCCACTCGGCGGCAATTACCAGCGGATCGGGGTCGAATGTCACAAACATATTTGAGCCAGCGAAGGCTTCTTGCACCATATCGCTATCGAATAGCGCGGTAACTATCTCGGCAAGGTCAAACGGCTCAGTTTCGTCAAGTTCGCCATCCGCTGAGCACTCTTCTACAAGATCCTCATCCATGCCTGCGAGCGCTTCAAGCTTTTGGGCTTTGCTCAATTCGCGGACGGTGATTTCCAGATCAATTCTTAGCTTACGCGTTTTCACTCTATCTCTCCCTTTTCCGGCGCGACTGACATGCTCGATGGGGGTGGGGAAAATGGCATACTTCCTTCACCCGGTATGCCAGCGGGGGCCAAGGCGTCTTGCTTAACTGGAGGACTCACAGTTTGAGACGCCCGAAGTTCTATTGTCCCGGCACGGGCGGCGGCAATGAGTATGCGAGCGCGATCGAGCGGTGCTTCAATTCCGTACTCGGTCGGATCTACGCCATAGGTCCTCAGCACATAATTATACGTGCTTTCTGGATGCTCTGGATTGAGCGCATCCCGGCGAACACAAATCTTGCCGCCGCGATACCAGACTGGAACCGATATCTCGCTAAGCACCGGCATTGGGGGTCTCGACGCAGGGGGTGAAGTCACAGCAACCCTCCTGCAATCGCGGCATCGTCACGATCTTCAAACACGCGGCCAACAAGAGCTTTCGCGGTCATTGTGTCGCCGGTTTTCACGGCTTCTATGAAGTCGGCGAGTAGGGCGCTGTTTACCTCGTGGTCCGGCTCGGGGAGTTCGCCATGACAGACCTCGCAGTCGAAATAATCCTCCGATATATCGACATCGTAGAACTCGATCCATTCGTAGTTTTTATAGGGGCAGTCCTTGGGACGCTCAATGTCGAGTGCTTCTAGAATGGCGCCTAGGCGCACTCTGCCAGTAATGCCACTCACGACAACCTCCCGCGATCTTTCATCGCTGCTATGATGATATCCAGAGAATATCCGGTGTGTTCAGCCACGCGCTCAAACGGGACTTGTGTCGTCGCGTAATAGTCCCACAGCGCGTTGACCTTCTTCGACTTGGCGTCGATCTTCATATCATCGACTTGGCGTCGAGACAGTTTCTCGCCGATCTCGTCGGTGTATTGAGCACGCGGACCGCGTTTCAGCTTCGGGCGCTCGCCGGGATAGACGTAGAGCTTGAGCGGGTCGGCCAATGGCAGATCGACCAGATCCTTTGCGGTCGGCGGCGACTTGTCCTTGCCGATGTTGGAGAAGGTTTTCATCAGCTCACCCCCACCACGATCGCCAGCACCCCAACCCAAAGGATGAGCGCGGCGAAGATCATCAGCAGGGCCTTCATGAGGCGGGTGGACAATCCGGCCTCCAGCTTGTCGGCCAAGATCCCGCCGTCTTCCACGATAGCGCCTTGCCGATGTTGTAGCGGGTGAAGAGAGTGGGGGTCATGCTGCCTCCGATATGTCTTGAGCGGCGCCTAATTCACGGTCCACTCGCTCAGCGAATTTGCGTGCGGCGTCGGCGGTTGACCGGATCGATGAATAAGTGCCGGTTATGCCTAGGTCGCGGACCAGCTTGGCAGCGGCGCCAAAGCTGGCAACGTCCCAAGTTTCTAGCGGAAATCCAGCAGCCTTTTCGAAGGCTTCGAACGCCTCCTTGTAGCGTTCCAACTCGCGGGTTCGATAGCTGACGCGCTCTTCGATCCGCTTTCCAATGCGAGCCTGCTCATCAGCAATGCGCTTCTGAACTTCCTTGTTCAGCTCGCGACCACCAAATTCATGCGCGCGGCGGAGAAGTGCCGCGAGAAATGGTGCATCGATAGGCGCGGCGGACAGGGTTGGCGCTTTCGTGATCGTGTGCAGGCCGCTGCCCTTGAGAACGTATAGCCCCCATGTCGGCGGCAGCTCGTCCTCCCTCACAATGTCCGGCAGCGTGACGATCCACCAGTGATCACAATATCGCTGAATGCTTTCGGACTTGTGCGGGTCTTTTAGCTCACGAAGCCAGTCGCCGCGTGACGCCTTGAACTCAAATCCGTGCAGCTTTAGACCGCGAGACGGAAACAAATTCATGGCGATTGCGTCTGCCGAGCGTCGCTGCATCGCCCCGGTGCCATTGTGGACTTCAAAGAACGTTGCCCACTCAGGAGCGCAGAACTTCGTCGCAACTGCCTGTTGAATTGCTGGCGTCATCCTACTCCCCCTTCCCATCGCTGGAGGCGTGGGCGATGGCTGCGCGGGTTTCGTCGATCCCGCGATTGATGCCAGCGCGGTAAGCCTCCTCGTAGCAATCCATGACGGCCATCAGGATTTCAGCATGCGTCGCCTTCATATAATGGCGCAGCGATGAGCCGGCGGCCTTCATGATTGCTTCAGCATGACGCTCAGTGGCTTCAGCCATTGTGTCGCTTGTGGTCAGACTCACAGCGAAAGCCTCCGCTCGATCTGATCTGCGTCCTGCCCGGTCACTTTCGCGAGTTGCTCACGAAACCGCTTCCGGCAGGCGTAAAGCTCATCATCAACGATGGTGAAGGCGCGCTCGTCGTAGGGATCGGTTGCCCTAAACCGCGCCTCGGCAGCATCCAATTCGATGCCCCTTAGCGCCAGTTCCACCTGCGGATCGTCAACCTGATTGGCTGCGCGGAGAATAGCTATCTCGCCCATTATATCCTCGCATTCTTGATGAAGGCGCCGTCGATCTTCTTCAGCGCCCGGATGATGTCTTGAATGTGCAATTCGCGGACGCCGGGCCGATCGCGGTACAGATGGCCCGCCTGCAACTCGGCCTGGCTGCGATACCAGCCCTCAGTCCTCGGCGCCGGACGCGTAGGCGCCAACTCCTGATCGCCCTTCCGCCACGGGTGGGAGAAGGGGGCGTTCATGAGGAAAGAACCTCGACAAGCCGCATTCTCTGCGGGCGCTCTCCCGTGTAGCTCGTGCCACCATTGCCAGCGATGCGGAGTTTCTGGCAGTTCAGTTCAAACGACATCCAGCGCTGTGCGGCATCGCGATCAGCAAAGGACTTCCGATCGAACCACCCACGATCGTCCCGCGCTTCTACCTGAACGATGAAGCTGTCAGCCGCCCCGCTCATGATTGCGCCTTTGCGCGTAAAGCAGCAGCGCAAATTGTGGCCGCCCAATTGTCGCCGGTTGCCTCTCTGACCGTCTCGCTCTCCGTTTCCGGGTCGAGATACGTCAGCATCGTAAAGTAGGAGCCTTGCTCACCTTCTACGCCGTGTCCGGTGCAGATAGCCCACCCCTCCGGCACCAATGACATGGCGGCGTCGAGCCAAGCCTCCGCGTAGACAAATTCATAGAAAGCCACCTGCCGGACGTGCCAACTTTCATATTCACCCGTCCATTGGCTCCGGTCCTCGTCGGCCCAGATTTTGCCCGGCTTTGGAAATGACGTGTGCCAAACTTCGATGAACAAATCCTTCGTTGGCCCAGCAGCAGCTTCCACGCGCAAAGCCAACTCCACCAGCCCCTGCCGTATGCTGTCGCGGGTCATGGGGTCAGACATCAAAAGCCTCCCGTCTTGGCATGCTGCGAGCAGAAGAGGCCGCCGAGACCGTGGCCGTCACGCCGCTTGCAACGAAAGAGATGGAGAGCGAGCGAACCGCGCCCAGCGTATCCAGCGCACCGACCGTGGGTCCAAGGAAGCGGCTCATGGTCTTCCATGAAGCACTCGTAGTGGCGAGATTTGATGCGCTGGATTTCCACCCCATCCTCCGATTGATTTAGACTGTCTGGGGTCATGAGGTGGCCTGCGAGGCGGCTTCGGAAGTTTCGCTGGAGGCGAGTTCCGCATTGCGCTCAAAGGCGAGCTTCAGCCCCGGATGATCGCCGGCGTGCTGATAGGTGACGAACTCCATTCTGTATCCGTCAGGATAATGCTCGCGGAAAGTCTCGTGTCGATCCGGACGTGCACCTTCAACGATCCCTAGATCATGGTACATGTAACCTTCAGACGAGCAGATATGTCCGCCGAGCCCTGTACCGTCCTCAGCAATCAGGCATCCGCTAAACCAACCAGGGGAACCGCCATTGTTGAATCCGAAGATCGCCGGCAGTTCGTCAACTGGCTTGGAGAGCGGGTTGTAAACGACCCAACCCTTTTCGCCCCAAACGGCCATGTGCTGAGCTTCGTACAAACGTGCTGCGGCGGCTGTCGTCATCTCTAAACTCCCATCGGCGGTTGGTTGCCTTGGGGAGATAATGCGATAATCGCAACTTTGCGTCAATAGAGAAAATGCGAATATCGCAATTAAAGTTGCGGATCGCGGATTTGCCCCGAATCACAAACAAAAGCCCGGCGGGTTAGGCCGGGCTTCGTGGGGACGAAACGGGGAGGGGTGGTTAGTGGTGCAGATCCGGCTCAGGGCCGAACACGATCGTCCCCTGGCTCATTGACTGCGCATCATTGTAGTCATCGGTGCAGAACCATCGCGGCGGCCCATCGAAGACATATTGCTCATGGCCGTCATGTAGCCGCCTATACACAGCAACGGACGCCGACCGGTCGACCTGAAACCAGCCGAAGAAGTTCAGCTGCTCTTCAGTTAGGTGGTCAATCGTGAATATGAAGCGGCGTGGGTTAAGCGGGGACACAGACGCCAGCCGTCCGATGCTCTACATGAGACGGCGCGAAGGGACGAACCGTCCGTGTTAGCTTTGTCGCAAGGCTGACTGGCTTAATAGCACCGGCAGAATGGCGGCGCTCATGAAATGAAAGGATTTCACCCACCCGCTCGCGCGCTTCGTCCTGCGTCTTGCCTGAAACGCAAAAGCAAGGCTTCTCAGAAGCGGCAAGCGTCGTGCCATCCTCCAGCTCAGTGTAGTACACTGTGTAAGTCTCGCTCACTTTTCCCATCTCCATGTCAAGCGCAAACGCATGGAGCAGTGTGCCGATCCATGCGTTAAATAAGCGTTGTCAAGATAGGGATTTCGGCCGGGCGTGTAAATCATTATCAGGCCGAAGCGCTGAGGCCTGATAATGATTTATTACGGGGTCGTCAAGATCACCTCAATCCCCGCCGGGGCGGGGGGTGGGGCTAGGGGAGGTACTTGATCACGAGTAGCCGCGTCGTGTTCTCTACGATCGGAAAGCTGAAGGCGTTCCCATAAACATTGTTACCGTAGGCCGAGGCGTTGCCGGTCGCCACTGAGCCGGTTTGCTGTGCATTGCGATCATAGACGATCACCGCATCCCCGCCGGCTTCCTTGGCTCGTTTCGCGATTGTCTCGCTACCGATCGTCTTGCCGCGCAGCTTCCCGCTCTTGCGAACGTCGGTGATGATGCCGATCACCTGATATTTGCGTGGCGGCGTGCCGAGCGTCCAATAGTCGATCTCGTGTTTCGTAACGCGTGAGCCGCCTTGGCCTTCGATTATGATAGGCTCCCGACCTTCGTAGGGCTGGTACTCGACCCCGGCCAAAGCTGGCGTGGCAATCAGGGCCAGAGCTACAATCGCCGCGCGAACCATACCGGCCTCCCCATGATGGTCGTTTCGTTTTCTTCTATCTCATACGAGCTGTAGCGAGGATTGGACGAAAAAATCCGATACCATCCCTTTTTCTGAGGTACGCGCTCGACCAGCTTGATCACATAACCGTCATCATCCCATAGAGCGAAGGGGCCTGGCTGACGGGGATCGCGGTCGCGCTTGTCGATCAAGATCTGATCGCCGTGGTGGAACTCGGGTTCCATGCTATCGCCGCGCACGTCAAGCAACAGGAAGTCCTTGGGCTGGCCGCGAAGCTGATCGATGATGAGCCGCCGGGGCATCGGCACCAGTTGCTGATCGCCATCTCCCGTGCCTCCGCCGCCCATGCCCGCATAAGAGGGCAGCAGGTCTATCGAGACGAAATCCATTCGCGGATCAACCGCGGGAAGCTCGGGTTCGCCGTTCCCCTCAATGCCCAACACTCTTCTGGCGCGAACCAATTCGTGTGATGACATTTTGCGAGTGCCGGCGCGAACCTTCGACATCATATCCGGGTCGATCGCGATGCGCTTGGATAACTCTCGCTGCGTCATGCCCTTTTCGGCCATCTTGTAAAAGATAGCCCGGACCTCTGGCTTAACACGTGGATCGAATTCCATGCCGCCATAGGCCACATCGTTGCGAGAATCGCAAAAGTCATAATCGCAACTTTGTGCTTGCATTCGCATTGCGATTATCGCATGTTGTCTGGCATGGACAAGGAAGCAGCTCGCATCATCGACGCGCTCGGCGGCACCACTGCGGTAGCTCGCAAAGCGTGCTCGCCAATCTCAACCGTGCATAGCTGGCGCAAGAACGGCATTCCGCCTTCCCGGTTGGCGCATCTGAAATTGCTTGCCCAGCAGGAGGGCGTCGATCTCGGTCGCGCTGTCGCAGCATGACCGCCGTCCTCGCTCTCCTCGCCATCCCCGCCGCGATCGCTGCAATAAGCATCGGGCAGTTCGTGCGGCACCTGCGCAAGACATTGATGGACATAGTTGAGATGGAGCGGGGCGACCATTTTCATATTCATAATTCTTAACGGAAGCCTTCGCGGTCGCAACGAAAACAAACCCAAATCCTCGCAGAACAGACGAGGAATACCGTCCCAAATCGGGATGCTTGGAAAAATAGATGTGGAGTATCATCGTGATAGCGGTCCTGACATCTTCAAACCTGTTGCTTGCTGCGGTGCTGTTTCGCACTCGCGGGACGGAGGCGAAGTACCGCGCATCCTTGCTCGGCAAGGGCGAGGACTTAAAGTTTATGGCCGACCTTCGCCAGCACAACGACACGTTGCAGCGCGCGAATGAAAAGCTGTCCGACGCCAACCGCAATCTGATCCGTCAGAACAATGCGAGGGCAGCATGAGCATCAAGCAATTCCTCGCGCAACGTCGGCTGCAAAAGCTGGTCGATACGCGCCGGGAGTCTTTCGAGGTCGCAAACTATCGAAAGAACCGCGCTGCCCAGATCGGGCGGCATTCAAAATTGAGGCGGGCCACCCTGCATGATGAACCCGCCTCACTTACTCTAACGGAGGCATTATGACGCAGACTAAGGAACCGGACAAGTCCGACACGCTCCGCATCTGGGATGCGGTATCGAAGACCAACCCAGCATATACCAAGAAGGTCAATCAGCGCGGCGGCTTTACGGCCATTGCCGCGCATTCGCAGATACTGGAGGCAACCCGCCAGTTTGGCCCTATCGGCATTGGCTGGGGCTACGACGCTGGCGAGCCGCTGTTCCGTGAGGACCTGATCATTATCCCCGTTACCATTTGGCACGGCAATCGCGAGAACGCCTTCGGCCCTCTCTATGGATCCGCTGAATTGGTAAGCGACAAGGGCCGCGTTGACCACGACGCACCCAAGAAAGCCACCACGGACGCGCTTACCAAGGGACTGTCTCAGCTAGGCTTCAACGCCGATGTGTTCCTCGGTCTGTTTGATGATAACAAATATGTCGAGCGCGTCCGACAGGAGTTTGCTGACGGCGCTGCCAATGCTGACCTGATCACCGCCGCCCAAGTGAAAGAGCTTGAGAAGCTGGCCGAGGAAGTCGGTGCCAGCCTCGGGGCGTTCTGCGATTATATCAAGGTGTCCGAGCTGGCTGAAATCCGCGCCGACAAATTTGCGGCGGCGCGCGACCTACTCTCAAAAAAACGCAAACCCGCGCAGCAGAAGGAGGCCGCATAGATGGCATCCTCCTATGACATCATCCAGCGGTCTGATGACTGGTTCGCGGTCCGCTGCGGCAAGGCCACCGCTTCCAAGATCGCCGACATCATCGCCAAGACGAAGTCCGGCTATTCGGCATCGCGCGCCAACTACATGGCACAGCTCGTCTGCGAACGCCTGACCGGCACGCCAACTGAGGGTTTCACCAACGCTGCGATGCAGTGGGGCGTGGATCACGAGGACGAAGCCTGCTCGGCCTACGCGTTCCATTATGACGCTGAGCTGGCGACAGTCGGTTTCGTCAATCACCCGCATATCGACATGTCGGGCGCGTCGCCCGATCGGCTTGTCGGCGATCGCGGCCTTGCCGAGATCAAATGCCCTAACAGCGCCACGCATATCGACACGCTGCTGACCGGAAAGGTGCCGGAAAAGTACGTCACGCAGATGATGTGGCAGATGGCGTGCTGCGATCGGGACTGGTGCGACTTCGTATCCTACGATCCACGCCTGCCGGAAGAGATGCGGCTGTTCGTTCAGCGGATCAATCGTGATGCTGACCGCATTGCCGAACTTGAGGGGGAGGTCGCTGGTTTCCTGTCCGATGTTGCGGACACCGTTGAATCGCTGCGCGCCAAGTTCTCGCCAATCCCGGCTGAAAGTGAAAACCTGATCAAGCTGGTGAGGGCGGGATGACCATCATTGACCGCCTCGAGGCTGAAAGCCGCGTCCGCGTCCTAACGGATGAAGAAAGCTCCGCTCTTGCAGACGCAGTGCGGCGTGAGAAGAACAACGCCTCTAGGCGTGCTCGCTATCGCGCCACAAAGGAAAGTCGCGCAGCCCGGGTCCGCGAACGATACGCCTCTGACCCCGAGTATCGTCGCCGCATCCTCAATAAAAACGAAGCTTCCCGGAAGCGTAACGCAAGACGGGCCATCTCCACCGTTGGTCTCTCGCCCTTAAATCCGGAAAATGTGCTTAATAGGGAGCCTGTATGACAAAGGCACCCTCTGCAGCAGAAAAGCGGCATCTGGATCGCATTGGTGAGATGGCCTGTCTTGTGTGCGAGCGCGACGCGGTGATCCACCACGTAATCAGCAACGGGTATCATCGTATTACGCGGTCGCATCGGCTTGTGGCACCTTTGTGTGTCGAGCATCACGATGAACGCTTTCCTTATTCGATCCATCACCTTGGTGATCGCGAGTTCTCGATCGTGCACGGCATCAGCCTTTATCCATGGGCGGTAGTCGAGTGGGAGAAGAGCGCGAAGGCTGAACGGGAAGCGAAAGATCCTCCGCACTGGAAGATGTTCGCATGAGCCAGACGGTCATCCTTCGCGGCGATGTTCAGCGCGCCATGGCCCGTCGTCTGATCGATGCGGCCCCAGCGGATGCCGTTGTCACGATCAAGCCAGCCACGCGCACGTCTGATCAGAACGCCCGCATGTGGGCGATGCTCAGCGATGTCAGCCGGTCAAAGCCTGGCGGGCGCTGCCACACCCCAGAGGTCTGGAAGACGCTCTTCATGCACGCACTGGGCCATGCCGTGCAGTTCGAGATGGGGCTGAACGGTCAGCCATTCCCCACGGGCTTTAGTTCGTCCCGGCTGACCAAATCCGAGATGTCGGATCTCATGGAATTCATCTCGGCCTTCGGCGCTGAGCACGGAGTCCGCTGGACCGAACCTCACGAGAGGAAAGCGGCGTGAGGATGATGAAACTAAGCCCGACGCAATCCGAAATTGTGCGCATCTTGCGCGAGCAAAACGACTGGATGACGGCGCAACAGATCATGGATCGGCTTCCGGGCTGGCCGAATCGCCTACTCAAGAACGTGCATGTCCACGTCCACAATATTCGCAAGCGCGGCGTCGAGATCGACTCCGAGGCTCGCGTCGGCCCTTACAGCCGCGGCTACAGGATTTGGCAATGAAGGTTCGTATCGCCGATATTCAGCAGGCCGTCTGCGATCATTACGGGGTAGCGTTTGCAGACCTTGTTGGTCCGTCCCGCCGCCGCGAAATCGCGTGGCCTCGGCAAATGGCAATGTACCTCTGCCGCAGATACACGGCGAGATCATCAATCCAGATCGGCCAATGGTTTGGCAGCAGGGACCATAGCACTGTCCTAAAGGGCTGCGACCTGTTGGTTAACAGGGCATGCAACAAGGATCGCGCAGATTTCTTTGCTCTTAGGCGGAAGATCGTAACTATTTCAGGGCGCGTTAACTGCCAAATGAAAGAAAGGGTAGTTAACGCGTTAGTAATCAGCCCGACCTTCGAAGTATATACTGGTTAATGGCTACCATCATACACATAGCTTGCCTTTGCGGCGCGCGCGCTGAGGTCAGAAAGGGATCTCCAGTGCCACGTTGCTGGCTTTGCGGAGACCGCATGCATGTGGTCCGGGAGATCGCCAAATGATGTTCGGCGTCAATCTCCCGCTGCCTCCAAGCACGAACATGATGTTCATCAATTCGCCCAACCTGAAGGGGAAGGGGCGCTTTCCATCGCCCGCCTACAAGGCGTGGAAAAAGACCGCCAAGGACATTGTGGAGAAGGCGTGGGAGCATCAGGGCTGCCCGCTCATAGACAAGCCCTACAGCGTCCATATCCGCCTGAACGTCAATCATCAGAGCGACATCGCCAATCGCGAAAAGGCGCTAACTGATCTTCTGGTCGCCACGATCCCTGACTTCCCTGACGACTGCTGGATTAATCGC
>Ga0105238_10003078_pt1 | contig 16635 bp, 8 predicted proteins | sample KBSC34metaG_FD_81526 | JGI IMG/M metagenome (GOLD analysis project Ga0105238, IMG submission 81526) | Corn rhizosphere microbial communities from Kellogg Biological Station, Michigan, USA - KBS C3-4 metaG | ecosystem: Host-associated > Plants > Roots > Rhizosphere > Soil | place: Michigan, USA... | reverse complement strand
TCCCTGTTTCTGCCGAAGCGCCCCGCGATCTATCGCCGGACGTTCAATGTGCACTCACAATGGCGCTCCGCTCATAAGCGCGCGTGGTTATATGTATGGGACCTGAGCAAAGGCGTGGGCGACACGGTTCGCACGGTGCTGAATGGCCATGAGCTTCCACCCAGCCCTGTTCAGTTCTGGCATCCGCACTGGATGGCCATCGACGTCACCAATACGCTGAAATCCGGGGCTAACTCGCTGGCGCTCAGGCTGCCGAAGGGTTATCTGGCCTATCGGGTTTACCTCTCACCCGATGAACCGACGCAGTATCCGAATTTCACAACGGAGAAAAACGCCCGATGGGTGGATTTCATCGATTGGCAGCAGTGGAGCCGCGTGCAGACAGTCGGCCGTGGTGTTAAGATGATCAGGCAGGTCGATCCCAACCGCAACATTACATTCATGCACCCGAGCGACTATGCAGACAGCATCAAGGAGTTTGCCGAAAACTACGGCGGGGAGTTCCACGACACAGGGTCGATGGGCGCTTTCTATGCCGACTACGATCCTCTCATCATGCAGGGCGCAGACCTTCCCTTCTCCCTCGAACCGGGTTCTCCTGCCTCCGATCTGACCAATTTTAAGAAGATGACGGGGCGTTACTATAGCGAAGGTATCCAGAGTGTGGATTACTTCATCCACATCGGCGATGTCATGTGGCACGACGACATCAAATCGTACTTCGAGCAGCGCATCAACATGGCGCACTTGATCGGCAAGTACCATGCCCCCAAGGCCAAAATCGGCGTGCTCTACTCAAACCGGATATCGGCCCTCACGGGTTATCCCTGGGGCAGCGATCCCAATGTCAATCTTGGCGCGGGCTACTGGTCTTGGAATGTCGCGGCTAACCTGCGCGAACGTTACGACCGTGATGGCCTTACCGATGGAGACTTCGCCCGCGGCAGTGCAGCAGCTTATCCTGTGATCGTCGACACGAACACGTCAATCATGGATGATAAGCTGGTCTCAGGGATTGAGGCATACGTCCGAAATGGCGGCACGTTTATCACATTTGTGCAAACCGGCCGGCATACACCCGAAAAGCGCGATGCCTGGCCCATTTCCCGCCTGACCGGCTATAAGGTCACACACATTGACCAGCTCACACCGGGCGGCGATACCAAAGAGACACGCTCTCTGGCACTCGCGCCGGGCCAATCAGTGTTCAACGCGGACGCCCTCAAGATTTTGAACGGCGCTCCGGCCAACGGCCTCTCGCTGCAGCAGACCGTCCCGGACACTCACGCCCTGCTTACCTGGGCCGATGGCTCCACAGCGGTCGGCTATCGACAGATCGGCAAAGGAATGATCGTCCAGGTCGGCTGTAAATGGTCCGGCTCGCAGATGTTCGACCGGATCGAGCCAGGCGGCAATAATCCTTCGGTGCAGGCTCTTACCGCTCTGCTTACAAACCTCATGCAGTGGCAGAGCATCCCACAAATCCCGGGAAGGATCGAGAGTTCCAACGACGATACCATGATGCGGCACTTCGTCACCAATAACGGCCTCTATGATGTCTGGACATTTTGGAACCAGAGCGAAAGCCACACTAACACCGCAGATCTCGTCCTCGCGCAAAACCTGACAGCCACAAACGCCATTGACGTTGAGACCGGAAAATCAATTGATCTCACCGATGAACCGGCTGGAAACCGGCTGAAAGCGATTGCCCTGGAGCCACTGCAAACACGCATATTCCTCACGCCACGCAAGTCTCTACAGACCGCCGCCCTGGACTGGTTCACCCTGCAGCGGGGCTGGTGGCGCGGTACGGTGGCGCCCAGTGCTGCTCCTCTGCCCTCTCCCACACATCGCTTCTCGGAAGACCTTGGCAAAGGTTGGTCGTGGAAAGCGCTCGCAGAGAATGAGGAGGCGGCGACCATTGCGCAATCGAACACGATCGATCCTACATGGACAAAGATGCGGTTCGGGATTTACGGCATTCCGGACCATACCGATGTAAAGCGTGCCGTCTTTCGCAAGTCGTTCACGATCCCGCAGGCATGGGCGTCAGGCCGAGTGAGCCTCTGGATACAGAGCTGGTTCGCATTTACCTTTGTGGACCGCGGCCGAATCTGGCTGGACGGCAAACTCGTTCATGACTGGAGCGCAGATGGGATCGCCGGCGAAGACTTCAATGGCGCGCTCAAGCCCGGCACAACGCACACATTGACGGTCGAGGTCGAAGGCAAAGGCACGGCGAACGGCTCGCGGGGAACGGCGTGGCTTTCCTGGGTTCCCACTCCGGAAGCATCGATCGATCTGGCCGGTCAGTGGTCCCCCACCACGGACTGCCTGCACTACACAAACCCGATTATTTTGCCGGGACCATACAACGCGTTCTCGCTACGCCGCACAATCAAGATCCCCGCCATCTATGCCGGCAAGGCCACAATCCTGAGCGCCGACGCGCCCAACCCTATGGTAGGCGTGCTGATCAACGGCCACTGGGTGCGCCGACAGCATCACATGCTCGGCAGCCACTGGGACATCAACATATCTCCATGGGTTCTTCCCGGCAAAGACAACGAAGTGGAGCTTGTGTGCTGGGAAAATCCCGGTAAGGGCGAGGTTAAATCCGTCAGCCTGAACTTCTACCAGCCTGGTCTTTACCCTTAGACGAGATCAGCACCCCAAACGGCGGCAGCGTAATGTCACTCCCATCCACAGACCGAACGCTGCCGTCCACATTACTCGTATTGACCGCGATCCATCCGGCGCCTGTCCCATCAGGATGAACGCGGGACGTCACGATTACACCCGGTGTAGCTGTAACTTCCGGTGTCGACGCGAGACTGCGCAGCAACTGACCGAGCCACTCATCGGCGGGCAAAGTGCCCAGCAGAATAACGCGGCCCCGGCCAATGCGCCGCTCCACGATAGCCGGGAGGCCGTCGATCGGCGCGCCGGCATAACGGGCGACAACTTCGCCTTCACCACGAAGTTCGTAAGTGTCGCACCACCATCCGCAAGGATATTCGCCTAACTTATCAGTTAATCTCTGCTTATCCGATGCCAGCAGGCGATGCCTTACATGAATGCCCAGCCACTCTTCGAATTCAGCGCCATATGCGGCATCCTGATGCGCCGTTCCTTCCGGCGTTCTGCATGCCGAGAGCGGACCGAGCACCCAGATGCCACCGTTCTCCACGAACTGTTGCATTCGAGCGATCAGACTGCAATCTAGCGCAGCCAGGAAAGGTGAGCAGACGACTTTGTACTCTTCGACCGAATGCCCCGGCGAAATCATATCTCTCGCGATGCCATTTTCGGCAAGCACTTGATGAAACTGCGTAATCGCGGGATCGTAACGGAAGCCGCCCGCGATCGATCCGTTGTCGAAGATCCATTGCATAGACACCGTGTAATGAACGGCGACATCTGCCGGCTTCGGAAATGTGCTCATGAGCCAACTGCCATGCTGCGCAAGTTCCGTGGCCACCTCCCTGACTTCGCCGGTATTGATACGCTCCTCGCCCCAGGGATAGATGAGGCTGCCGTGTTCCATCTCCTGCCCTGCCCAATGTCCTCTCCAGAGCCAGAAGCAGACGGATTCCGCGCCAAGCGAATACATCAGCCACATCTTTGCCCGCAGCGAACCGGGATAGTGCGCGAAAGAGTTGCCTGCCCACGCTGCCGTTCCGCCGCTACAGGTGGAAGCCGTCTCCATAAACCAGAATGGCTTGTTCTTGAGTGGCCGCATCCAGTCGCTTTCGAAGGCGTATCGCGTCAACGCAGTCGGGTCGGCGTAGGAGTCCGTTGAAACGAAATCCAGGTCTTTAAACAGGGCTTCATAGTCCAGCTGGTGCGCAACGGGCCAGTGTGCGTTTGTAGTAATTGGCAGCGGCGTATATTGACGCAGCACGGTCACTTGTTCCGCACAATAGGACGCATAGCTGTCACTGAGAAAGTGACGATATGCTCGGACAAGCGAGGGATGATGCGATGCCCCAACACGATGCGGATTGGGCAGCGGTATCTGGTCGAACCTCTGATATGCCTGGCTCCAAAGAACCGTATTCCATGCCTGGTTTAGCCTCTCGATCGTACAGAATCTTGCCTTGAGCCAGACATGAAAGGCCGCTTCGCACTGATCGCAGTAACAGTCTTCAAAGAACTCGTTATCGATCTGCCATGTCACAACGCCGGATACTTCCGCAAACTCCTGGCCCATGAGCGCGGTAATCTTCCGCGAATACGCCCGATAGGCAGCGGAGTTCGGACAGTAATGCCGGCGGCCGCCATGGCCAACCTGCAGACCCAGAGCATTGACGCGCAGAATGTCCGGATGCCTCTCACTCAGCCAGATCGGAGGCGTGGCTGTCGGTGTGCAAAGGACGGCGGCAAGACCGGCTTCGACCGCTGACGCAACAGCGCGATGCAGCCATGCGAAGTCGTAGGTCCCTTCTTCCGGCTCCATTCTGCTCCAGGCAAACTCTGCCATGCGAACAAGGTTCACACCGATATCCGTCATCCGCGCGATGTCGGAAGCGACTTCGCTTTCAGGCCATGCTTCCGGATAGTATGCAACGCCGATATAAGGTTTCTCTGGTTTCATAGCTCTTGGATGATTGCACAAAAAGAAGGCCACGGATGCAATATCCATGGCCATCTCGCCGATTTCTATTACTGCATTGATCTACTGAGTTTTCACTGCCGGAGGCTGCCCCGTCGAAGCTTTCTGCGCCTCCAACCGCTTCTTTACTTCCGGCGGCATCGGCATACCCGCATATCCGAACCTCTTCTTATCTTCCGGACTCAGTCCTTGCTCTGTTTTCTGGCTACAGCCACTCGCGAGCAAGCTGCAAAGCAAAGCGGCTCCTAGAAATGGAAGGCATATCGACGAACGTGACATCATAATATCTCCGGACAGAGGCGCTTAGCGCTTCGCCTCCCACAGGTTATCCTGCGGACGGTTGATTGGATCGGGATTTGTGGCCGACGGCCTCATCGACTTCACATGGCCATCGCAGAACAGGAAATTCGCGAGGTCGGTATGCTTGGCGGACACAGCGCCGTTCGGTCCATTCGGGTAAGCAATCGTGGCAGACCTGGTGCCGTCCGGCATCTCGCCTGGAGCCTCACCGTCCCACCACGGCACGCCTGTAAAGATGAACGCTCTTGCGTAGATATTTCCGGTGCCTGCCCCACCTGCTTTTTGCGAATCGTCGTTGTGCTTCTCGGCAATCATAATCGTGGCGGCGGGCTGGGTAATGCTCGCCAGGGAGCATAGATTGTCATGCACCCAGGTTTCACCGCCTGCGCCGATGACACCCGCCATGGTCCATTCATTGGTCGTGGTTCCGACGACAGGCCTTATGATGCCGTTGCTGGCATAGGAAATTCCATATCCGCGCCACTCTTCTCCGGCTTTCATTTTGTCGGTAGAATCGTTGGGGCAGCGGAATACGGTAAGGCTTTTAATATAAGGCGCAACCGTGAGAGGCCAGCCGTTTGCCCACTCGTCGGGAGCCTGATTGCCAAGTGGATACGTTTCATCGGCATCCTGGACATACTGCAAAATCGCCATGCCAAGCTGTTTCTCATTGCTGGCGCAGCTGCTCTGGCGAGCCTTCTCACGCACCTTGGCAAATACCGGGAACAATATGGCCGCAAGAATCGCTATGATTGCGATGACAACTAGCAACTCTATCAGAGTAAAAGCTTTCTGACTGCTCAGTCCTTTTGAAATACCCTTCATCTGCGTTACTCCTTTTGAGAACGATAATTCCTCAATCTATAAACAGGCGGGACATATCCCGCATCGAGCCGGACAGAAATCTCTACAGTTCGCACACTTATGAAGCAGGTGGCGCTGTCGATTTGCGAACGATGAGCTCGGGCTTGAAAAGCTGTGTCGTGGCAGGGACATCCTTGCCTTCGACGAGTTGAATTAACAGGCGTACAGCAGCCTCCCCCATCTCCGCAAAGGGCGGATGCAGCGTGGTAAGAGGAGGCGACATGTAGGCAGCGAGCGGCCGATCATCCACACCCACGATAGACAACTCATCGGGAATGGATATTCCCATGTCTCGGGCGGCATCCATGGCGCCGAATGCGATCTCATCGTTTCCCGCAAAGATCGCCGTGGGCCGCTCGGGCAGCGAAAGCAAGATACGGGCATTCTCGTATCCGGATTCCGATGAATAGACACCGGACAAAATATATTCAGGACGCATTTCAATGCCTGCTTCCGCCAGGCATTCCAGATAGACCTGCTGACGCATCCCGGCGCTCACAAGATTCGGATGCCCTGTGAGATGTCCAATGCGCCGGTGCCCCAGTTCGGTCAGATGCCGCACGAGTATTCGCGCTCCGTACAGGTCATCCTGATCGATGGACGGCACGCCCTCACGCTCCGGCGGCCATGATACGGCGACCAACGGACGCTTCAAGGAAGCCAGGGCAGGAATGAGATCGGAATCGGTGGGTGGGGCGACAACCAGAATGCCATCGGTGCTGCGGTCACGAAACTGCGACAACGAAACGTCACGGCCGCGCCAGGGTGTCGTCAGGTGTGTGATATTGTAGCCGGTGTCGGCAGCCGCAGTAAGCGCTCCCTGCAGAATAGCAGCGGAGTATGCGTTGATGACGATGGCCGCCGATTCGACAACACCGAACATAATCCCAAGATTATAGGTGCGCTGGCTGGCCAGTCCCCTTGCGAGAGCGCTCGGGTGATAGTCCAACTGCCGCATCGTTTCCAGAATTCGCGTACGCGTCTCAGGCCGCACCGGTCGCGGGCCGTTGTTCAGCACGTTCGAGATCGTAGAGAGCGAAAACCCGGATTCTTTTGCGACGTCGTAGATCGTTGCCATTACAGTAGCGTTATCCTCGACAAAACAACTCCTATTCGCTAATAGAAGCGCTTCGATTACCTACGATAATACAGGAAAGCGCTTCGATTGTCAATATATTTTATCAAAGCGAGCGTTGTTATTTACATGCATACAGTAAGAATTAGGAGCCCCCCAATCCTGGGGGAAGAGATAACGGGAACGCTCAATCGGTTACGCCAGCTTCTTCGGCTGCGACAAAAAGATGAGATTCTCTTGTTCAGATGACCAGCAATGAACCTGACGCACACTTTTTAGTAAGCGCAATTTCTTCCCCCAGGATTGGGGGAGTCGAGCCTAGGCGAGACAGGGGGCACATCCTCATTCTTACCCCCTTGACATACGCCGGTTCATTTGATAAAATGCAACTACAACGTTGTAGTAAGTGCCAAGATTAACTATTCGCCAAGTATAAGGAGATATTATATCTACGCCAGCGCCTCATCGGCGTACAAAGCAACATGTTAACAACGCATCGAATATAGGTATCTATCGCATCAATAGCTAATCAGAATGAATTACGACACCAAAGGAGACATCGAAGATGAAGAACACTTATCGCCTAAACGCCAGGATCGCCTGTCAACTTGCGTCAGTCACATCGCTATCATTGCTATTCTGCACAGGGCAAGCGCATGCTTCATCCTGGGGCGCGCCGCAGGTGGTGAATAGCTGGAATATCATCAATGCCCGCTGGTATCCGAACAACGAACTCGAAACCTTCACTCCAAGCTGTGTCTGGTATGAGGGCTCCACCCTCGTTATTAAAACATACCAGTCCGGCGGCGTATATTACTCCGGTCGCGTGGAATCTGCGGCGACTTACGGCTACGGCACCTACAGCTTTACCGCCAATCTCCCAAGTGGTCAGGGACTTCTGCCGGCCGTCTGGGCGGCGACGCTCAATCCATGGCTGCCTGAAATGGATGCCGGTGAGGTTGTCGGGCAGAACCCGGGCACGGTCTACCAGACTTTCCACAACCTTTCAAACGTCCAGACCCAATGGGCTAAATCCGGAAGCTGGTGCAACTCGTGGCACACCTATTCGTTCTCCTGGTTCCCCGACCATATCGACTACTGGCTGGACAACAACTACACCGGCACCGCATGGTACTCCCTTGGTTCCGGCTACAAATTGCACTTTATTGTCGACACAGCCGTCGGAGGAGATTGGCCCGGGAATCCCAATGCCTCGACCTGGGCTACCGCCGATGGCGCGCGATACTTGAAAGTGTCTGCCATCACATATACTCCTTACTATCCTTAGCCCGGACAGCCTCGCCCCGGCGGTTTCGACATCGGAGTTTCCACCGCCGGGGCGAAATCCCCCTACTCTTCCCGCTTCCGGTGGACGCAAAAATTGCGCAACATTTACATTTGCCGAGACCGGTATTTTTGCTTGACACCTGGTGGGTCAAATGCTATATTTGTCCGTTAGCGGCATTGCCTATTCCAGATAGCGCCGCATAACAATGGCCGAAACCGTCGAAGCAGGAAAAGGGGACTGTATATAACATGTCAGGCAACAGAGGCGTAGCCTATATCAAGCCAGGAGTGGTAGAAGTACAGACGATCGACTATCCGAAACTCGCAATCGGGGACCGCCAGTGCAATCACGGTGTCATCCTGAAGATTGTCGCCACAAATATCTGCGGGAGTGACCAGCACATGGTTCGTGGCCGAACCACTGCTCCGGAAGGGTTGGTATTGGGGCATGAAATCACCGGCGAAGTCATCGAAGCCGGGCGTGACGTCGAATTTATCAAAGTCGGCGATCTGGTATCCGTTCCGTTTAACATCGCTTGCGGCCGCTGCCGTAATTGTAAGGAAGGCAAGACAGGCATCTGCCTCAATGTAAACCCGGCACGTCCCGGCGCTGCCTACGGATATGTGGATATGGGTGGATGGATCGGCGGCCAGGCCGAGTATGTCATGGTCCCCTACGCCGACTTCAACCTTCTGAAGTTCCCAAACCGGGATCAGGCCATGGCCAAGATCAAGGATCTCACTCTTCTTTCCGATATCTTCCCCACAGGTTTCCACGGCGCTGTCACCGCAGGTGTCGGTCCGGGATCGATCGTCTATGTCGCCGGAGCCGGGCCGGTAGGCCTCGCCTGCGCCGCATCATGCCAGCTCCTTGGAGCGGCATGCGTCATAGTAGGCGATATGATTCCAGAGCGTCTGGCCCAGGCGCGATCGTTCGGATGCGAGACAGTCGACCTGCGGCTGGATGTAAGCCTGGCGGACCAGATCGACGCCATCATCGGATCGCCCGAAGTGGATAGCGCCGTAGACTGCGTCGGCTTTGAGGCGCGCGGCCATGGTTCGGCCTCATCGCATGAGCAGCCGGCCACCGTCCTTAACGCCGTCATGGAAATCACGCGCGCCGGCGGCGCAATCGGCATCCCGGGGCTCTATGTCACAGGAGATCCGGGCGGTGTCGACGCCAACGCAAAGATCGGCCAGCTTGGCATTCGCATCGGCCTTGGCTGGGCAAAATCCCACTCCTTCTGTACCGGCCAGTGCCCGGTCATGAAGTACCACCGCCAGCTCATGAACGCGATCCTCTACGACAAAATCCAGATCGCTAAGGCAGTGAATGTCCAGGTTATCACGCTCGATCAAGCGCCGAGCGGATATCACGACTTCGACAAAGGCGCAGCGAAAAAGTTCGTGCTCGATCCGCATAACTTGATCGCGGCGTAAGATTAGCTCAATCGATCAGGGCAGGGCCGGGATCATTTCTTCCCGGCTCTCCCCTGATCCCCAAGCGAATAGTGCTCAATCAGCCATGGCATGCTGATCCCCTGCACCACGATCGAGAACGCCACGACGCCGAACGACGCGATGACGATCTGATCGTGATACGGCATGTCCGGTGGAATGCTTAAGGCGAGTGCAAGCCCCATTGCGCCGCGCAACCCGCCCCAGAACAGAACGTGCTGAAATGGGAGTGACATCTTATACCGTGAGCGGGAGAACATTGCGCAAAGGGGGTAGACCGATAGAGCGCGGCCGGCCAGCGTCAGAGCGATGGCAAGAATCAGTGCGGGCATTCCCAGGACCCGAAACGGTATGTCCGCCGTTCGAAGACCGATAAGCAGGAATATCAGTGAGTTGGCGATGAAGGCGGCAAAATCCCAGAACGTGTTGACGACATCCCTGCCGCGCTCAGAGAAGTGCCGGACGTAATAGCGCTTTAGGATGCCCTCATTCCCCATCATCAGCCCAGCGGTTACCGTCGCAAGCACTCCTGACAGATGATAATGCTCGGCGAGCAGAAATGATCCGTATGCGACAGCAGTCGTGAGTGCGGTTTCGATCAGGTGATCATCAGCCCGGCCTGCAAGCACAATCGCCAGCCAGCCGCAGAGAAAACCAAGAGCAATGCCTCCAAATACCGTCATCCCAAGCGATAGGATCGTGGATAGGACTCCTGCCCCGCCGTGACTGCTCCCTGTTGCGAACTGCATGGCCAGAACGAACAGAACCGCTGCAACTCCGTCATTGAACAGACTTTCGGACTCGACAAGGAAACGAAGGCGCCCTGTCACTCCAATGCTCTTGAATGTTGCGATAACGGAGACGGGATCGGTGGCGGCGATCAAGACGCCAAAAACCAAAGCGGCGCCCCATGGCCAGTGCGCTGCCGCAACCATGCCGGCCGCCACAACCGCAGCCGAGATCACAACGCCCAGTGTGGATAGAACCAGCGACGGCAGCGCATCGCGCTTCAGCTCATCGCGCTCGATATTCAGGGCAGCTTCGAATAATAGAGGAGGCAGAAAAGCTGTAAAGACCAGTTCTCTTGTCAGCGCATACCCTGCGCCCACATGCCCCAACGCCAGCACGATGCCGGTAAGAACAAGACCCACTGTGTAAGGAAGACGGAGCTTGCGGGCAACGAGCGCGACGATTATCGCAACGATCAGCAGCGAAATAGCGTCATGGGGGTTCATCAACCTGGTATACCCTACAGCGCCATGTTAGAAGTCCTTAATTTCCGCCAAAGGAGGATGCTTCTATTCTGCCAAGTGCAACTTTTCACCGTAAATTGCGCCTAATTCATTATGTCTTTGATGTTAATTGTATCGTCTTAATCGAACCCATCAAAAGAGGATTGCCAAAACAGAAACATGACACTATGGATAAGAATGCTGAACTGGGCTGGAGATTGCAGCGAGCAATTCTTGCGTCCAAGTGAGCCAACCTGGCCACATGCCGTAATATCAAGAGCGACAACACATTTTTGTTTTGCGGTCTTCGCTCTGCTCGGAGGAGCATATGTACTGATTGGAGGATGTATCGATGCTCGCTCAGGGCCTCAAGTCATACACTCGATGATTCAAGGGCTACTGTTATTCCTGGCGTCTTTTTGGGGTCTTAAGACAATTCCGGAGACGGAGGAAGGGGTTCGGCGCAAACCATACACATTGCTGTTTACAGCCCTGTGGGTTCTCATTGTAGGAATTAGTTTCTTTCACCCAAGTGAACCTCTAAGATAGAGATCCTCTCGCGTGAAGTGCAAGGGGTGAGATTCTGCACAAAAATAGCGCCAGGTATCTTGAAGGACTTACTCGGCCCCGGCGGTCTTCAGCAGCGCCGCCACTTCGGTCCGTTTCTGCTTTACGGCCCAGATCAGCGCATCATGGCCGGCATTGTCTTCGGCCAGAATATCTGCGCCACGTTCGAGAAGGGTCTTAACGGTCGCCATATCTCCCGTCGAAACCGCCTGCATCAGGGGAGTGTATCCTTCCGTCGTCTGCGTGTTAACGACCGCGCCTGCATCTATCAGAGCCGTCGTGATTTCGGCGGAACCGGCAAACGCCGCCTGCATTAGCGGAGTGAAGCCTTTCTTGGTCGCGGCATTCGGATCCGCCCCTTTTTGAAGAAGGTATTTGACCAGCGGCAGGTCCTTCGCGAAAGCTGCGCCGGTCAGCGGCGTGTGCCCTTCCGTATCGCGCGAGTCGACATTGCAGCCCTTGCTTAACAGAAAACGTACGGCGTTGTCGCGTCCGCTATAAGCGGCCACGATTGTGGCATCCGCGCCGCCTTCGGTCTTGATCGCGAGATTTGCGCCGCTGGCGAGAAGCGTCTTCATGGCGGCGACATTATTCGCGCCGGCCGCCTGCATCAACGGCGTAAACCCCTTCGTGGCCCGCGCATTCACATCGGATCCCTTCGCAATCAACGCGTTCACACTCTCCACATTCCCCACCCCGGCGGCGACCATCAGCGCCGTAAAGCCATCATGGTCGCGGATTCCGGCGTCGGCTCCGTGGTCCAACAACAGCTTAACATTGGCCGGTCGGTTGCCGTAAGCCGCTTCCATAAGCGGAGTATGTCCCTTGAGATCCTGCGTGTTGATATTTGCGCCCTTATCTATCAAGAACTGGAGCACCTGAGGATTGGCTGAGGCGAATGCGCCGATCATCAATGCGGTAAATCCCGATTTGTCGACTGCCGAAAGGTCCGCGCCTTTGCCGGCAAGATAGACGACAGCATCGGCGTTGCCGGAGTGAGCCGCCTCCATGACGGGCGTGACGCCGGCCTTGTCGTGGACATTGATCTCAGCACCCTTTTCCGCAATCAGACGGATGATGCCGAGCTTGCCGGCATGCGCGGCCTCCAATAGAGGAGTATCATTGTCCGCCGCGACCGCCTTTGCATCCGCGCCTTTGTCGAGCAGCAACCGGACGATATCCTCGTGTCCAGAACCGGCGGCAACCATCAGGGCCGTGGTGCCGTCGCCGGATTTGATATTGGGGCCGCCTTTTGCCACAAGCTCGCCGACTTTGACAGCATCGTTAGCCTTGATTGCGGCGCTTATGGCTGCATAGAGAGGGTCGTCTGGAAGCGCAGCCGTAACGGGCGCAGCCGGAGCCGCAGGCGCGGCCAACGCGGCCGCCATGGTATTGAGCGCAAGACTGAAGTATAACGCAGCGCAAAGTAAGCCCCCCATCCCCCAGACCCGCAAGCGGGCGCCCCAGGGCGTCGGATTTATAAAACGGCTACGGAATAGAAAGCGTCGGCTCCCCTCCCCAGCCCTCCATTCGAGCAGGCACAGAGACCTGCTCCCACAAGGAGAGGGAGCCAGAGTAGAATCATGGGCACTGGCGTTCCTGTATCCTACCCCCCCTCTCTTTGTGGGAATAGGCGTCTCCGCCTGTTCGAATGGAGGGGTTGGGGAGGGGAGCTTGAAGGTCATTTCGCATTCGACTTTCCGACAACGATGAATGTCACGCCATGCGCAGGCACGTTGGATTCGAAGCCCACCGATTGCGGCGTCAGATCCTTATGAGTCCAGAGGTCGCGGATCGGCTGTGTTCCGGCCAGGCCCAGGTCCGTCCAGGCCACATTCAGCGACATCGGCGACTTGCTCAGGTTGAACAACGCCACGGCTACTCGTCCGTCGGAAAGCGGCTTTGTCCAGGTCATCGCGTTCATACTGGTGAATAGCAGAGCAGGCGGCTTGCCAAGCGCGTTCTGGTTGATATCGAGCACTTCATCGTTCGTCAGCAGCGCCGTGGTATCGTGGTTCAGAGCATTCGGGTTCAGGTGTTCAAGGTCGCTGCTGAAGAACAAGGGAGCTTCGAGCATGCTCCACATTGTCATCTGCGCCATCTGTTCCGCAGGAGTAAGCGCCGTGTACTTGAGCTTAGGATAACCAGTACGTCCCACGAACAACATCCCCGGAAAACTCCAATTTCCCGCACTGGAAGCAGGAGCCGATTTTAATCGATCAACCGCATACTTGGCGATCACCGCGCTGCTGTCATAGAGACCGCCGGCAGACTCAAAGCTGTTTGGCCGGGTCGACGCTGCGGCGTCCATTGCGCGGGCGACATCATCACCGCCCATTTTATCGGAAATAGTCACCGCATAAAATATATCACGGTCCGTTTTCGCAAGGGCTGTTCCTAATGCAGTGAATTGCGCGGCGATCTCGGATGTCGTTGCCGTCTTAGTCCCGCCGTCTGCCTTTTTTGCCGCGTCCGGACACCAGTCCGCAGTCACGTAATCCACTCCCCAATCGGCGTACGAGCGGGCATCCTGCTCCTCATGCCCCCCGCTTCCGGCGAAGCCGGAACATGTCGATGGGGTTGCCGCCGTGTAGAGACCGAACTTCAGTCCTTTGCCGTGCACATAAGCGGCCAGCGCCTTCATATCCGGAAAGCGGGCATTTGGATGGATATTGCCATCGGTATCGCGCCCGCCCTGCCACGAATCGCCAATGACGACATATTGGTATCCATGCGCGGCAAGACCGGTCTCCACGAGCACATCAGCGGCATCACGCACTTTGGCATCAGTGAGCGAATCGCCGTAAACGCCATAGGAATACCAGCCCATCGGCGGCGTCTGCCCCAGCTTCCGCTCACCGCAGATCAGCGAAAGTGAGCGCGTCGCCTTGCCCCTGGAGTTTGAGACGGAGATCGTAACCGCCGCCGTGCCGGCAGCCGCCTTGCCGGTGATCGCACCTGTTGCGACGTCGATCGTCAATCCTGTCGGCAAACCGGATGCGGCAAACTTGAGCGGAGCCTGCCCGGTCGCCGGGACGTGATAGACAAATGGCCGGCCAGATGAGAAGCCTACAGTGCGCGGCCCATGGATCGCAGGTTCGGCGGCGACGGCAACGTAAATGGGGGCCTGAGATACAGGTGGCGCAACAAAAGTCTCCGGCATCTCGGTCACGCCCGGCGCGAAACGGATCATCGCGCCGGCAAAATCTCCATGGTCGCCAAAGTGGGAGGCTTCTGTGGATGTCACCCGAAGTGTCAACTTCTTTGCGTTCGTAAGATCCACCGACACCGGCTTGGGATCATCGCCGCCATGCATAACTCCGCTGTCAAAAGCCGTTTTGCCGTCGACGACTACGGTGATAATGATTGCCCCGCGATCGACGGCCTCATCGTCCACACCCACCATGGCATCGAATCGTGTGGCGCTGCCATGAAGGTCGATCGTCATTTCGCTCGTGCCTGCGAAGCTCAGTCCATGGGGGTATTCAACATCGGCAAGTGTGATGGGACGCCCCCAGGTCGTAACCGACGCCTTGAGCTTTCCTTCCGTTGAGACCGGAGTAAGGTTGAGGCTGTCGAGCCAGATAGCGTCTGCAGGCGGGGTCTGCGCCTGTAGTTCAACCGGGAGGGCATCGCCGAATGCGGGAGAGACGATCGACGTAAAAATGGCCATCAGCGCCGTTCGGCGTCTTACTCGAGCAGACTGATTTCGCATATGATTTAAAGGGGCGCTTTATCCTGCTTGAGTTCTTCTTCGTCGGTGGGCAGCGGATAGAAGAAGGCGTCTTCCGGGACGAACTGTTTGGGAACGCCTGGGCCCTCCCAGTAGAGATAGACCAGCGCGCCGCCGGCATCGACTTCCATATATTCGCATTTGAACAGGTATTGCACGCCTTTTTTGAACGTGAAGGTATGCGAGAACTGCTGTAAGCTGTGAGCGGTCCAGGCGTCGATAATCAATTTGTGGTCGATCCACACCCGAACGCCGTCGTCAGCGGCGGCATAGAAGGTGTATGTTCCCGACGACTGCGCCGCGATACGCCCCGTCCAGCGAACAGAGTAATCGCTGAACGCCGGGATTTTCGGTCCCGGAGATTGGCTTGGGAAGGATACCCAGTTATAGTTGATGTTCGGATCGGGGCGCTGGAATACAGGCGTGTTGAACTTCGGTCCCTGGAAGTATTCACCCTTGAGACCTGAGCCGTCGCCGACCATCGTATCGTTTTCAGGCATCGGCGTTGCCGGCAACGGCTGCTCCGTTCCCTCTTTGATTCCCTCGCTATTGCGAACGAGACGAACGATCGCCCGCTTTGGCTTCTTAGGTTTGTTCGCGGACATCGCGTTTCGAGTGAGGTGATCGACAGTCGGCGAAACTTCCTCGCTGTGCGATGACGCTGTTCGCTTGGGAGCGGTCGTGAGCGATTTCGCGGCTCCATTCGCGGGAGGCAGAGGTGGATCGACCGTTCCCGACGGCGTACCCAGCGCAAGATGCGGCCTGTCGATAACCATTATGGGAACGGCGCCGCGCTTGCTTGTGGACCCGACGGTCAATGCAATGGGCACTGGTTTACGAATCGGTTTCTTGGGATCGCCAACAGGCGTTTTTGTCGCAGTTTTCGGCTTGACCGCCGGGTTCGGCTGCCGCAGCTTATCGGCGGGCTTACTCGCCTGTTGCGGCGGCGATGCGAGAACTTTGCGGGCAGGCAGGCTGACCACGAGAGTTTTCACCTTGTGCGGCGTAATGTCGCGGCCTTTTTCCGTGCCGACGGGAGGAGCGGGCGGGAGAACGAGCGCGCCGGGCACGGTGTGGCCTTTTCCAGGCGGGTCCGGCGGGAGGTCGGCGGCCTCGGCCTCATGGGCGGTCGTGGCATTGTCGTATTCACTGGTGCCACCAGGAGTATCCTGACTGCCGATTCCGTCCGTGCCTTCGTCTGCAAGCGCAGCGAAGCCGCCGCCCACTCCGCCACCGCTTCCCGCGCCGCCTTCGGCGTTCTGGCCACCTTCGTTTGTCTGCTGACCGGCAGCTTCCTGCTGGCCTCCGCCCTGTCCGCCGGCGGCGACCTGGCCGGTCCCGCCTCCCTGGCCCCCTCCGGCGACCTGTCCGGCAGTCCCTGCCTGACCCTGTCCTTGCTCCCCATTAGTGGTTATTTGACCCGCGCCACCGCCACCAGCCATTTGACCCGCGCCACCGCCACCAGCCATTTGACCCGCGCCACCGCCACCAGCCATTTGAC
>Ga0105238_10003074_pt1 | contig 16640 bp, 15 predicted proteins | sample KBSC34metaG_FD_81526 | JGI IMG/M metagenome (GOLD analysis project Ga0105238, IMG submission 81526) | Corn rhizosphere microbial communities from Kellogg Biological Station, Michigan, USA - KBS C3-4 metaG | ecosystem: Host-associated > Plants > Roots > Rhizosphere > Soil | place: Michigan, USA... | reverse complement strand
CCGGTGCCGCCTGCGCTTTCAGGATGGGCTGTGGAAAGGTAGCTCAGCTGGTTAGAGCACGGCACTCATAATGCCGGGGTCGAGGGTTCGAGTCCCTCCCTTTCCACCACGTATTTTCCTTAGTTATCGCGGAGTTAGCGGCTAGCGGTCGCTCGCTACTGACCAAATTCACTGCCAAATGATTGTTCTGCGTCTGAAGGCGTGATCTCGGCCCGCGTCCCAGCGGTTTCCGGCGCGGAACCGGCGGGCTGCGAAACTGCTTCCGAGACCTCGGCGGCGGACCCGACTTCGAGCGAAGGGCTGCGCTGGTCTGAGGTGACTTGCCCCAGGGGCGGGTCAGGCATCGGACGTGTTGTGCAAGTCATCGCCTCGCGGACCGCGATGATGTCGGATTCAGCCGCACCTTCGGCCCACGCGGCAATCGCTCCGCCAACATCGCCAGAACCAAGAGCACTCGCGAAAGCCAAAGTGAAACGTACATCGTTATCCCGGGACGTTTGTCCGCGCACCCTTCGCCGAGGCAGACCCGCCTCAACCGATAGGTGCGCCAGAACGCCCAGGCGAGCATGGCTCCGGCCACCACCAATATGTACGGACGGAAGAGCTGCTATCGCGCCATAGGTACGGCACCGGACACGCCGAGCAAGGCAACTGCCACAGCCCGATGCAACACAGGCCGACAAAGGACGCAAACATGCTCAAGCCGAAGGCGCCGCCGCCGGAGGCGATGATCTTCTTCGTTTCCAGTGGCACCGCACGGGGTGCTGGTACATGAGATACGCGGTGAAGCCGCAGAGCGTGACAGGGGCTTACGAGGGGAGGCCCGCCAGGGGTCTCAGGCGACCGCGCGACGGTAAATAGCCACCGGGGCAGTCGAGAGGAAGATACCGGCGGTCATGCCGACCAAGCCCGGCGGTCCAAAGAGTACGCCGCCGAGCAGGCCGCAGAGCGCGGCCGCCGCGCTGGCCAACGCAAGAAAGAGATCGCGCTGAGCTTGCAGCCGAGCCGACTCGATGCTTAACAGTACGCCAACGACAGCTCCAGTCGCGCCAATGATGATCAGCATCCCAGACAGCGTGTTGCAACAGGAGGCGAAGTACGAGTGGAAGGCAACGACCGGCATAGCGAAGGCCGCCATCCCGGCTTTCAGCCCCGGACGGGCAGCTCGGCCAGCGATTCGGCCTCACCAGACCAGAGTCGCTGTGGCACAGGCGATGTTTGCGGATGGCTATCGAGTCGATGCGCAGTGCCCTCACTCCATATACGCGCGCTGGCTCGATTGTGTGACAGCCACATCAGCTCGCTCGCCAAACTGCCATGCATTTTTCATTCGGCCCAGCGCCATGCCCTGGTCGAGTGTGATGATGCTCGTACCAGGACGGGACGCGGTCCACTTGCTCGCAGCATCCTCGTCTTTGAAAAAGTGGATGAAATGGCAGAACGCGGAGACAATGTCTTTGCGGGTCGACTCCAGGTCTGGACGGAGCATTGACAGCACTGTCGAAGCCGGCTGGAGCGCTCAACCGAACTTGGCGAAACTAAGAGTTCTATCGCGTCTCCTGTTTGCGCACACACGGAAGTCACTTGCATGGACCGACGCAGCAGGGCCGGGAGGAAGAGGCAGTCCCAGGCGCACCAGGCATAGCTCGTGTGTCCGTTGATCCGTAGCACGTGCTTGCTGATCGGCCGCGCCGTCAGCGCCCAGAACTCGATGATGTCGCCTCTGTCCTCGCGATAGACGCCAGGCCAGGGTGACAGGATTGCCTCGACTCTCGAGGGTGCGAATCCGGTCCCCTCGGCCAATCGGTCAACGGAGACCGCTCCGATCGTCGCGAGCGCGTTGTAGATTTCCCGGGCGAGGCGGTTCTCATCCGCGGCGAGTTTGGGCATCAGCGACGGGACGAATCTGCCGTACTCTTCGATTTGTGTCACTGTCAGTCTCCTTGCAAGCACTCGGCCCACCGGGAGGTGAACAGAGCGTTGCTGAGCAGCTCGAGGCGCTCAGCCAGGACGCTCGGGGAGCGTCGTTTGAGTCACTTTGAGTCTCTGCTCACGAACTGCCTACGTGTGTCGCTTAACAGCATGTAACCAAGATCCGAGGCTACCGTTGGATAGGCAAACATGGTTGTGCGCAGTGCTTCGGCAGTGAGCCCCTGGTGGATCGTCAGTGCAAAGATGTTGATCACTTCGGCAGCCTCTGGCCCAGCGCACCCAGCACACGGTCAGTCTGCTCCTCGATGAGAACCTTGAAGCCGTACGTCGGCTCGGCAACGCGACGGGCCGTATACCAGTCGAATACCTTCTTGGAGTTCGTGCGGAATCTCCGTCCGCCCACGTGCGCTTCTGTCTCGCTCAGCCCAACGGCGGCAATGGGCGCACTGTGTCGGGTCACCTACATGCGAGCCGTTATTTGTGCCGGCAGGCTTTGATCGGGGAGATCGCGAGAATGACGGCAAAGAGTGGAATCAGCGGCGAAGCTGACACCGCGGTAACACATCGAGCGCCACGTAGGCGCCAAGAATCGACCGCGGCCCATTGTCACTCCGAACGTCCGATTGGCGCCGAGACGGCGAAAGTCCGATCTCGACGGCGCGGTAGGGGAGTGTGGCTGTCGCAGCTGTTGCAGATCGCCTCGGGATCCATAGAACTCGATTTTGTATCCTGTGCCAGAACTGCGGAACGCTTATGCTCGCCACGCCTTTGGCCTCAGCGTCACGTTCGGAATTCGTAAGGACGGGTTTCGGCCTCCACTCATACTTCGAGGCGGGGCGCCGGGCGGTTGGGACAACCCCTCAACCCTTCGGGGGACCCTTGTAACCTGCGTACAGGCTGTCGAGGACGGGTGTCATGACTTTCAGCAACGCATCATCATCCTTCTGCAGGACGCGGGCGCCGGCCATGATGGTCGCAAAACCTGGAGCCTCAGGGACGGGGATTCCGCCGACATCCAGATGATGGACGAGAGCACAGAGACGGGCGAGTCCCGGATCCTTATCGAGTCCGAAGCTGGCTACAAGCACCTCGAAGGTGACTTTGGAATCCACGTGCGTAAACGCGGCTCCATCGAAGTCAAAGCCAAGCGCCCGCTTCGGGCAGTCCTTGGGCCGCTTCAGCCACAGGAACCGCGCCTGCGGATCGATGAAGCGGCGGATGAGCCAGGCGGAGGCCACACGATCGATCCACAAATGCTCGCGAGTGGCCCAGGTGCGGCCGCGGTACTCTTTCGGATTCAGCTGGCGAGTCTTACGACGCGCCGCATGAGGCTCGTCGGGCGCGAACCGTGCGTTCAGGGCAGCCTCGGCTTCCGCCAAGGCACTCTCGATCTGGTTGCGGGACTCGCCGGCGAAGAAGTCGCGCGCACCGATGGCGGCGACGTCGCGGCCGACGGCGGCGAGCTGCTGCCGCGCTTCCACCTCTTCGAGATTCGGGAACTCGGCCTTCAAGTCCTCGAGCCGCTGGATCGCTTCCGCATACTCCGCAGTGCGGTCGAACAGAGCGACGAGCTCCGCATTCTGCTCCGGAGACTCCGGATCGAACGACAGCAGGTGCGCAAGGCCCCCGGCTGTCTTGATCTCAGCCGCCTGCTCTTCGAAAACCTCCCGCGACTGCTCGGACTGCGGCAACAGGTAGGTCCCATCGCGCAGCAACCCCGCGCCGGCCGCCTTCATGGCACGCCAGATGCGCATGCGCAGGGTCGGGTTGTGACCTGGCAAATTGCTGACCAGCAGCAGCCACGCTGGCGCTCTACTTTTCACGGCGAGAGAGGCTCATCGAGTTGACGGGAACGCCCGACTGATCGCCAAGCGTGTAATATACATGACGGCGTTGTGACGGCTATAACGAAGTGGTAACGTTCTGGCCCGGTCGTGACGCCGACTCGTTTTTCCGCGTCCAAGCATTCCAGGGGCGTTGCCTTGAATCTCACTGAAGCGGCGCTGCGCCGCCCGATGTCGGTGATCGTCGTTGTGGCGGGGGTGCTGCTGGCCGCCGTGATGGCCCTTCTGCAGACCCCTCGGGACATCCTTCCTAACTTGAACACGCCCACCATCTACGTGGCACAGCCGTTTGGCGGCATGGACCCCGCGCAGATGGAGGGCTATCTCACTTACTACTACGAGTATCACTTCCTCTACATCACCGGGATCGAGCATGTCGAATCGAAGTCGATCCAAGGCGCGGGGCTGATCAAGCTGCAGTTCCATCCGGGAACGGATATGGCACAGGCCATGGCCGAGACGGTGCAGTACGTGAATCGCGCGCGGGCGTTCATGCCGCCGGGCACGCTCCCACCCTTCATCATGCGCTTCGATGCCGGGAGCGTTCCGGTCGGCAATCTCGTGTTCACTAGCAGCACGCGCAGTGTCGGAGAGATGCAGGACGCCGCGCTGAACACCGTACGACCGCTGTTTGCCACGTTGCCCGGTGTATCGGCACCGCCGCCCTTTGGCGGCAGTGCGCGCACGATCCTGATCAACGCCAAGCCCGAGCGTCTGCACGCCTACAACATCTCCGCCGACGAACTGGTGACCGCCTTGAGCTCGGCGAACCTGATCACCCCTTCCGGCAATGTTCAGTTGGGTGATGACTATCCGATGGTGCCGCTGAACTCCACGGTGCGAAACATCAAGGACCTTGAGTCTGTGCCACTCAGGCCCGGCAGCTACCCCGCCGTCTACGTGCGCGACGTTGCGACAGTGACGGACGGCGCAGACATCGTCACCAGCTATGCGCTCGTCAATGGCAGGCGAACCGTCTACATCCCGGTCACAAAGCGTGCGGATGCGTCTACGCTGTCCGTCGTCAGCCTGGTCAAGGCGAACCTGCCGAAGTTCCAGAGTGTCCTGCCTGAGGACATCAAGGTCAGCTACGAATTGGATCAGTCCCAGTATGTCACCAGCGCCATCACCAGCTTGATGACCGAAGGGGGCTTGGGCGCTTTGCTCACGGGCATCATGGTACTGCTGTTCCTTCGAGACTGGCGCAGCGCGCTCGTCGTGCTGGTCAACATTCCGCTCTCACTCATGGCGGCGCTGCTTGCCCTTTGGATCAGCCAGCAGACGGTCAACATCATGACACTCGGCGGGCTCGCATTGGCCGTGGGCATCCTCGTGGATGAGGCCACCGTCTCGATCGAGAACATTCACGTCCATCTGGCGCGTGGCGAGCCGCTGGCCCGAGGCACATTGGAGGCCACCACAGAGACGATTGGCCCGCGCTTGCTGGCCATGATCTGCATCCTGGCCATGTTCACCCCCGCGCTCTTCATGGCAGGGGCAGCGAAGGCGATGTTCCTCCCGCTCTCCCTGGCGGTGGGTTTCTCGATGATTGCCTCGTATCTGCTTTCGAGCACCTTGGTCCCGATACTCGTCGTGTGGATGGAAAGGCATAGTCGCCAGCTCCACGCGCACGAGTCGCCCCACGGCGCTTTCGCCCGCCTCAGGGATCGCTACGGCCGCCTGGTGCAATCGATCGTCTCGGCACCGGTGCTCGTCATCTGCGCATACCTCGTCGTCTGTGCCTTGGTGCTTGTACTGCTCACGCCGCGCCTGGGGACGGAGATCTTCCCGCAAGTCGACGCCGGCCAGTTGCAGTTGCGTATCCGCGCGCATCCGGGGGCGCGGATCGAGACCACGGAAAAGGTCGTGCTGAAGGTTCTGGACATGATCGGACAGGAGGCCGGCGGAAAGGACAAGATTGGAGTCTCCATCGGACTCGTCGGAGTCCATGCGCCCAGCTACCCCATCAACCTCATCTATCTCTGGAACGGCGGCTCGCACGAAGCTGCGCTGCAGGTGCAATTCAAGCCCGGGAGTGGCGTGCACCTCGAGGCTCTGAAGGAGCGCCTGCGCCGGCGGTTTGCCGCCGAGTTACCGGATGCCAGCTTCTCCTTCGAGCCGAGCGATATCTTGAGTCGCGTGATGAGCATGGGCTCTCCCACCCCGATCGAGGTGGCGGTGACCGGAACGAATCTCGCGGATGACCGAGCTTTCGCGGAGAAGGTCAAGGATGCACTCGCTCGCTTGCCCCAGCTGCGGGACGTTCAGTTCGGTCAGCTGCTCGACTACCCGACCGTGGATGTGCATGTGGACCGGGAGCGCGCGGGCCTGCTTGGAGTGAGTATGGCCGACGTATCCCACTCGCTCGTCACCTCCACCTCGTCCAGCCGCTACGTCGTGCCGAACTACTGGGCGGATGCCAACACAGGGATCGCCTACCAGGTACAGGTGCAGATTCCACAGACGCTGATGACCTCTCCCGAAGACATCAGCAACGTGACGGTGGCCACGCATGACGGACACAGCCAACTGCTGCGCAATCTCGCTCGCGTGTCCGAGGGGACGGCCGTCGGCGAATACGATCGCTATAACGGCCAGCGCATGGTCACCGTGACTGCGAACTTGTTCCGCACCGACCTCGGGAGTGCGGCTGCGGCTGTGAATGACGCGATCGCGAAGCTCGGCAAACCGCCCGGCAAAGCGACGGTCACGGTGCGAGGGCAACTCGACCCGCTCAACCAGCTGCTCAGTGGCCTGCGCACCGGACTTGGAGTGGCGGTCGTCGCCATTTTTCTCCTGCTGATGGCCCACTTCCAGTCGGTTCGGCTGGCACTGGCCGTGATGTCCGTCCTACCGGCGGCGCTCGTGGGCGCCGCGCTGCTGCTGTGGATGACCGGCACGACGCTCAACATCCAATCCTTCACCGGAACAATCATGGCCGTCGGCGTCGGCGTTTCCAATGCGATTCTCCTGGTCATCTTCGCAGAGCGCGGACGCGTTGGCACCGACGCACACGCCGCGGCGATCGAAGGCGGACGCAGCCGTCTGCGCCCCATTCTCATGACGAGCCTCGCCATGATCGCCGGCATGCTCCCGATGGCTCTCGGATTCGGCGCCTCGGGTGAACAGGCAGCCGCCCTGGGCAGAGCTGTCGTGGGTGGGCTCGCTGCAGCCACTTTGGCCACGTTGTTGGTCGTGCCCGCCGTGTATGCGGTTCTCGCCAAAGGCGCCGCGCACGATCGGTCGCTCCTGACGGACGAAGCACGAGAAGGCACGGCGTGAGACAAGTCCAGCCATGAGTGTTCCGAAACACCATCTATCCACGAGAAAATCATGAGTGCGCCGCTTCGTCGGTTTCTTCTTTGCGCAGGCTCGATCACGGTCATGGTCACCCTGGGTGCGTGTGATCGCAGCGGAGGGCAAACCCCTCCTCCACCACCGGTGCCGCCGACGGAGATCCGCACGACCCACCTCGCGCAGGGTCCGATCACCCGCTCGATCGTCTTGCCCGCGCAGGTGATTCCATATCAAGAAGCGACGCTGTACGCGAAGGTGTCCGGTTACCTCAAGACGATCAACGTGGACAAGGGCGATAAGGTTAAAGCCGGTGCGATTCTGGCGCGGATGGAGATACCGGAGCTCGCAGCGGCGAAGGCGCGACAGCAAGCAGAGCTCCAGGCCGCCTCATCCGACTATGAGCGCCTGCAGAAAGCCCTCGCCAGAACCCCGGACCTGGTCGTCCCGGACACGGTCGACCAGGCCAAGGGGCGCTTCGAGGTGGCCAAGGCCAGCCTTGCCGAGAGCGAAACGCTGCTGGGCTATGCAACCATCACCGCCCCCTTCGCAGGCGTCATTACTCAACGCTACGTCGATCCCGGTGCACTCATTCAGGCTAACAATGCCGGCTCCGCAATCGTGAGCCTGATGGACTTCTCGACCGTCCGTCTGCAGGTCGCCGTTCCCGAGATCGAGGCGGCCAAAGTGACGGTGGGACAACCGGTCAGGGTCACTACCGACAATCTGCCCGGCCGCCAGTTCGATGGGAAGGTCACGCGCTTCACCTACGCGCTGGATACGACGAATCGCACGATGCTCGCCGAGGCGATTCTGCAGAACCAGGACCTCGCATTGCGACCGGGCATGCTCGTCACTGTGAAACTAGGGATCGAACGCAAAGAGCATGCTCCGCTGATGCCGGAGGAAGCCCTGGTCAACGAACGATCTAACACGTTCGCGTACACCGTCGCAGACGGCAAGGCGGCGAAGCAGCCCATCAAGGTGGGTTTCAATGATGGCCAGAACGTGGAGGTGCTCGACGGACTCAAGGCTGGTGATGCGATCGCGCTTCCCGGAAAAGCGAAACTGAGCGACGGCCAGTCCGTTCGCGTCGTGGACTCCCAATGAAGCGCGACACGAGCTTCAGTCGTGAGCGTCGATTGAGCGGTACGCCTCTCGCGCGGCCCCGCCAGATGGCAGGGATTTTGGCGAGGGCTATTTGCCTCACTCTCGGACCTTGCGCGCATGCTGCTGTCCTCGCCCAGGAGGCGACTCCTCCTCAGCAGCCGCCCGCCGCGCCTCCCGTGCCGTCGGCGAACGCCTACCCGATCGATTTGCCGACGACTCTCCGGTTGGCCGGCGCTCAGAACCTCGACGTGCAACTCGCACGGACCGCAGTTGACGAAGCGCACGCGAACTACACCAGCGCGATCGAGGGATTTCTGCCCACGCTCGTCCCGGGCGCTTCCTACCTGAAACATACTGGCAGGGACCAGGAGGTTCAGGGTGATCTGATCGACGTGACGAAACACAGTCAGCTTGCCGGTGTCACGGCCGCAGTCGAGATCCCCGTGGGCGATGCGATCTTTCAAAGCCTGCAGAGCCGCCAGTTGGTCACGGCGGCAGACGCCACTCAGGCGGCGCAGGAACAGGATACCGGCCTCGCCGCCGCGCAGCAGTATTTCAATCTCGTGAACTCTCGTGCCCTGGTCGAGGTCGTGAGCCAGGCGCTCGGCGTTTCCCAGAACTACGAGCAGCAGTTGAACGAGGCGGTCACTATCGGTACGGCCTTCAAGGGAGATGCGTTTCGCGTGCAGACGCAGACCCGGCGCCTGCAGCTCCAGCTCACGCGGGCCAAGGCGCAGCAGCGACTCGCTGCGACAGAACTTGCGCAGACATTGCACCTGGATCCACTGGTCGAGCTCGTTCCGGCCGAGCGCGAGCCGGCACCCTTTGCCTTCTCCGACCTCAACGATCCGCCCGAAGCACTCGTTCGCAGGGCCCTGGACAGGCGCCCGGAGATCGCTCGCAGTACGGCGCAGATTGCTGCGGCGGAGGAAGCTCGCCGAGGAGCACTCTACGGACCACTCATCCCGACTCTCGGCGGCCGCGCCTTCGTGGGCGAAATGGACGGCGGCGCGGGAGACTCGAACCTGAACGGCGGCCCGCGCCGCGACTTGGGCGTCGGATTGAGTTGGAAGATCGGCCCCGGGGGTCTGTTTGATTTCGGCCGCATCAAGGCCAGCAATGCGCAACTGACCCGCGCTCAGGTCATTGATGAGAAGGTACGGGACGCGATCCAACGTGAGGTCGTCGACGCGTACACGCAGGTTCAATCCCTCTTTCAGCAAATGCGAGACGCACGCCTCAACGTCAGCTCTGCCGAGGAGACTCTGCGGCTCACGCGTGGCCGCAAGCAGCTCGGCGTCGGCACCGTATTGGAGGATATCCAGGCTCAACAGGACCTGCTCAACGCCCGCAGCGATCTGGTGACCATCGTGACGCAGCTGAATCAGGCTCAATACAGCCTCATGCGCAGCGTCGGGTCACCATTGCGCGCTCCCGCAGCGAAATGAGTCCTTCGAGACTTGCCGTTCCACATCCAATCCCGGAGTACAACAACATGAACCGCTTCACGTCCACACTGGCCAGCCTGGCCGCAGTCTTAATCACAACGTCCGTCGGAGCTGCCGAGGTTGACTGGAGCAAGGTCGACCAAACGATGGGAAGAAAGGGCGCGGAACAGCCGGGGGGTGTTCACAAATACTCGTTCCCGCGGTCGGATCTGAAGGTGACGGTCGATGGGGTCGCGATCAAGCCAGCGCTCGCGCTTGGGGGCTGGATTGCATTCGAACCGGCTGGCTCCGGTGCCATGTTCATGGGTGACCTGGTCCTGACGGACACTGAGATCAATCCAGTCATGGCGAAATTGATTGCGGGAGGTGTTGAAATCACTGCGGTGCACAATCACCTGCTGCGCACGTCTGTCCCCGTGTTCTATATGCATGTTGGCGGTCACGGCGACCCCGTGAAGCTCGCTGAAACGCTGCACTCTGCTTTGGCACTGAGTAAGACGCCTCTCGCGGCGCCTCCCCCGCCCGCGCAACCAGCCGCGCCGCTGGACCTGGATACAGCGGCGGTTGAGAAGGTTCTCGGCCACAAAGGCAACGCGAACGGCGGTGTTTACCAGGTCAGCGTGCCGCGCGCTGAGGCGATCACCGAAGGCGGCATGCCCGTTCCGCCCTCCATGGGCACGGCTATATCGATGAACTTCCAGCCCACCGGGGGCGGTAAGGCCGCGATCACCGGCGACTTCGTGCTGCTCGGGAGCGAGGTCAACTCGGTGCTGAAGAGCTTGCGAGCGCACGGCATCGAGGTCACCGCGCTTCACACTCACATGATCGACGACTCGCCGCACTTCTTCTTCATGCACTTCTGGGCGAATGACAACGCGCAGAAGCTCGCTGAAGGGTTGCATGCGGCGCTGGAACATACTAACTCGAAGCGCGGCTCGTAATGAGCCTAAGCGCGCCGTCACGATTGTGACGACGGGATCTGTGTATGTGCTGAAACATCCCGCGCAAGACCGGGGTTTAGGGAACAACACATGCTGGCCTGATGTGGCATGTGCTACGGGAACATCTATGTTTGATTTCATGACCGGGTCCCACTGTCGCCGCGGATTGATGCGGGCGTTCCTTGCCGCCTCGCTCTCGCTCTTGATGGCTGCAGAGGCACGAGCAGCGGACCGGGCGCCTCTCGTGGTGGAAGCAAAGATTCCTCTCGGTGAGGTCCACGGGCGAATCGATCATTTGGGCGTGGACGTGAAGCGCAACCGCCTGTATGTGGCCGAGTTGGGGAACGACAGTGTCGGCGTAGTCGATCTGCAGGCGGGCAAAACCATTCGCACGCTCGCCGGGCTCAAGGAGCCTCAAGGGATCGGGTACGACGGCCCGACCGACACGCTGTATGTCGCCAACGACAGTGACGGCTCGGTCCGGCTGTTCAAGGGCGAAGATCTCTCGCCGCTCGGTCGAATCGACCTCGGCGACGACGCTGACAATGTCCGCATCGAGGAGGCTGCGCATCAGGTTTGGGTAGGTTACGGAAGCGGTGCCCTGGCCATCATTGACGCCAATAGCCGGCGAAAAGTGATGGATATCCCCCTGAAGGCGCATCCGGAGAGCTTCCGTTTCGCGCCAGCAGGGTCATTGATCTATGTCAATGTGCCGAATAATGGAGAGATCGCGGTCGTGGACCGCTCCTCGAAGAAGCAGATTGCCAGCTGGAAAACCCGGGAGCTGCGCTCCAACTACCCGCTCGCGCTTGATGAATCCGGGAACGTCCTCGCTGTGTTCCGACATCCCGCGAGGCTCGCGGTGTTTCGGGCCCAGGACGGCAAGCGGTTGCAGGCATTGGAGACCTGTGGCGACTCCGACGACCTGTTCGTGGACTCGAAACGACATCGCGTGTATGTCACCTGCGGAGAGGGATTCGTCGATGTGTTCTCGCGCGCGGCGAACGGTTATCAGCAGACGGGCAAACTGGAAACCTCCTCGGGTGCCAGGACATCTCTGTTCGTTCCGGAGCTCGACCGGCTGTATCTGGCGGTGAGAGCAGGCCTCTCGACGCCGCCATCTATATGGGTCGTGCGGCCGGAATCGGGACCATGAAACCTGCGGATTAGGCGTGAATGAGTCCTCACAACCCGGTGGGAGACGCAGACTTCCCTGCGCCCCTATCGGATTGTGCTGGCAGTGCTGCTGTCGCCGTGGGCAGCACCGTTCCTGATCATCGCTGCCGCGACGATGTATGCCCGTCGCTGGCCGTTCAATTTCGACCTGCCTCATCTGGCGGGCATGGGGGTGCTTCCCGCGTATGGCGGAATGCTGCTGGTCGGCCTCCCGTTGTTTCAGTCGCTTCGCAAAGCTCACCGCCTGGACTTGATGAGGTTGATGGCTTACGGCGCGCTGGGCGGGAGCCTCTTCCTGCTGGTGGTCGTCTCGGCCTTCAGTCGCATTCTCGGGTCCGCGTCGATCTCGATGCGAGAGATAGTGCTGGATGTCGTATGGGGAGCGCTCCTGGGAGGCGCGGTCGCAGCTGCCTTCGCGTTCATTGCAGGGGTGCCTCTGCTGATTCGCACACACACTCACGTGTCGTCGATCCCATGATCAGGATCGCGCTGCCGGTCCTGGCTCTGTTTGCCGCCGCAAGCGCCGCGCGCGGGCAGAGGACGATGCGGCGATCCTCGCCGGTTTTCGTCATGTTCTTATCGATACCCTGCACGCGCGCTTTGCTGATACTCAACACGCCGTGCGCGGCGGAACTGGATGCGGTTCGGGCCAGCGGGCGTGACGCCGCCTGTGATTGATTGCGGCTCATGTCGCTACTCCTGCAAGAGGGGTTAGTCTGTGAACCTTGCCTTACTCGCGCGCTCGAGGATCGCGCAAGCCACGTCGCGCGTCCGATGATTGGTACGAGTATCGAATGACCTGGCCAGGTTCCGGCCGACGAAGCGCCATCGGCTGGCCGTCAGGTCAGTTCGTGATTGTAGCGGGCGGCCTCTGCCGGGACTTCCACGGCGTCCAGCGCCGCGACCTCCTCCTCGGTCAGCTCAGATACGTGCATCGAGCGCCGATCCAGGCTCCGAAGGCGCTGATACTCCTCGGCCGACAGCAGCACCACGTCGTCGCGCCCGTGACTCGTCACGATCACCGCCTCTCGGTGGGCAATGCTTCGGAGACGGCCGAACTCTCGTTGAGCAACCCGAGACCGACACCGAGCATCTGCTGGATCTTCAGGTGCTTGATCATTCCGTTGTTGGGGCGGTGGCTGTCATTGCGAAATGAGCTCCGCAATGCTGGTCACCAGTTCTCGTGCTTCCACGGGCTTTGTGACATGCCGCTGAAAACCGGCTCCGATTGCCAGAGCGCGGTCGGAGGGCTGTGCGAAGGCGGTGAGCGCGATCGCAGGAAGCATCCCACCCCGCCCTCGCGGTAGTTGGCGCACCCTGCGAATCAGCTCGTACCCGTCGGCGTCCGGCATTCCGATATCGCTGATGAGGACATCGAAGGGCTCTGTCTCGAGCATGCCTAGAGCCTCTCGGGCATCGGCTGCGGCTCTTACTCGCGCTCCCTGGTCCTCGAGCACGCGAGAGATGAGCGAGCGAGCATCTGAATCGTCATCCACGAGGAGGACCCGAATGCCGGGGAGCACAGGTGTCTCGATTCCCGAGGCCCTCGAGGCATCGGCGAGCGACTCGTGCGTACCGGTCGAATCGATCGTCGCCGGTGCTATGGGAAGTTTCACTACGAGAGTCGAACCGCGATCTCGACCCTCACTCTCTGCCTGTACCGACCCACTGTGCAGCTCAACGAGGCTCTTGACGATGGACAACCCGAGCCCCAGGCCACCGGTCCGACGGGTCGTGGAGGAATCCCCCTGCCGGAACCGGTCAAATACATGCGGGAGGAATTCCGGTGCGATGCCGATGCCGCTATCCTGGATCGAAACCTCCACGTGCGAGTCGGTCGACTCCAATCTGATCCGAATGCGCCCTCCATCGGGGGTGTATTTCACGGCATTGCTGAGGAGGTTCCAGAACACCTGCTGCAATCGCTCTGGATCGGCTTGCACCTGGATGATCTGCGAGCCCCAGCTCGTCTGTACTCCCAAATTCTTGGTGCGGGCGGCGGGCTCTATGGCATCCAGCGCCGCACGCAAAACCTCCTGCAGCGCCACAGGTCGCCTATCGAGCCGGATTCGTCCGGAGATGATCCGACTCATATCCAACAGATCACTGATGATGGTGGCCTGCAAGCGCGAATTGCGTTCTATGCTCTCCAGCGCGCGGTCGAAGTCACCATCGGCGGTGCCCTTGCGACGCAGAACGGTGGCCCATCCCAGAATCGCATTCAGTGGAGTACGCAACTCATGCGAGAGAGTTGCGAGGAATTCATCCTTCAAGCGCCCGAGTCGTTCCGCCTCCTCCCGGGCCTGCCTCTCCAGGGCGAGCGCCCGCTCGCGCTCGATGATGGCCTGCTTGCGTTCGGTGATATCCTGAAAGCTGACGGCGAGCCCCTGGACGCTGGGGTAGGCGTGGACCTCGATCCAACGATTGGACACGGGGGAGAGGGTCTCAAACGTGATGGACTGTTGCGCATCGACGGCGCGCTCGAACTGAGACTGGATCGCGGTGCCACGATTGGCGGGCAATATGTCCCACAGTACCTGCCCGAGCAGCTCCGCCCGCGATCGGCCGAAGTGATCGAGGGCGCGCTGATTGATGTACGTGAAGCGCCATTGTCCATCCAAGGCATACACGGCATCCGTGATGCTCTCCAGGATCTGCACACGCTCGAGTGTTGCTTTTTCTTCGGCTTGTGCCAGGGCTTCCGCCCGGGCCACGCCGACTCGCAACTTCGTGCCTCCGAGCGCGGCTCTGATCCGAGCGCGTAGCTCGCGCACGGTAAATGGCTTGGTCAGGTAACCGTCGGCGCCGTGTTCAAAGGCCTCGACTCGCGCATCCTCGGCCGCGTGACCGGAGAGCAGGATCACAGGCACCGTGCGCGTCGGGAAATCCGCCCTGAGGTGCTTCAACAAGGCAAGGCCATCGAGGCCCGGCATGACCACATCCGTGAGTACCAGGTCCGGTACCGACCGTTGCGTAGCCTGCAGAGCCTCGCGCCCGTTAGAGACGACTTCTACTTCGTATTCGTCCGATAGAATGACGCCCAATTGCCGAACGAACTCCGGATGGTCGTCCACGAATAGCAGGCGGGGTTTTTCCGCACTCATGGGGTCATCGACTCCGGGATTCAGCGACCCACCCATTGATTCGAATCGAGCTTGCAGGTGGAGCCTGGATTCTACCAGTCCGCGAGGGCTCCAAGGAAAGTGACTGCGCTTGGCGCCAACCTCGGTGCCGCGGATGAATCCATGGACTACGGAATCGATGTGAGCTTCACTCTCGCATCCAGGCCGGATGCAAGGTGAAATCTGGCAGCTCGGGGAGCTGCCGCAACGCTGCAACGGCCGTCTGCCAGAACCATTAGGGTCAGAGGCTTACCTCGGCAGAGGAGGGCACTCATATACCGGTCGAGCGCTACAGCACTTAGTCCACGTGCCGCTTCTGGTCGATGCCGATCGATCGCCCTGAATCGCTCGTGACCCGCGCCGAGCCCCCGTGGGCGGAGCTGACGGTACGGCCGCGGCACGGGAACTGGCGCTATCGCTCCGTCGCTGCTCTGTCGGCTCCGCGTGCAGTTTTGCGCTTGAGCGTCCGTTCGATCATCCGCGCCATCATGGAGCGCTTGAGGGAGGCGGGGACAATGGCGTCCAGGGTCCTGTTGAGCCTGCCGGGAAGACTCAAAGATCGTCCCTTGCGAAAGCAATCCAACGCCTCAGTCACACATTGCCGCGCACTCATGGGCTTCATCGGCATCGTGGACGGGTCGAGACCGAACTTCGCGATGATTGCCGTTTCCGTCGGTGGAACTACGAGCGTCATGACGTGCACGTCCCGTCGCTGAAGCTCGACGTGCAGGGACTCGCCGAGGCTCTGCACAAGTGCCTTGGCTGCCGCATCGGTTGCCATGAAAGGAATGCCTTGAGCGGCCCCCATGGCTCCGCCCAGCACGAGCCCTCCGCGGCCGCGGCGAGCGAGACGATCTCCGAACAGGTACGCGATATTCAGATGCGCGAGCGCATTGAGGCGGAACCGCTCGAGTTGCTTGCTGTGGTCTTCCTCCAGAAACCTGCCCGGCTGGCCGGTACCCGCATTGGAGATCACCAGCCCCAGATCCAGATCGACGACGGCTCGCCCAAGATCATCGACGGCGCCTTCCTGCGAGAGGTCGGTGACGACACTGCGCGTTTCGACGCCGAATCGCTGGCGCAGTTGCCCGCCAAGCTCATCGAGAAGGGTCTTGCGCCTTGCCGCCAGGACAACATTGAGACCCTCGGCAGCGAGTTGCCGTGCGAACTCCGCACCAATGCCTGATGACGCCCCTGTAACCAGCGCCCAGGGGCCATATTTCATTTTGAATTCGGTACCGCCGCTCATGGGCGCACCCCTGCCGGGGCCGGCGCGCATTGTGGGACTCGAGCGTGCGGTTGCGCACTCGAAAGGACGCGCGTTGGCGGACGAAGGGCCCAGGAAGCGAGAACCACGGCGCCGATGTACGTTGATCAGGCTATTCGGTCATATCCCGGAGGCTGGATGAGTAAGCCCACGGTGCCGACGCAATGTCCTGACCCGAACCACGACGTCCCGGGAACCTGCACCATGCACGCTTCGTCCGTCGACCTGTCTGTGTTGCTGGAAAGGACTGGCCTACATCGGATGGCAAACATGGGATCACATCGTCGGAGATCAGGGACCAGGTGGAGGCGGCCGGCAGGGCCGTTGAGGTCGGGTTCAATTGCTTCCTCTTCTTCAAGTCAAACCCCGATGCGATGAAGGGATGCCGGGGATGTAAACCGCGCGCTCCAGCAAGGGTCAGCGGGCGTCGCTGACCCTTGCTTTTCGCAACCGGCGAGCAGATCGGTCCGGTACCCGCCGGAGTTCAAGCGACAGATGGCAGGCGG
>Ga0105238_10003069_pt1 | contig 16645 bp, 10 predicted proteins | sample KBSC34metaG_FD_81526 | JGI IMG/M metagenome (GOLD analysis project Ga0105238, IMG submission 81526) | Corn rhizosphere microbial communities from Kellogg Biological Station, Michigan, USA - KBS C3-4 metaG | ecosystem: Host-associated > Plants > Roots > Rhizosphere > Soil | place: Michigan, USA... | reverse complement strand
TGGACTCAGGCCGCCGAGCAGGAACGAAGCGAAACCGAATCCCGCAAAAGCGCCATTGGATATAGTTGCTCCCGACAGCGAGGTTTGAGTCGTCCAAGCGTTGCCCGTCCCGTAGATGCCGGCGGAGTTGCTGAAATCGTAATTGGGAAATTTTTCCTGCCGGATTTCGAAACCGGCCTTATACGTATGCGAACCACGCACGTACGTCCCGGAAGTATTGAACGAGGGACGCCGCTCAAAGAAGTGCTGGTCAAACGATCCGCCGAGCGTACTCATGCCACCCTCGGCCGTATTCGTTGAGACTTGGCTATTGATGATGGGGAAGGTGCGGGCCGCGGTTTGCCCGGGGATGCCCAGTGCTGCCTGGGCGTCATAGGGGAAGTTCTGGCTTTGCAGCAGGAAATCCGAGTCATTCCAACCCAAGGTGTAATGCATGAGGAACGTCGGCGTCACAGTGTGGTCCAGGTTGACGCGCACGGTCCTAGCGGCATTGGCGGAAATCGCCGATCCGGTAATGTTATCCGGCAGGTCATCGGCCGCGGTGATGGTCCGGGGCGTGCCGGTGTTGGTCCGCTGCAGGTAAATTGACAGGTGCAACTTGGAACCCAGGGTTTGATCGAGTTTGAACGAGGGGATATTGGACACTCGGCCCTGGTCAAACCCCGCCAGATAGTTGCTGCCTGCCTGGTTGGCATTCGGACCCTGCGGGTTCGGAACCAAGCCGAGGATCTTGGCGGCGACAGGGTCAAAGCGGTCGCTCGGAATTTTGTTGCCGGGGAAAGGATCGCGGACAAGAGTAGATCCGACCAAGCGTTCGGTTCTCGGATCAAAGATCGTGCCGCTCTGGATGGTACGGTTGAGTGGGTCCACGTAGGGACCGGACGCCGTCAAGAGCAAGCGATTTTCAGCGGTGAGAAGATTGGAAAAATCTCCGTTGCGGTAGGCGGCAATAGGCACTGTGGCCGGCAAGGTGTTGTTGATGGTGTTTACACGGAACTGTTCGAAGCTCCAGAAGAAGAATGTCTTGTTGGTACCGTCGTACACCTTCGGAATCCGAACGGGACCGCCGAAGGTCATTCCGTAGTCATGCTGTTTAACTGGATTGCGGACGTGCTCGTTCGGGCTGCCTGGCAATACGGTATAGGGCGTACCCGCATTCAGGATTTCATTGACGGCGTAGTCATAAAGGCTGCCGTGGAACTGGTTTGTACCGCTCTTGGTGACCAGGTTCACCATCGCTCCGCCGGAGGTGCCGAACTCCGCGGCGAAATTGCTGGTCTGGATAGCGATTTCCTGAATCGCGTCCACGGATGGCTGCGTCTCCATGGTCGCCCCGCCCAGACGCGTGCTGGTGGGGTTCATCGTCGCGCCGTCCAGGCGGGTCTGAAGCGTGTTGCTCGGAGTGCCGTTGACCACGGCAAAGACGACCGCGCTGAAGGCACCGCTGTTCGCGTACTGTACTCCGGCTTGGAGCTTTGAGGCGGAGAATAGATCACGGACACCATCGTTAGTCGCCCCGACCTGCAGAACCGGCAAGTTGTTCAGTTCTGACAGCGTGGTGTTGGATACCAGTTCGCTGCTTTCGGTCTTCAGGAGGGAGGACTCCGCCGAAACGGTGACCGATTCGCTGTTTTGGCCCACCTGGAGTGTCACATCCTCCCGCATGGTCTGGGCCGCCGCCAAATGGAATTTGGTGTGCGAGTAGGTTTTGAAGCCCGGAACCGTGACGGTCAGGTCGTAGTCACCGATGGGCAACTGTGACACGGTGAAGTTTCCTGTGTCAGTGCTGACTGCCGCATAGATTTGTCCGTTGTCCAGATTCTTGACGGAAACGGGGGCATTGGCGACCACGGCTCCCGTTGGGTCCGAAACGGTTCCAGTGATAGTGGCCAAGGCGGTTTGGCCAAAGCCGACTGAAGCAAACAAAAGAAGTACAGATACTAGCGAGATTCGCCTCATAAAATAGTCCCCTTACCTAATGAAAAACTCCGACTCTAACTCGGGGTGAACGAACTTTGAATTGCCGTATGCCGAACAGGCAAACTGGCGAGCGGAACAAAAAGGACAAAAACGATGAAGCATTCACCATCCCACCTGGGACTCTGGCTACTGACAGAGCGAGTACCTAAACTTTGCACATTCTTAAATCGTTAGCAACCAATTGGGGTTGATGGGAGGGATCAACAAGATTGATGTAGGACCGCTGCCCGCAAAAAGGGTTTTGCCGGCATCCGGATCCCGCCAGTGTCGGAGACGCCTACCCGGGGTGGCGGTGTATCTTCTGGCAACCGGTTGCTTGCCGCACCCGGAGAGGAGATTATAGAGTGACCATGCGCTCCATTCGTTTTTCGGTTGCCACTGCGGCCGCGGTGGCCGCCGTAGCGTTCGTACCGATCACAGTCTTCGCTCAGCGGGGTTTTCTCGAAGGGGAGCCCAAGCCGCCCACACCAATTCCAACGGGGCCCACGCCCCGCATGCCGGACGGTAAACCGAACTTTTCCGGGGTTTGGAACTCGCCTAATTTTGGGAGCACAGGCGGGGCGCTCCCTTTGCAGCCCTGGGCCCAAAAGCTGGCGGACGATCGCCGGCGCGCCGGTGGTGTGGACGATCCGGAAGCCAAGTGCCTTCCCAGTGGTGTGCCGCGGATCTCGCCATACCCGATGAAGATTGTTCAGACGTCGGATCTGGTCGTGATGCTGTTCGAAGGCAACGTTCATTCCTATCGCCAATTTTTCCTCGGGCGTGCTCATGACAAGACTCTCGATCCGAGCTATTTTGGGGAATCGATCGCCCGATGGGACGGGGACACGCTGGTTGTAGATACGGTCAATTTCAATACCAACACGTGGCTTAATACCGCTGGGGCGCCGCATACCGGCCAACTCCACGTAACCGAACGCTACCAGCGCCCCGACTTGGGGCATATCGAGGTCGAAATAACCCTGGATGACCCAGGCGCTCTCACGAAACCGCACACGTTTAAGAGATCGCATACTCTCGATGTGGACTGGGAGATTCATGAGTACGTGTGTAATGACTTTGTTATCGATACAACTCGCTCGGGGGACGCGCCGCCTAGATAGGAGGTGGCGATTCGCATTAGAATAGGTAAAAGCGTTGCTTGGAGGGCACAAAAGTGAGATCTAAGATCACAATCGTTTCTCTAGTCGCCGGGGCGATGCTGCTTGCTGCAGGGGCGCGGCCGCTTTTGGCGCATCACGCGTTTGCGGCTGAGTTCGACTCAAACAAGCCGATGACGTTGATGGGTGTCGTTTCGAAAGTCAACTGGCAGAACCCGCACGTTTACGTATACCTGGATGTAAAAGAGGCGGACGGGAAGACGTTGACCTATGCCCTGGAATGCAATAGCGTAAACACGCTGGTGCATAAAGGTTGGACCAGAGATGCCCTGAAACAAGGCGACAAAGTTACCGTAAGCGCGTTTGGACCTAAGGACAGCAGACCCTTATCGGATGGTTCGATTCACGCAAACGCCCGGTCGATTACTTTTGCCGACGGCCACAGTGTGTCTGCCGGATCTTCCGCAGGCGAAGCAGTTAAATAGAAGCGCTGAAACATCGCGACACCTTAGTTTCCGCTGAAGTCGCCAAGGCAATCCGACGATAGAACAGTCTTGGACACGCAACGCATAACCATCCTGTGCTTCGTGCTTGCGATTGTCGTCGGGTATTTCGCGGGACGATTTCTTGGCTTGCGAAATCGGATGCAATCCGACCGATAATCAGCCCAGGAGCCCTCACCACTGGCCGGACGCCCGACCTCCGCGGGTTTGGTGATTTAATGGGAATCACCTTGTAAAGAGGAGGAAACCTGATGGTCGAAACCAAGAAACAGAACTTTGCCAACCACGTGCACATCCCGGTCATGACCCAAATAGCCGGCCTGCCAGGGCTGATTGCCCTGATCCTTCTCGCTGTCGGCCTGTTCCGCCATCCCTCCCTGGAGAGCGTCGCGCTGGTGTGTCTGGCCTTTTCTGTGATGGTGCTGGCGGCAATCAGCCGCGCCTACACGGTTCGTTTGCAGGACCGCATCATCCGCCTGGAAATGCAATTGCGGCTCGAGCGAGTGGGACGCGGCGTAGCATTTCCACGCCTGGCAACGCGGCAACTAGTGGCCCTGCGATTCGCGCCCGATGCCGAACTGCCCGACCTGATCGATCAGACTCTGGCGAGCAATTTCACGCCGGATCAAATCAAGCGAGCCGTCAAGGACTGGCAGGCTGACCTGCACCGTACGTAGCCGTTAATCGGCTTCCTCGGCCCTCTCAGGATAGGACGCCAGCGCGCGCGCATCCTGCAGATCCAGTTCGCGCAGCAACTTCTGTAGCACTTCGTCGCTGATGCGATCCTGGTCACGAAGCAGGACCGCGCTAACGCGTTCCGTGTCTCGCAACTCCCTCGCCGTTCTTTCGAATAGATCGTGTTGCTCGGAGAACACTCGGCCCGCCCCCTGGGCCCGTTCCAAAGCTCCGTGGCGGATTCGATAATGCTTTGCCAGATCGTCATGGATCCCTTTCATGACAGGCTCTTCCCGATCCGGAATTTCTTCCAGCTTTCGAAGCGCCGCTTCGATCATGATTCTGCGGGCCTCCACTTCCTCATATTTCGCGGAAGGGAGCTCGGTGAGGCCCAGGCGTGCGATCAACGGCGATAGGGTGAGGCCCTGGAGCACCAGGGTCACGAAGATTACGCAAAACGTTAGAAATAGAATCAGGTTGCGTTCCGGGAACGGCATCCCGTTCGAGATCATTTTCGGCAGGGAGATCGCCGCAGCCAGCGCCACCACACCGCGCATGCCGGTCCATCCGACGATAAAGATTCCCCGAGCGGAGGGATAATCCTCATGCTGCTTCAGAACGTTGCGCCGGATGAAATAAGAGGCGTAGGCGCCCGGGAAAACCCAAATAATCCGTAACAAGATGACGGCTGCGCTGACCAGTCCGCCCCGCAGCAGGAGTTCCCAAAAGCTGTAGTTCCGGATCCCCGCCAGGATATAAGGGAGCTGCAATCCAATCAGAATGAATACAATTCCGTTCAGGACAAAAATCAACGTGTTCCAGAACGCCTGCGCTTCAATCCGCACCACGGATGAAAAGAAAGTCGCGCTGCGGCGACCCAGAAAGAGTCCGCACGCCACAGCCGCCAGCACTCCCGAGGCATGAATTTCTTCCGCCGTTAGATATGCAGCATAGGGTGTCACAATGCTGATGGTAATTTCGATCGGCGCGTCGTCTATATGTTGCTCCAGCCAGTCGATCATCTTGCCGAGTATCAGCCCGGTCGTCACGCCCCCGATTACCAGATACATCAGGCGGCCGGTGCCTTCCGCCAGAGAGGGGGTTTGTCCTGTAACCACCAGCGCTACTGCAAATTCAAGAGCGAGCAGGCCGGTGGCGTCATTGATGAGGCTCTCTCCTTCGAGAACGTCGATGATGCGCCGCGGCAGCCCGACACGCTTGGCGATGGATGTTGCCGCGATCGCATCGGTGGTGGAAACTACGGCGCCCAGCACCAGTCCCAGGCGCCAATCGAACCCTGGAAGTAACCAGTGTGCGATCAAGGCGACGCCTAGGACTGTGAAGCCTACCAGGCCGAAGGCCAGAAATGAGATGCTCATCAGGTTGTAGCGGAAATCTCGCCAGGAGGTGGTGAAACCCGCCGCGAAGAGCAACGGCGGCAGCACGCCCAGAAAGATAATGTCCGGCTCAAGGTTGAAGCGCGGAATACCCGGCAGCAGGCTCAATACCAGGCCGCCGATCACCAGCAGGATCGGATAGGGAGTCCTGAGCCGGTTCGCTAGTGCGCCGAATCCCACAACGAAGACCAGAAGCACAATGAGAACCAGCTCTAGATCCTGGATGGAGGTTGCCATGGGTCCTAAAACAGCTAGTGTAGACTTTCCGATAAAGTAGCTAGGTAGCAAAAGGAGCAGTCATGAAACGAATTCCGGTCAGTGTTCTGTGCTGGGGGTTGCTGGCTTTGCCTGCAGCAGCGCAACAGGGCGCCAAGAACGGCGAGTGGCGGACCTACGGCGGCGACCTCGGCAATACACATTATTCGCCGCTGGACCAGATCAATCCCGGCAATTTCGACAAGCTCGAGATCGCCTGGCGGTTCAGCACCCGCAGCCTGGGCCCGCGTCCGGAATTCAACCTTGAGACGACTCCGCTGATGGCCAACGGCATTCTGTACGCGACTGGCGGAACGCGCCGGTCTGTCGTGGCGCTGGATGCCGCCACCGGCGAACTCTTGTGGACGCACAGCGAGAAGGAAGGGGCGCGCGGCACGGCGGCACCCCGGCAATTGTCCGGACGTGGCCTGGCTTATTGGACCGATGGACGTGAAGAGAGAATTCTCTACGTTACGCCCGGCTATCGCCTGGTCGCACTCAACGCGAAGACGGGAGCTCCGGTGTCCACGTTCGGGCAAAACGGCATCGTCGATCTGAAGCTCGAAGATGATCAGCAGATCGATCTTGTGACGGGCGAGGTCGGTTTGCACGCCACGCCTGTTGTGGCTGGAAACACAGTAATTGTTGGGGCCGCGCATCGTTCGGGCGGCGTGCCTCGCAGCAAGACCAACGTCAAGGGTTACGTCCGCGGCTTCGACGCGCGCACCGGCAAGCGCCTGTGGATTTTCCACACCATTCCCAAGCCGGGAGAGTTCGGCTACAACACCTGGGAAAAGGATTCCGCGGATTACACCGGCAATGCCGGCGTCTGGGGACAGATTAGCGTAGACGAAGAGCTGGGAATGGTCTACCTTCCTGTAGAGCTGCCTACCGGCGATTATTATGGCGGGCATCGCCCCGGCGCTGGGCTGTTCGGCGAGAGCATCGTTGCGGTGGACCTCAAAACCGGCCAGCGCAAATGGCATTACCAGTTGGTCCACCACGGCATCTGGGATATGGATATTCCGTGCGCTCCGATCCTGGTAGACATCACGGTCAACGGCCGCGCGGTTAAGGCGCTCGCCCAGCCCACCAAGCAGGCGTTTCTATATGTGTTGGATCGCGTGACGGGCCAGCCCATCTGGCCGATCGAGGAAAAGCCGGTGGAAAAAGGTACTGTTCCGGGCGAATGGTATTCGCCTACGCAGCCGTTTCCGACCAAGCCCCCGGCTTACGATCTTCAGGGATTTCAGCTCAAGGACTTGATCGATTTCACGCCCGCTCTGCGCGCGGAGGCGGAGAAAGTAGCGTCCCTGTACAAGTTGGGACCGGTCTTCACGCCGCCCGTTCTGAGCAAAGCGGACGGTCCATTGGCCACTTTGGCGCTGGCGACCGCTGGTGGAGGCACCAATTGGGCGGGCGGCTCCTACGATCCTGAAACCCACACGGCCTACGTGTTTTCGCAGCGCTCCATCAGCACGCTGGGACTGGTTCCCGGAGACCCGAGGATGACCGATGAAGCCTATATTCAAGGAACGGCGCGAACTGGTCCCCGGACGACGGCCGGGGCAGGCGCAGATGCCGCCGCTGATACCAGACCCGCCGCTGCGCGCGAGGCCGATGGCGGCGCCGGCTTGACCGTTCAGGGACTTCCGCTGGTGAAGCCCCCTTACGCGAGCATCAGCGCCATCGATCTAAATCGAGGCGAGATCCTATGGCAGGTGGCCCATGGCGAAACCCCGGACAATATCCGCAATAACCCGGCTCTTAAAGGGTTAAACATCCCGCGCACCGGGCGTCCCGGGGTGATCGGTACGCTGGTGACCAAAACCGCGGTCATCGCCGGAGAGCGAGACTTCTTCACCAATCCCGCGGGAAAGAGGGGAGCCCTGCTGCGTGCCTATGACAAGAAGACCGGCAAGGACGCCGGAGCCGTGTTCATGCCGGCTGGGCAAACCGGCACTCCCATGACGTACATGTTGAACGGCAAGCAATATATAGTGGTTGCCATCGGCGGCACCGGTTTTGAGGCGGAATTTATCGCATTCAGGCTTCCGAATACGGCACCCTAGCTGGTAACCTATCGCTCCGCAACTCCGCCGTCTATAATGGCTTACGTGATTTGTGCCTCTAATCGTCGCGACTTCATGCGGACTCTGGCCGCAGGGGCCGCAGGCTTGTCGATCGCGAGGACGCAGACTGTTTCAGCACCGATCACTGCGGCTAAGATAGCCGACAACTTGGTCCATATCACTGGAGCCGGATCCAATGTAGTACTCCTAAGGGGACCCGAGGGCGTGCTGCTGGTCGATGGCGGCTCACCGGATCGCTCGGCGGAGTTTTTGAAACTCGTCGCCGAACAATCCGGCGGGCGCAAAGTACAGACGCTGTTCAATACCCACTGGCACCTGGAAAGCACCGGCTCCAACGATGCCTTGGGAAAGGCCGGCGTAAAGATCATCGCCCACGAAAATACCCGGCTGTGGATGGATACCGATATTATCTGCAAGTGGCAGAACAAGACGTATCCGCCGCGCGCCAAGCAGGCGCTGCCGAACGAAACCTTCTACACGACCGGAAAACTGAGCTTCGGGAAGGAAACCATCCAGTATGGATACCTCGGCCAGGCCCATACCGACGGCGATATGTACGTGTTCTTCCCCGGTCCTAACATCTTAGTAACCGGCGATGTCTTTACACCCGGCCAGTATCCGATTCCGGATTACTCGACATCCGGATGGGTCGGCGGGCTGCTGGATGCATCGAAAACGTTGCTGGCGCTAGCGGACGCGCAAACACGCATTATTCCCGGCAACGGTCCAGTCCAGACGCATGCGGACTTGCAGGCACAGGTAGACATGTTAGGCGTCATGCGGACCAAGTTTGTCGACATGATGCGGAAGGGCATGGGCGCTAAAGACATGCTGGCCGCAGGTCCCACTAAGGAGTTCGACGCCAAGTGGGGAAATCCGGAGTTGTTCATCACCAACGCCTATCCGGGTTTGTGGGGACATGTCCGCGAGCTCGGCGGAATCGTTTAGAAGAGCGGAGAATTTGATGCGTTACCTCGTCGTAGCTGCGACTTTCGGGCTCGCCCTGATATCCGTATCCGGGCACCTAGGCGCACAGCAGAAAGCTGCACCAACTAGTGCCGCATCAGCGGCGTCGGCAAGAATCCTTCTGGACAAGTACTGCGCCACCTGTCATAACCAGCGCCTCAAAACGGCGAATCTGACGTTCGACGCCATGGATCTTTCGCACGTCGCCAGTGACGGCGCAGTTTGGGAAAAAGCGGTCCGCAAGCTGCGCGGAGGCATGATGCCCCCGCCCGGCGCGCCTCGGCCGGATTTGACTGCTGTCGACTCCTTCGTCTCGTGGTTGGAAACTTCCCTGGATCAAGCCGCGGCGGCCAATCCGAATCCCGGTCTGGTTCCGCTGCACCGGATCAATCGCGTCGAGTATTCGAATTCCATGCGGGAGTTGTTCGGGATCGAGGTGGACGCCACGGCGCTTTTGCCTGCCGACGATATCAGCGACGGGTTTGACAATATCGCCAACGTGCTGAAGGTGTCGCCGTCGTTTCTGGATCAATATATAACCGCTGCGCGCGCGGTCATACTTCAAGCCATCGGAAAGCCGCTGTCTACTGACGCCGTGCGCGTGACCCTTCGCGGAACTCCCGCCGAGCCTGCGGATCTGCCTCTCGGAACCCGAGGCGGAACGGTGGCCGAATATCTGTTTCCTGCCGACGGCGAATATGAATTCCGCATGGCCGTAGGGGGCGGAGGAGGCCGGGGCGGACGCGGCGCAGCACCCCCCGCAGTAGACACGGAGAGCGTAGTTACGTTGGACGGCGTCAAGATATCCACTCTCGGGCGCGTGACCGTCAAGGCCGGAATGCACAAGATCGCCTTGAGCACTCCGGCGCGGAGTTTCATCGAGAACGAGACGATGCTGCAATCCTTCGTTCCGGGCGGCGCGGGTCTGGCATACGGCGGAGCGGGCGGCGGCCGCGGCGGCGCGGCGGCGGCCGTTTCCGTCAATGGCCCCTTCAATCCCACCGGCAATCGAGCGGAGCCGGTGAACCGCCAGCGCATTTTCGTTTGCCATCCTCCGGATGCGGCCGAAGAAGCTGCCTGCGCGTCGCGCATCTTCGCGAACATCGCGCGCCGGGCATTTCGGCGGCCCGTCACAGATCGCGACCTGGCTGCACCGCTGGCGTTCTTTAAAGAAGCGCGCAAGTCTGGCGATTTCGAGAGAGGCATTGAGGGCGGCCTGATCGCAATTCTGGCGAGTCCCAAATTTCTGTATCGTGCCGAGATCCCTCCGCAGAACGTTGCGGCTGGTTCCATGTATCGCATCAGCGATCTGGAATTGGCGTCGCGCTTGTCGTTTTTTCTGTGGAGCAGTATTCCCGACAATGAGCTTCTAACGGTGGCGGAACAAGGCAAGCTCAAAGATCCGGCGGTTCTGGAACAACAAGTGAAGCGCATGCTGGCAGCGCCTCAGGCGAAATCGCTGGTAACAAACTTCGCGTTCCAGTGGCTCAGGGTGCGCGAGATGGCCAGCTTCGAGCCCGATCCCATCATCTATCCTGCTTTTGACGCCAGCCTGAAGCGCGCGTTCCAACGCGAGATGGAATTGTTCATCGAGAGCGTTTTTCATGAAGACCGGGGTGCCCTGGATCTGCTGAACGGGAATTACACCTACGCCAATGAGCGTCTGGCGTTGCACTACGGCATTCCGAACGTCCGCGGCGATCAGTTCCGGCGAGTCGAGCTGGAGGACCCGAATCGCTGGGGCTTGCTCGGAAAAGGCGCGATCTTGATGGTCACGTCGTATCCGAATCGGACCGCCCCGGTACTGCGCGGAGCGTTCATTCTGGAAAGTATCGCCGGGACGCCGCCTTCGCCGCCTCCACCTAATGTGGAAGCATTCAAGGAAAACAAGGAAGGCGAGCAGGCCAAAACCGTTCGCCAGATCATGGAACAGCACCGTGCAAGTCCCTCCTGCAACGCGTGCCACGGCGTGATGGATCCGCTGGGCTTCGCGTTCGAGAATTACGATTCCATCGGTATGTGGCGCGTCAAGGATAAATTCGCCCGAACAGTAATCGATTCCGCCGGGAAACTGGTGGACGGAACCGCGGTGAACGGTCCTGCGGACGTGCGTCAGGCACTGATGAAACATCCCGAGCAGTTCGTTCAAACGATGACGGAGAAATTACTGACCTACGGGCTGGGCCGTCGCCTGGAATATTACGACATGCCGGGGGTCCGCAAAATCGTGCGGGATGCCGGGCGGGATAACTACCGTTTTTCGTCGATCATCATGGGAATCATCCGCAGCGCTCCTTTCCAAATGAGCGTGAAAGTTTCGGAAACAGCGGCCAAGTCTACGGAAACAGCCGCGAAATCCCCGAAAAGAGAAGCAGCGAGGAATTGAGAAAGTGAGTCTGTAATGTTCATCACTAAAAAACATCTCTCGCGCCGGACGCTCTTGCGCGGCGTGGGCACTGCATTCGCGCTCCCTTTACTGGATGCGATGATTCCCGCGCACACTGCTCTCGCGCAGACCGCTGGGAATCCCACGCCGCACCTGGGATTTATCTATTTCCCTCACGGCGCTGTGATGAATCAGTGGACGCCCAAGACGGAGGGCGCGAGCTTCGAGCTCTCGCCGATTCTCAAGCCACTGGCTTCTTTCCAGAAGCAGTTGACTGTGGTGAGCGGACTCGCCAACAGGCCGGCAGTCAGCCCTGCCGTTCATGCGATTACGCCCGGCACTTGGCTGAGCTGCGTGCATCCGCGCGCCAGCCAGGATCCTTTCGGCGGCCCGACCGTCGATCAGATCGCCGCCCTGCACATCGGCCAGGACACGCCCTTCCCATCGCTTGAAATCGCCACCGAAACACGCGGCGGAGGCGGCTCCTGCGACCGTGATTTCGGCTGTAGTTACGCCGGCACGATTTCTTTCCGCACGCCTTCGACGCCCTTGCCCATGGAGAACGATCCGCGCAAGCTGTTCCAGCGCCTGTTCGGCCAAGGCGACACGCCGGAGGAGCGCAAGCGCATCTCCAAGCAATATTCCAGCGTCCTGGACCTGGTTTCCGAAGAAGCGGCCGATCTACGGCGCACTCTGGGCCCGCAGGATCGCGTGATGCTGGGCGATTATCTCGACACGGTGCGCGAAATCGAGCGGCGCGTCCAGAAGATGGAAGCTCGCGACCTTTCACACGTGAATATCCCCGACGCGCCGGGCGGAATCCCGGCCAGCTTCGAACAGCACATCACGCTCTTGTTCGATCTGGTTGCGCTGGCATATCAGGCCAACATGACGCGGGTGTTCAGCTTCATGATGGCGGCCGAGGTCAGCGGGCTGACCTATAACCAGATCGGCGTTTCGGACGCGTTCCATCCGCTCTCGCATCACAACAACGAACAGGCCAAGATGGACAAGCTGGTGAAAATCCAGACCTATCACACCGACATTTTTGCGAAATTCCTAACCAAGCTCCAGAAGATGCCGGACGGCGATGGGACCATGCTGGATCACTCAATCATTCTCTACGGCAGCAACATGAGCAACAGCAATCTGCACAATCACGACCCGCTGCCGACGGCGCTGGTGGGCGGCTGGAAAGCGGTCAAGGGGGGCCAGCACTTGCGGTATCCCGACCAGACTCCGCTGGCCAACATGCTGCTCACGATACTCGATCGCGCGGGGGTTCCCGAGGAGAAATTCGGCGACAGCTCAGGCAAGTTCGCGGAGGTCTAGCCATGAACCTGCGCATTGGATTGCTCTCCTTCGCTGTTGCCAGCTTCGCACTCGCTGCCGACATCAACACGACTTCATCCGATGGCACCACCCCGCTGCACTGGGCTGCCCACAACAACGATGCCGCTCTGGTCGACAAACTCCTCAAAGCCGGAGCTGATGCCAAGGCGAAGAACGAGTTCGGCGCGACGCCTATGTCGGAAGCAGCATTGAACGCGAACACCGAAATCATCGAGAAGCTGCTGAAAGCCGGCGCCGATCCGGATTCCCCCAGCGCCGACGGGCAGACCGCCCTGATGCTCATCGCCCGCAGCAATAATGTCGCCGCGGCAAAACTCTTGCTGGATCACGGCGCTCATGTGAACGCGAAGGAGTTGCAAAAAAATCAGACCGCCCTGATGTGGGCTGCCGCGCAAAACCAGGGTCCCATGGTCAGGGAACTGGTCGCGCACGGAGCCGAAGTAAACGCGCGGGCTGTGATCAATGACGTTCCGTCGCAGGTGAGCACGGAGCCGCGCGCGCAGTATCGGTCGTACGGAGGCCTCACGGCAATGCTGTATGCCACCCGCGAAGGGTGCCTGGAGTGCGTTCAGGCCATGGTCGAAGGCAAGGCCGATTTGAACCTGGCGGATCCGGAAGGCGTCACTCCACTGATCACGGCCATCTGGAATGCGCACTTCGATGTCGCGGCGTATCTGATCAAGGCCGGCGCGAACGTGAATAAATGGGACTGGTGGGGCCGAAGTCCGCTGTATCTCGCCGTGGATTACAACACGCTTCCGCACGGCGGAAGGCCGGACAGTCCGTCCGTGGATGAAACCACGCCGCTGCAGGTGATCGAACAGTTGCTGAACGCCGGAGCTAATCCCAATCTGCAATTGAAGCTGTTGCCTCCATATCGCAGTATCGGCTCGGATCGCGGCGTGGACGCCATGCTGACCATCGGGGCGACGCCGCTGCTCCGTGCAGCCAAAGCGTTGGATGCGCCGTCGATCAAGTTGCTGCTGGAGCACCACGCGAAGATCGATCTCCCCAACAACCAAGGCATCACGCCGGTCATGGCAGCGGCGGGACTCGGATCGGTGGACGCTGATACGCGCGGGCTATACACCACCTTCGACGTGCAGCAGAGGTCGATCGATTCTCTGGATCTTTTGCTGAAGGCCGGCGCTGACATCAACGCGGCCGGCGGTCGCAGGAGGCAGACTCCTCTCGCCGCGGCGGCGTACTGGGGATGGAATGACGTGGTTCAGTACTTGTTTGATCATGGCGCCAAGCTGGACGTCAAGGATTCGGGCGGGATGTCGCCCATTGACGCGGCTTTGGGCAAAGCCGGCGGGAACAGCCGCGGCGGCCAGCGTATCGACGTGCACGAGGACACCGCGGCGTTGCTCAGAAAACTCGGCGCGAAGTAAGGCTACTTCTTTACCTGATCGATGTCCACATCCAGGTTGTGGCCGACGCGGAAACCGATCACGCCATCCGTATGGACCTTGCTCTTTGCAAGGCGTGTCACCTCGGTGCCGTTGACGGTGAAGATCACATTATCGCCCTGGACCTGAATTCCCAAGACGTTACTCTGCTTGCCATCGGCGCCCTGCTTTACGATTGCCGCGTTCGGGGTCCAGTCCACTACAGTTTTCGGGGCGGCACCCTCCCAATTAGAGATGAAGTACTCACCCCCTTGGCGGACCAGGAAATACGTATAGGTCGGTGAGGGGCCCATATTCGTTCCACCGATCACGATGCCATAAGAGATCGGATGGGAGGCTCTGGCCCGCTGATTCACCCGCGCCGAGTACGTGTAATTTCCCGACTTGGTCCAGTCGTTGCGGTAGATGGTTCCCCCAGGACCCATCGACACGTGGTACACGTCGCCGGTCTGGCTGAATTTGATCTGGGCAGGCGTTCCGCGGTCCGGACGTGCATTCCAGCCTGCTGGAAATTGGCCGCCAACTACCGCCCGGTCCGGGTCAGCCTTGCCGCCCTCTTGGGCAAATACCGCGACGGTCGCCGTTAGAGCGAGCGCCACAACGAACATACGAGGTTTGAATTTATTGATCATAACGGTGATCCTATACAGCCGAGTATATCAGTCCATTGTTGCGCCAGATAGGGTTTGGCAATACACTACATTGTGATATGAACCGAACCAAGTCATTGATGATGCTGGCGCTGGGCGTGGCCTCGTTCGCCATCTGGAACCTGACGCCCGTCCGGGCGCAGCAGGGAACGCCCGCCTCAGGCGAGTGGCGGGTGAACGGCGGCGACACCGGCAGCACGCGCTATTCTCCGCTGGCTCAGATCGATGCGACCAACGTCAAGGATCTGCAAGTCGTGTGGCGCTGGAAGGCCCAGAATATGGGACCCGCGCCACAGGCTGCCTGGGAAGTCACTCCGCTGATGGCAGGGGGCAAGTTATTTTTCACCGCCGGCACCGGGCGGACCGTCGTAGCCGCCGACGCGGCCACCGGCGAAACTCTGTGGACCTATCGCGGTGACGATACCGCCGAGCGCGGAGCAGTTCGCGCCAACAATCGCGGAGTCAGCTATTGGAGCGATGGCCGCGGCGACGACCGGATCCTGTTTATCACGCCCGGCTATCAGCTCGTTGCGTTGAACGCCAAGACTGGAGCGCCGGTGCCGAGCTTTGGAAAAGACAGTCACGTGGACCTCTGGCTGGGCCTCGACCGGCCGGTAGTGCAGAATGGCACCATTGGCGCCACCTCGCCTCCCATCATCATTCGCGATGTTGCAGTGGTCGGCGCATCTCTCAAAGTCGGCGTGGCGCTGCCGACACGCCTGAACACGCCGGGCTACATCCGCGGCTTCGACGTCCGCACCGGCAAGCTCCTTTGGACCTTCCATACGGTGCCGCAGGCCGGCGAATTCGGCGTCGAGACGTGGGGCAAGGACGACCGCGGTCAGGATTCTTGGAAGTTCACCGGCAACACCGGCGCATGGGGACCACTCACCGGCGATGAAGAACTGGGCTACGTTTACATTCCCGTCGAAGCGCCCAGCGGCGATACCTACGGCGGACAGCGTCCCGGCGCGAATCTCTTCTCCGATAGCGTCGTTTGTCTGGATGCCAAGACCGGGAAGCGCGTGTGGCACTACCAGTTGATCCACCACGAAATGTGGGATTACGATATTCCCGCCGCGCCCATTCTTCTGGACCTGACCGTCAACGGCAAGAAGATCAAAGCTCTGGCGCAGGTAAACAAGTCGGCCTTTACCTTTGTGTTCGACCGCACCAACGGCCAGCCGGTCTGGCCCATCGAAGAACGCCCCGTTCCCAAAGGAAGCGCCCCTGGTGAATGGTATTCACCCACTCAGCCTTTCCCGACTAAGCCTGCGGCGTTCGATCGCCAAGGCGTCACCGAAGCCGATCTGGCCGATTACACACCGGCGATCAAGGCTGAAGCATTAAAGATCGCCTCACAATACGTGCTGGGACCAATTTACACGCCCCCGATCGTAAAAGACACTGGCGGCAAGCTCGGGACGATTCAGCTTCCGGGCGCGGGTGGTGGCGCGAACTGGATGGGCGGCGCGGTCGATCCGGAGACCGGGATGCTCTACATCCCCTCAACCACCAGCCCGTACATTTCGTCGCTGGTTCCGGGCGGCGATCGCTCGGAGATGCCCTACATCGCCGGCGGCGGCGGTGGCAACACCAACGTCGCGGGCAGTCTGCCGCTGATCAAGGGTCCCTATGGACGCATCACTGCATTCAATCTCAACACCGGCGATCAGGCCTGGATGATTCCCAACGGCAAACCGTCGGACGCGATCGTGAACAACCCGGCGCTCAAAGCTGCCGGGATCGATGCCAGTAATTGGGGCGGCGGTCAGCGATCGCCGATCCTGGTAACCAAGACCATGCTGGTGGAAGGCAGCGCCGACTTGCGCTTCATCGACAAAAAGACTGGCGCCATTATTCGTGAGATGCCGC
>Ga0105238_10003067_pt1 | contig 16654 bp, 18 predicted proteins | sample KBSC34metaG_FD_81526 | JGI IMG/M metagenome (GOLD analysis project Ga0105238, IMG submission 81526) | Corn rhizosphere microbial communities from Kellogg Biological Station, Michigan, USA - KBS C3-4 metaG | ecosystem: Host-associated > Plants > Roots > Rhizosphere > Soil | place: Michigan, USA... | reverse complement strand
CGATCAAATCCTATTCCAAGGGGATGCAGCAGCGCGTCGGGTTGGCCCAGGCGCTCATCAACAATCCCGATTTGCTCGTTCTGGACGAACCCACCAGCGGTCTTGATCCGTTGGGCCGCATGAAGGTCCGCGAAATCATCCAGCGCCTGAAGAATGAGGGCAAAACCGTGTTCTTCTCTTCGCATGAACTGGGCGAGGTTGAAACGGTGTGTGACCGCGTGGCCATCGTGCATGAAGGCAAACTCAAGGCGGTCGGCACCGTCGCCGAGATTTCCGCCGGGCACGAAAACCTTGAAAAGGCATTTTTAAAGATCGTGGGCTTTCAAACTTCACCGCTGCAATGAACAAAATTATTGCCGTCGCCGGCGTCGTCATCAAGGAACTGTACCGCCGCAAGGATTTCTACGTGCTGTTTGTCCTCACCGCCCTGCTTACGGTGGGGGCCGGAGCCGTGAATTTTTTTCATGACGACAAGATCATCCGCTACGTCAAGGACGTCTGCCTGCTGCTCATCTGGATCTGCTCGCTGGTCATCGCCATCGTGACCACGGCGCGGCAGATCCCGGCGGAACGCGAGGCGCGGACCATTTTCCCGCTGCTGGCCAAGCCGGTTTCGCGTGGGCAGGTGATTGCCGGAAAATTTCTCGGCTGCTGGCTGGCGACCGGCATCGCGCTGCTGGTGTTCTACTTCTTCTTTGCCGTCATCGCCAGTTCCCGGGAGCACACCTGGCCGGTGTTGACCTATCTGGAGGCTGCGTGGATGCAATGGTTTCTGCTCGCAATCGTGATCGCCCTCGTGCTGTTGGGGTCGATTTATTTCGCCGCGCCGTCTTCCACCTCGACCATTTCCTTCATCGTCGTGGGTGGAATTTTGCTCCTTGGCGGGCATCTGAACAACATCGCGCTCGGGCAGCCCGAACCGATGCAGACCGTGCTGACCGTGATCTATTATTGCATACCGCACCTGGAATGGTTCTACCTGAGCGATTTCGTGGTCTATAATATGACCGCCCCGCCGTGGGTGAAGGTTTTGGAAGCCACAGTTTATGCCGTGATCTGGACCGGGCTTTTTCTCATGCTGGCGTGGCTGGGTTTCCGCCGCAAAAACCTGACGACATGATAAAGGTTTCCCCGCCATTGATGCTTGCGGCGCTGCTCGCGCTGGCCTTCACGCTTGCGATTGACCTGGCGCCGCAGGCGGGTGGCTGGAGCCAGGGCAAAAAGTCGGGCAATTTCCTTGGTCTCATGGTGGGCGACGGCCGCAAGCTGCTGGCCAGCCAGTTTTTCACCATGGCGGATGTCTATTTTCATAGCGGCTATTACCCCTCGGTCTTTGACAGTAACTCCGGCGAACAGAAGGAGATCATCTCCGCCAGCCACGGCAGGAAGGAGACCGAGGAGGAGGAAAAGGGCGAAGATTTCCTGGGCAAGCCGAAGAATTGGATCGATGCGTTCGGACGCAATTTTAAGATCACCCTGCATACCCACCTCGAACAGGGCAACGAACGCGAAATCCTCCCGTGGCTGCGTCTCGCCGCCGACCTTGATCCGCAGAAGGTCGATACTTATACCGTGGGAGCTTTTTTTTTGCGCGACCACTTGAACCGGCCGGACCAGGCGGAGGCGTTCCTGCGCGAGGGCCTGCGCAATAATCCTGACAGCAGCGAAATCCTGTTCGAGCTGGGCCGGCTCTACCACGACAGTTCGCACGATGTGAACCGCGCCCGCAACGTCTGGGAACTGGGGATAAAAAAGTTTCTCCAGCTCAAGCCGGATGAACAAAAGGAGAACCGGCTCGTGTATGAAGAGACCGCCATCAACCTTGCACACCTTGAGGACGAGGAGGGAAATTATGCCCGCGCCATCGACTGGTTCCGCGCCGGGCAAAAGGTTTCCCTGGATCCTGGCTCGCTGAATGTCCAGATCGAGAAGGTCCAGAAAAAGATTTCTGCCAAGCAGCCGTGACAATTCCGTCCGCTCTGCTTTAATTTCTCCGTGAAAGTGCGCTCGTCCAAAATCAAACGTCACACCAAAGAGACCCGGATTTCCATCCGGTTGAACCTCGATGGAAAGGGCCGGTCCAGGATCAAAACAGGCATCCCGTTCTTTGACCACATGCTCACACTGTTCGCGAAGCACGCGACCGTGGACCTGGATCTGCGCTGTGATGGTGACCTGGAGGTGGACGCGCACCATACGGTGGAGGATTGCGGCATCGCGCTCGGGCAGGCCATCGCCACGGCGCTGGGCGACAAGCGCGGCATCCGGCGCTATGGACACGGCTTTCACCCGCACAATCCGTTCACGGGCGAAGCCTATGTGCCGATGGATGAATGTCTGGCCCGCTGCGTCGTGGATTTCAGCGGGCGTCCCTACCTCGTCTGGCGCGGGCTGAACCAGTTTTCGCAGAAGAAGATTTCGGAGTCGGAAAAGAGCCAGGACATGTCCAGTGTCTTTCGCTTCGGCCTCGCACGGGAGTTTTTCCAGGGTTTCACCAACGAGGCCCGCTGCAACCTTCACCTTGAACTGCTCTACGGTGACGAGCCTCACCATATCGTCGAGGCGCTGTTCAAGGCCTTCGCCCGCGCCGTGGATGCTGCCCGCCAGCATGATCCGCGCATCGCTGGCCGGCTGCCCAGCACCAAGGGCAAACTCTGACTGTTAGTAATTGAATGGCGTAGGGCAGTTTTCAAATATCTATCGTTTTGTTGCTACTTTTCTATTGCCAGAATCGAATTTCATAGTATTCTTAATTAAGTAACCCAACGAAATGTTGTTGCCTATGAAATTATTGTCATCTCAACCGACGAGAAAAGCGTTCACCCTGATCGAACTGCTGGTGGTCATTGCCATCATCGCCATTCTTGCGGCGATGCTGCTGCCGGCGCTGGCGGCGGCCAAAGAAAAGGCCAGGCGGATACAGTGCTTGAGTTGCATGCATCAAATGGAGGTTGCCATCAATGTTTATACGTCCGACAGTCGTGACAAGCTGCCAGTCTTGACAGGCAATGCTTCGTGGGCTTGGGATTTGCCGGATTCCGCCGCGCAACCCATGTTGAGTTCCGGAATGACAAAGAAAACAATGTATTGCCCGAGCACGCAGCCAAAGTTCACCGACAAGGAAAACTGGGCAGGGACGCCGGGTGTGGCTCCGACTTATGGAGCCAATGCTGACAACCTTTGGAACTTTGGTCAGGCGTCAGCCACACCCGACCCCGTCAATGATTTTCACATTGTAGGTTACGCATTGGCTTTTTCGGGCGCTGCAAGCAAGTTGAATCAAACCAATCAAAACCAAACCCTTCAAGCCGAAAGAATTTCGTTTCCCCTGCTGGGAACATCGGTGGTCATTCCGGTTTCGGACCGCGTTTTGGTCTCTGACTGCATCATCAGTGTGGCTGCCGGTTCGATTCCAGGCACGGCAGCAGATAATTATACATCCGTATCCGGAGGGTTTAAACAAGGTGGCGTGATATATCCCCATGTCAGTGCTCATTTGAAAGGAGCTCTTCCGCAAGGTGGCGATGTTGGCTACAAAGATGGTCACGCTGAATGGCGCAAGTTTAACGTCATGGTGCCTCGTGGCGGTGGCAATAACACGCCTGTTTTTTGGTGGTGATGAAGTTTCTCAAAGGCGTCCAGCCCTCCGGCTGGACGCTTTTTTGTTTTCCCGACCTTGCTGTTCGCTGCTAACTTGCCGCCATGCGTATTTTGTCAGGCATCCAGCCCAGCGGCACGTTGCATCTCGGGAATTATTTCGGGATGATGCGGCCCGCCATCGAGCTTCAGGAAAAAGGCGAGGCGTTCTATTTTATTGCGGACTACCACTCCATGACGTCGCTGTTCGATGCGGGCGAGCGGCGTAAAAATTCACTGGATGTGGCGCTGGATTTTCTGGCGTGCGGGCTGGACCCCAAAAAGTCCGTATTCTTCCGCCAGTCCGATGTGCCGGAGGTCACCGAATTGTCGTGGATCCTCTCCACGCTGACGCCGATGAGCCTGTTGGAAAAGGGCCACTCCTTCAAAGACAAGTCGGCGAAAGGCATTCCCATCAATCACGGCCTGTTCGCCTATCCCGTGCTGATGGCGGCGGACATCCTGATCTACGATTCCAATGTGGTGCCCGTGGGCCAGGACCAGAAGCAGCACGTCGAGATGACGCGGGACATCGCCATCAAGTTCAACGAAGCGTATGGCCAGACCTTTGTGATCCCCGAGCCGCAGATTCGCGGAGAGACGGCGAAGGTTCCGGGACTCGATGGTGAGAAGATGAGCAAGAGCTACGGCAACACGCTGGAGATCTTTGGCGATGAAAAGCTGCTGCGGAAAAAAGTGATGGGCATCAAGATGGATTCACGCCCGCCGGAAGAGCCGAAGCCAGACGCGGACAAGAACCTCGCCATCCAGTTGCTCAAACTTGTCGCGCCGACGGATGTGGCGGCAGATTTTGAAAATCGGCTGCGCGTCGGCGGGCTTGGCTATGGCGACCTGAAGAAAGGGTTATTCGAGCACTATTGGAATTATTTTGCCGATGCGCGGAAGAAGCGCGCCGACCTGGCGGCCAATCTGGACTATGTCAATGGCGTGCTGGCCGATGGGGCATTGAAAGCCCGGACGCTGGCGCAGAAGGTGTTGAAACGTGCCCGCAAGGCGAGCGGATTGGAATGAGCAATCCGGCCGCAAACCCGGCGGCGCCAAACCGGCTGCGGCTGCGCATCACGGCGACTGCGGAGAGCATCGTGCGCTCGGGGCATCCGTGGCTGTTTGCGGACAGCATCCATGAATCGAACCGGGTTGGGCAAACAGGGGAACTGGCCGTCATCTTTGACCGCAAGGACAAGTTTCTCGCCATCGGTTTGTTTGATGCCGAATCACCCATCCGCGTCCGCATTCTGCATGCAGGCAAGCCGCAGACGATTGACACAGCATGGTGGCAGGAACGACTTGCACAGGCACAGGCACGGCGTGACGGCTTGTTTGACGCACAGACCACCGGATATCGGTTGATCCACGGGGAGAGCGATGGGTGGCCGGGGTTGGTGCTAGACCGATACGATTCGACGCTGGTGCTGAAGCTCTACACTGCTGCCTGGTTGCTGCGTCTGGATGAAATTCTCATGCTCATCAAGGAGAAGATTTCATGCGTACGGATTGTCTTAAGATTGAGCCGGAACATCCAGGCATCTGCCGAAAAGCAGTTCAAACTGAAGGATGGGCAAATCCTTTTTGGTACGGCGCACGACGGTCCGGTGATCTTTTCAGAGAACGGCGTTCGCTTTGAGGCCGAGGTTTTGCGCGGGCAGAAGACCGGGTTTTTTCTCGACCAACGCGAGAACCGGCGTGAAGTCGAATCGCTGGCATCGGGGCGACGTGTGCTGAATACATTCAGTTTTTCCGGCGGTTTCTCGGTTTATGCCGCGCGTGGCGGTGCGACCAGCGTGACCGACCTCGACATCAGCGCCCATGCCTTGGAATCGGCGAAACGCAATTTTGCGCTGAACCGGAATTTTCCCACGGTGGATGCGTGCCGCCATGAAACGGTGCAGGCGGATGCGTTTGAATGGATCGAAAAAGCCCCGGCTAAGTTTGACCTCGTCGTGCTCGACCCGCCGTCATTGGCCAAGCGCGCAGTGGAGCGCGAAGGCGCCATCCGGGCTTATGAACGGTTAAATTCACTTGGCATCAAACTGCTGGCGCGGGACGGGATTCTGGTCGCCGGTTCATGCTCGGCGCATGTGCCGTCGGCGGAATTTTTTGACGCGGTGCGCCGGGCAGCGGGCAAGTCGGGCCGGAAATTAGTCGAGTTGAAAACCATGCTACACCCGGCTGATCATCCGGCGGGCTTCAAGGAGGCGGAATACTTGAAGGTGATTTACCTCAAGGTTCTCACGTGACGTTCAGCGCGCGTGTTTCAGGAACCAGGTGAACAGCTCCGGGTTGGCGTAGGTCTGCGTCCAGCTATCGTGTTGCGCCTCGGGGTAGATGGTCAGCTTGATGTCTTCGCAGCCGGCTTTTTTCAAGGCATCCACCATGTGTTCGGATTCAGCAGGCGAGACCGTGTGGTCTTTGGCGCCGTGAAAAGCCCAGATGCCCAGGCTCTTCATCTGCGCCAGCGTGGCCGGATCGTAAATCTGGGCGAGGGTGATGCGGATGGTTTCGCCGCCGCCGCAGATGGGAGCCATCGCCGCAAATCGTTCCGGATGGGCGATGCCAAGGTTCCACGCCCCGAAACCACCCATGCTCAAGCCGGTGAGATAGACGCGGTGGGTATCGACGGGATACCGGGCTTCGATGTCGTCCAGAAGAGCGAGGAGCAAATCGTCCGACCAGATTTTTCCAGCGGGGCACTGGGGCGAGACGATGATGAAATTATCCCTGCCCACGTCGCGTTTGGCCGGGCCGTGTTTTGCGACGAGCGAGACATCGCTGCCGCGTTCGCCGGCACCGTGCAGGAAAAGAATCAGCGGCCAGCGTTTGGCGGGATCAGCACCGTAGCCGGCGGGCAGCGATAGCAGATAATCGGCGGTGAGGACCTGTTTGCGTTCGAGGGAAAATTTCTGGGCGGTCTGGCCGGGTTTCATGGTGGTGGAATCTTTCAAGCTGCTGCAGGCGCTCAAGCCAAGCAGCAACAGCAGAAGGGGCAGGCAGATGGGCTTCAGTTTCATTTTGCTTGTGCAGATTCAAAACAGTCGGAGCGATGGCGGCAAGTGTAATAATCTTTGCGTTCGGAATCCGGTTTGCCCAACATTTGCCGATGCCCCAACAACGCTGGCTTCGCATCATCCCGGTCGCGTTGATCATGTACACGATCTCGTATGTGGACCGTACGAATGTCTCCCTGGCGCTCGATCCGAATATCTCCACGATGATGCGCGACCTGCTGATGGACGACCGGATGAAAGGCAGGGCCGCGGGAATATTTTTCATCGGGTACATCCTGTTGCAGGCGGCGGGCGGTCATCTGGCGGGGCGTTGGAGCGCAAAAAAGCTCGTCAGCCTGTGCCTGATCTTTTGGGGCGCGTGCGCAGTTGGCTGCGGGCTGTCCAAGAGCTTCCGGCAGTTCGAGGTGATGCGTTTCCTGCTGGGCGTGGCGGAGAGCTGTGTTTTTCCCGCGACAGTGGTTTTGCTTGCCCATTGGTTTCCGCGCGCCGAACGGGCGCGGGCGAACGCCCTGTGGAACCTCTGCCAGCCGCTGGCGGTGGCCGTTTCCGCGCCCATCACGGGCTGGCTGCTCCACGCATACGACTGGCAGACGATGTTGATCCTGGAAGGGTGCCTGCCGTTTTTGTGGCTGCCAATCTGGTGGTTTTTCATAAGCGACCGGCCGCGCGATGCGAAGTGGATCTCACCGGAGGAGCGGGAGCATCTGGAAACGGTCCTGGAACGCGAGGCGAATGAACTGGAGCCGATGCGGGCGGTTTCGTTCTGGCAGCGGATTGTACGCCGGGAAATTTTGGTGATGATCGTGATCAACTTCCTGCATAACTCCGCGGCATACGGGTGCATGATTTTTTTCACGGATGGGTTAAAGGCAAAACATTTCAACGCCGTCGAATACGGATTTTTGTTCGCGGTGCCGTACGCTATCACCGCTGTCATCATGGTGCTGAATTCATGGCACTCGGACAAAACCGGCGAGCGACGCGGCCATGTGGCCCTGGTCTATATCCTCAGCGGCGTGAGCCTGCTCTTGAGCGTCTTGACGCGGGACCATTTCTGGCTTTCCTACGCTTTCATGTGCCTGGCGATACCCGGGCCATTTGCTGCGCTCGCCCCGTTTTGGGCGATTCCCAGCGAGACTTTGCCGCAGAACGTATTCGGCCCCGTCATTGGATTGGTCAATGCGATTGGCAACACGGGCGGATTTGCCGGGCCTTATATCGTTGGCTGGCTCAAAACTCAGTATGACAGCACCGCCATTCCCTTCAATGCTCTGGGCATCGGACTGCTGGTGGCGGCGGCGCTGGCGTTCTTGCTGCCGAAGACGCCGGCGGCTCAATGCGCGCCTGTCAGACCCAAAATCTGAACCAACCTGGCGACGATTTCTTCGGGGCCAGTTTCCGTATTGAAAGTCAGGGCATCGGCGGGCGGTTCGAGAATCGCCAGCTGGCTGTCCAGCAGGCTGGCGGGCATGAAGTGGCCGGTGCGATTCGTGAGACGCGATTCGATGACGGCCCGGGTTGCAGTCAGGTGAATGAACTGGACGCGCGCATCCCCGGCCTGAAGCTGCTCGCGGTATTTTGCTTTCAGGGCTGAGCAGGTCAGGGCGGTGAAAGTGTTTTTAGCCAACGCATCTGAAATGATTTTGCGCAGTGCTATAAGCCACGCGGCGCGGTCGTCATCCGTCAGGGGAATTCCGGCGCGCATCTTGGCGATGTTTTCCGGCGGATGAAAATCATCGCCTTCGTAAAAAACGATTCCGGTCTTTTGGGCGAACAACCGGGCCACTGTCGTTTTGCCGCAGCCGGTGACGCCCATGAAAATCAAGACGCGCGGCTGGGTGGACTTGGCGCTGCTCACATGATCTTCAGTTTGGGCAGATCCTGCGAGTCCACGAGGCCGACGGGTTCGCGTCTGGCGTTCACGACGATGAGGTCGTCAATGTTCCGCTCGTTAAAAATCTTCAGCGCCTCGGCCGCCAGCGCATCCTCGCGGATGCAGATGGGGTTGCGCGTCATGACCTTTTTCAACGGCTGCGACAGGAGGTTTTCGTCCGCGGCCATGTGCCGGCGAAAATCACCATCGGTGAACACCCCGGCGAGTTTGCCTCGCGCATCCACGACGGCGAGGCTGCCGGACCGGGCCTGGGTCATCACGAACAATGCTTCCTTGACGGTGAGATTTTCCTGCGCGATGGCATTGCGCTGGCCGCTGCGCATGATGTCTCCAACCTTGGACAGCATGGCGCGACCGATGGCGCCGCTGGGATGATGCTTGGCGAAATCCTTTTGCGTGAAACCGCGCGCCTCAAGCACCGTCATGGCCAGGGCATCGCCCATGACGAGCATGGCGGTGGTGCTGCTGGTGGGCGCGAGATTGAAGGGGCACGCCTCCTTGGGCACCTTCACATTGATCGAAACATCGCTGTGCTTGGCGAGAGTCGATTTCACATTGCCGGTGAAGGCGATGATCGTCACAGAAAAACGCTTGAGCGCGGGCAGCAGGTTGATCAATTCCTCCGACTCGCCGGAATAGCTCAGGGCGAGGACGACGTCACCATCATTGATGATGCCCAGGTCGCCGTGCAGGGCGTCCACGCTGTTGAGGACCACCGCAGTGGAGCCAGTGCTGGTGAGCGTGGCGGCGATCTTGGAGCCGACGTTGCCGGATTTGCCGATGCCGACGATGACGATCTTGCCGCGGCGTTTGAGCGTCTCCACGAGCGTTTCCACTGCGGCATCGAAGGCCGGGTCCAGTTGTGCGCGGACGGCCTTGAGCGCGGCCAGTTCGATGTCGAAAACTTTTCGGGCGTGGGCGATGTACGTCACGTGGGGAGATTGCCCGCAACGGAAACTGATTTCAACCGTTAAGAGATGTTCACGCGGACCATTGCTCCACACTTCGGGACAGATGCCGCACACCGGCGTTGCGGCCGGTCAGATTTCGTGGCTGACGGTGTATTGCTGGGTGACGCGCTCGAGGCGTTTGTTGTCCGCGCGGATGCGTGCGGCCAGCGTGCGGGCGGTGGCCTGCAGGAAGGGCGTGGCCAGCGCGGGCATTTCGTGCGTGAGACGGTTGAACGACGCGGCGGACAACCTTAGCAATGTGCTGTCCACGTTGGCGATGACATCTGCCGAGCGCGGACCGTGGTCGAAAAAGACCATATCGCCAAAAAAATCGCCGGGGCCGAAAGTGGAGAGGATGGTTTCCTTGCCACCGGCCATCGAGCGTGCGCGCAGTTCACCGCTCATCAGCAGGTACATCGCATCGCTGGCATCGCCCTGGTTGAACACCACGGTCCATTGCTTCACCTGCTGCACCTCGAGATATTCCGCCAGTTGCGCGAGCTGGGCATCGTTCAGGTCGGCGAGGATCTTGATGCGGCGCAGCATGCCGGGTTTGAAACCGGTCTGGGCGGGCTTGTTCGCCGTGGCGTCAATCACCGTGACGCCGAAATGGCTGTTCAGCTCCATCAGGTCGGCCGCCCGCTGCCACTTGCCGGCGCTGCGGGAGAAAATCCACGTATCGGGAATCACGCGCTCATCCTTGATCCAGTCGATGAGGACGGGCAGTTCAATGGGGCCGTACGGCGAATCATCCACGCCCCAGATGAAATATAGGTTGCTCGCTCCAAAGTCCATATTGCCAGTTCTAACATCTTCCCGCGAATTATCAAAAGAAAAAGCAGGACTAATCAGTAACCGGGTGTGCTTTTGGCGCACAGGGCCGCGCTCCGGCCAAAATCAACCGGTCAATCCGAGTTCGGATAGGAACCCAGTATCTTGACAAAGTTGCAATGCTCGCCCAGCAGCTTGATGGCTTTCGCCACCTTCTCGTCCTGATAATGGCCGGCGCAATCCACGAAGAAGAAATATTCCCACGCCTTGCGCTTGCTGGGGCGGGATTCGATCTTCGTCATGTTGATCTTGTATTTCCGGAAGGCGGCGATGGCCTCGTGCAACGCGCCGGCCTTGTCGGCCACACTCAACATCAGGCTCGTGCGGTCGTCGCCCGTTGGCGGACTGCAGGTGCGGCCGAGCACGATGAAGCGCGTCACGTTCACCGAATTGTCCTGGATGTCCTGCGCCAGGATTTTCAGGCCGTATTTTTCCGCGGCCAATACACCTCCAAGCGCGGCGGCAAATTTCTCCTTCGCCGCCAGTTCGGCGGAGCGCGCGTTGGACGAGGTCTCGACGATCTCCACGCGCGGCAGATTTTTCGCCAGCCAGCCGCGGCATTGCGCCAGCGACTGCGGATGCACGTACAGCTTTTTGATCTTCGCCTTCGGCGAATTGCTCATCAGGCACTGCTGGATGCGCAGGACGATCTGGGAAACGATCTTCAGATCGCTGTCCACGAACATGTCCAGCGTGTGCGTGACCACGCCCTCGGTGGAATTTTCCACCGGCACCACGCCGTAATCCGCCGTGCGCTTGCCCACCTCCGTGAAGACATCGCCAATCGTCTTCTGCGCGGAATAATTCAGACTGGCGCCGAATTTCTGGATGGCCGCCTGGTGCGTGAAAGTCGCCTCGGGACCGAAATACGCGATCGTCATGGTCTTCTCCAGCGCGAGGGCGCTGGACATGATCTCGCGGTAGATGGCACGGAGCTGGTCGTTCGTGATGGGCCCGGCGTTATGGGCGCAGACCCGGTCGAACACGGCGCGCTCGCGGTGCGGCGCGTAGATCTCCTCGCCGGCGGCGAGCTTGATCTCGCCGATGGCCAGCACGTGGCGCGTGCGCTCGTTGAGCAGCCGGACGATCTGCGCGTCCAGTTTGTCGATCGCCTGACGATGTTCGGAAAGGCTCATTTCAAGGAAAGCATGATGAATTAAGGATGAAGAATCAAACTCGTTTCGCGGACGTATCCGGCGCGATTTCCTTCGCCCCCATCGGGGGAGAAGGTGCCCGCAGGGCGGATGAGGGGGCGCTCGTACCGCCAGCCATGATGCTTCACGGTCACCCAACGCGGATTCCTTCTCCCCCAGTGGGGGAGAAGGCCAGGATGAGGGGGATGCCCCGCCGGCACGTTCTATTTCTTCGTTTCCCATTTGCGTCTTAACTTTTCCCCATCCGTGTTTGCTCTCGATCATCGGGTCTGTGTCCAGCGGTGGTTAAAATTCCTTCTCCGCCTCGGTGGCCGTCCGCAAGGACGACCGGCGCAGCGCCAGCACATCGTGGCACAGTTCCCGCAACCGGTTCCAGTCCGACTCATCCTCGCCGGACTTGAGCTTCTGCGCCTCCACCAGATAACGGGCGGCCAGCCACGCCACCGTTTTGTCCGCGATCGGACCGCGCGCCGCCTGGAACGTTTCATCCCCGTCGCCGCCCAGTTGTTTCAGCATCTTCAGCGCCTCCTGCTGCCGCAGCCAGTCCCCGTAGCCGCCCTGTTTCCACTCGGACAGATTCTGCGGCCGGATCGCGCTGCCCTCAAATTCCTCCGCCAAAACCGCCTGGACCTGCGGCAGGGAATTCAGCCACAGCACCAGCTTGTTGCCCCGTTCCCCGTCCAGCAACCGGCGGTTAAGCGCTTCGCGCACCAAGTCGGGCAGCCGGGCGATTTTCCCCTTCCTGGTAAAATTCATAAAAAGTGTGGAGCGTTGGAGTTCTTCTTCATTCTCATAAAACCATGATGGTTCCTATCTGTGTTTGCTCTCGATCATCGGGTCTGTGTCCATCGTTGTCGTGGTGCCGGTCATCGGCTCATCGACCTGTGGGAAAAATTCAGATTCATGGATCGGTGGGTTCGAAAAAATTGTAAGGTCGGATTTGGTCGGATTTGGTAGGATAAATCTGATTTCCGTTGGGCGCTGGCCGGTGCGGCTCGCACCAGTTCGTTCCCCGTAAACGCCGGAGCGCGGGTCTCCGGCCCGGCACGTTCCAAACTCCCGCCTCACAAACAATTTCTTCATTCTTACCTCTCCATTCTTTGTTTGGCTTGGTAGTCCTCATGCAGCTTCTGAATCCTTGGATCCATGCTCTTCTTCAGCCCCATGATCTCATCCACCTTGTCCACGCATGTCTTCAGCTCCTCATCCGTCATCGGCCGGTTGGGATCCAGTTGCTCATTGGCCTCCGCCAGCTTGGCCGCTTCGATGGCGTCCTTGTGCGCCTGCTGTTTGAACTCGAGCCGCTCCCGGTCCAGTTGCAGCCGCGCGGCGGACATGCCAGTGCGATGGAAATTCATCACATCCCGCGCCGCCTTCCGCATCAGTTTAAAACGATCCGGGCCGTCCGTTAGCGTCATCCGGTCGCGCAACGCCAGCAGATAATGCGGCGTCAGCCAGTTGGCGGCCATTTCCGTCACGGCCCCCGCCAACCGCTTTGATTCCGCCGTTTCCACGGTCATGCCGGTCATCATCTCCATCGCCCGGTTAAAATCCTCGGCCGGCGTGCTCATAACGTCCTCCTCATTTTAACGTTCGTGCTCGTCCTCGTTCTCGATTTAATGCCCATCCTCAGTTTCATTTTTTCAGTTTTCATGACCCGATGATGCCAGAGGGGGTTGGACATTGGCTGTCCAAGCGAAAAATAAATTACAGATGCGTTTTAACCCAATTTCCCTGTTTTTTGTACCTCGTGTCACAGCTATTGCTATGCGGGACAGATCATGCTGACAAAATCTGTCACTAAGCCATGTTAGGGTGGCGTCGTTCGATAAACATCAACAAACGACAAATATGAAAACTGAATCAAACAGCAAGGCTCTCGCGATCGCAAAAACGTACATTAAAGCAATTGCTGACAAGGATGTGGAAAAAATTGTGTCTGTGACGGCAGAAAATGTGATCTGCAATTCACCGTTGGGAGAAATCCGCGGGCTTGAAGCCTTTAGGAAATTCCATGGCGGTTTCGCACACATGCTCAAGAAGGTGACAACCCTTGCGATTTTCGGCGACGACGTGCACGCGGTCATTGTCTATAAGGCGGATACGCATCCGGTTCCGAACTCAATCGTGGCTGAGCACATTTTGGTTGAGCATGGCAAAGTTGCTGCAACCCGCGTGATTTATGACGCGACACCGTTCGCGGCATTTGTGGCATCACTGCCAAAGCATTAAACAATTTGGAGAATCATACGTGAAACGGATTCAATATCATAAATACGGCGGTCCGGAAACAATGCGGCTCGAAGAATTCGAGGCTGGCTCGCCACAGAGGGGGCAGGTCAAAGTTAAAGTCAAATTTGCCGCCATCAACCCGATTGATTGGAGGTTGCGGAAAGGCGAGTTGAAAATGATTACGGGGAAATCGTTCCCTCGTGCGATGGGCAGCGATTTTGCCGGAACTGTGGTCAGCGTCGGTGAAGGTGTGACTCGTTGTAAACCTGGGGATGCCGTATTCGGGCTGGCTCGCCTGAAAGAAAGCGGCGCTCTTGGTGAAGTTGTGGTAACAACTGAAAACTTTGTTGCTCGAAAGCCGGATGCTGTTTCCTTTGAGGCCGCCTCATGTTTGGGAACGCCCGGTGTTACCGCGTGGAACGGAATTGTTGAGAAGGGACGTGTGAAATCTGGCCACAGAGTATTCATCAATGGATGCGTTGGGGCGGTTGGGGCGGCTGCCGTACAAATCGCCCGGATGCATGGCGCTACGGTTGCTGGTAGTTGTAGTGGTGAATCTGTTCAATACGCCAAAGAATTGGGCGTTTATCCGATTTTTGATTATCGCAGCACCGATCTCGCCGCAATTGGCGAACATTATGACATCGTCTATGATGCCGCCGGCACATTGCCCGTCACAGTGGGGCTAAATTTGCTCAGCCCGGATGGCGTTTACCTCGATATTGTTCCAACGCCGATGAAATTTCTGCGTGCATTGTTTAACCGAAAATTGAAACCGATCATTTGCACACCGAAACCGTTAATCATGGATGAACTGTCCAGCGCGGCAGCATCGGGCAAGCTTGGTTTGCGGCTGGGCAAAACCGTGACGCTAGACAGGGCCATTGGTTTCATCGCATCGCTTGAAAATGGACAAAAAATCAATGGTAAAGGTCTGGTTGAAGTGTGAGTACGGGATTTATCAGCGTGTTGTACTGCTGACACTTTGACAGATTTTTGTTAACCTGCTCCTATGTCAAAGACCGGCCGGCTATTTGATCTTATGCAAATACTGCGTCGGCACCGCTATGCGGTTTCAGCGACAGAACTAGCGAAGGAAGCAAAAGTCTCCTTGCGGACGATTTATCGTGATATAGCGGCGTTGCAGGCAATGGGGGCGGATATTGATGGGGAGGCGGGAGTTGGGTACGTCTTGAAACCTGGCTTTTTGCTTCCCCCATTGATGTTCTCAGATGAAGAATTGCAGGCGCTCGCATTGGGAGTACAGTGGGTAACGCGGCAGACGGATGATGAGTTCGCGGACGCGGCTCAAAATGTGCTCGCCAAGATTAATGCGGTGATTCCATCTGAACTGCGACACAAGCTGAATGATAATGCCTTTCACGTTAGCCGTCGTTCACCTAAAACGGTGGTGGTCGATCTTAAAATGTTGCGCAAAGCAATGCGCGAGCAGCGAAAACTCTCGATTGTTTACGTCGATTTAAATGGCGGCAAAACAGAGCGGATCATTTGGCCGATAGGCATTGGCTTTTTTGAATCACGGCGGATTTTGGCCGGCTGGTGTGAACTGAGGAATGATTTTCGATGCTTTAGAACCGACCGGATCGAACGCATCTCGCTTCAGAAAGACTGTTATCCGGGCCGCCGAGACGAGCTCGTAAGACAATGGCGGTCTCAGGTTGACGAAAAGAATTCGGTGCAACTTTCCAAGACGTGAATTACCGCGAGAAGCTTTAAGTAGGGGTCAGGCCTGGAAAAATGACAGTGTGGAGGTCCGAACTGTTTCGCGGGGTGCTGCAAACGAGCGTTCAATGCTCTGGCTCCGCATCTTCCGTCAAACGTCGCCATTCTGGTGGATCGTCAAAGCGATGAACTGAGTGTCTTTTACGTCAACCGAGGATTCCTGTGCAGCCGAGCAACCTCACGGCGAGCTTACGCGGTAAAAGCTGCGTGCGTTGGCAGGGGCGTTCGTATCGGTAAATTGATATTGGCCCGCCGAAACGTTTGTCACGTAACCGAGTTTCTTCCAACTGCTCAACGCCAGCGCGACGTTGGTGCTGCCCCAGACCGTGAACGTCGCGCCCGGTGTGTTGGTGAAACTGAATTGGAACGTGCCGTTTCCAAGTTTTGCGGCGCTGGTCAAAGTGATCGCGGTCGTTGATGCCGGCGTGTAGGCATAGACATAGCCGTCAGTGCTCGTGACATAAAGGGTGTTGTTCGCCAGGGTGACGGTGTCGCCGTAGTAAAGATAATAAGGCGGGCCGCTGTAACTGCTGATTTGTTGTTGCACCGAGCCGTCGGCCAGCCGGAAGACATAAATGCCGTACGCGCCGGTTGCGATGAGCGCGTCATCCGTCACGATCAACGGGCCGGAAATATTTTCATAACCTCCGGGATTCGGGTCGTATTGCCGGACAAAGGTGCCGTTGGTTGTAAAAGCGCTGACCACTTTGTTTGAAATGGCATAGACGATTCCGTTTGCGATCGCCGGCGTGCCGCTAAAACCGCCGCTCACCGCCCACGCGTTGGTGTGGGTGGCCAGGTTCACGCAGTAGAGACTGTTGCCGGTGAAATAGGCGCGGCCATTGGCGGCGGCCACCGTGCGCGAGGACGCTCCGCCGGCAAGCCCGTTGGTCAAAGTCCAGTTGGCGTTGCCCGTCGCCGGATCCCATTCGGTGAAACTGCCGAGCCACGTGTAAACTTCTCCGTTGTAATACGCGGGAGTCCATTGGTCGGAACCGGCCAGTTGCACAAACCATTGTTGCGAGCCGCCGGCTTCATCGAAACCCGTCAGGCCGTGGTAGTAACCCGTATCCGCAAAAATCCCGCCGCCCGCCGCGACGGGCGCCATGTGTTGAAAAACCTGCGAGACATAGGGCGCGGACCAGTTCGTGTAGCCGGTGACCGCATTGAAACTGCTGAGGTACGAGG
>Ga0105238_10003064_pt1 | contig 16659 bp, 15 predicted proteins | sample KBSC34metaG_FD_81526 | JGI IMG/M metagenome (GOLD analysis project Ga0105238, IMG submission 81526) | Corn rhizosphere microbial communities from Kellogg Biological Station, Michigan, USA - KBS C3-4 metaG | ecosystem: Host-associated > Plants > Roots > Rhizosphere > Soil | place: Michigan, USA... | reverse complement strand
GGCGACGGCGAGCTGGATGAAGGCAATATTTGGGAAGCCATAATGTTTGGCGGCAAGTACGCCCTAAGCAACCTCACGGTGATTGTCGACCGCAACAATATCCAGATCGATGGCCCAACTGAACAGGTAATGCCGCTGGGCGATCTCGCAGCGAAGTGGCGGCCATTCGGTTGGCATGTGGTGGAGATCGACGGCCACAATATCCAGTCGATCATTGACGCTTGCAATATGGCCAAGGCTGTCGAAAACCAGCCCACGGTGATTATCGCTCACACGATTCCGGGCAAAGGTGTGGATTATATGGAGAATGATTATCGCTGGCATGGCAATCCACCCGGCACCTTGGATATTCCTGGAGATCCACCCAAGAAGGAGCAAGCCGCGGTGGCGCTCCATGAGTTACGCACTTTGGGCGGTCGGATTCGAGGCGAGCATGAGTAAAAAATTAGAATTGATGACATTATGAAAGTGCTGCTTATGTCCTTGGTGCTGGGAGCAATAGTAACCCTTCTGAGTTTGGTGCATAGCTATGCCACGACTGGCCAATACTGCAGTCCTGACCCAGGCCTAAATTCTAGAATCGATTGTAGTCTACAGGTCGGTAATCGTGGCTGGCCGCTAGTATATGTGATTTACCCTGATTTTCAACCAAGGCATGGCATTCAGGCACTTGAATTGATTGGTGATATCGCGGTCTGGTCAGCGTTGTCGTGGGGGATAATTTCCTTTGCAAAGAAGAGAAAGCACCATGCTTAATCCGACCATGCATTTAGCGGTTAATGTCCTTACCAAGGATGTGCAGCAAGAGCCAATTCGGGCCGGCTTCGGCCGCGGTCTGGTAACGGCGGGCAAGCGTAACGCGTCGGTAGTGGCGTTGTGCGCCGACCTTACCGGTTCGACCAAGATGGACGGTTTTGCCAAGGCCTTCCCCGAGCGCTTTATCGAGGTCGGTATTGCCGAACAGAATCTGGTGACGGTGGCTTCAGGTATGGCGCTGACTGGGAAGGTACCGTTTGTATCCAGCTACGCGGCCTTTTCCCCCGGTCGGAATTGGGAGCAGATCCGGACGACGGTGGCTCTCAACCAGACGAATGTAAAGATTGTCGGTTCTCATGCCGGTGTTTCGGTTGGCCCAGATGGCGCCACTCATCAGATGTTGGAAGACATAGCCCTCATGCGTGTATTGCCGAATATGACGGTCGTGGTGCCCTGCGATGCCGTTGAGGCCGAAAAAGCCACCATTGCACTAGCGGGCAATCAAGGAGGCGCCTACCTACGGCTAGCCCGGGAGAAGTCACCTGTTGTTACAACGGCGGCTACGCCATTTGCCCTTAATAAGGCTCAAATCTTTCGAGAAGGTAGTGATATCACCATAGTGGCTTGTGGCATCATGGTATACCAAGCGCTGGTGGCAGCTGAGCAGCTAGCCAAAAAAGGAATCGAGGCGGAGGTCATAAATTGCCCCGTGATTAAACCGCTGGATAATGTGCGGCTACTTGCCTCAATCAAAAAAACCGGTCGAGTCGTGACTTGTGAAGAGGGTCAGATCGCCGGCGGCTTGGGCGGTGTCGTCGCCGAGCTGGTAGCCGAACACAATCCGGTTCCGATGCGTCGCATCGGTATGCGCGATCACTTTGGCGAGTCGGGCGCCCCTGAAGAATTATTAGAACACTTCGGCCTGACCGCACCGCATATTGCGGAGGCGGCCACCGAACTTATTAAGGAGAAATCATGAACGAGAACATTCAAAAAGCCCGAAAACTCATGGAGCGGAGTCGCAAGGAGAAGTTCGCAGTCGGGGCGTTCAATATCGATAACCAGGAGACATTGACGGCGGTAGCACGCGCGGCCAAGGCCAAGAATTCACCAGTACTGGTGGAAGTCAGTCACGGCGAAGTCGAGATGATGGGTCTGGATAACATCCGCGATCTTGTCGATAACTACAAGGCGGATTATGGCATCGAGATGTACGTGAATCTGGACCATAGCCCAAGTGTGGAGGCGGCCAAGGCCGGGATCGATGCCGGCTTCGAGTTTATTCATATCGATGTTAGTCAGGCCAATCATGATGCGACCTTAGATGAAATCATCGTCGCTACTAAGGAAGTGGTGGAATACGCCAAGAAAACCGGTGCACTGGTAGAGAGTGAAGAGCATTATTTTGCCGGTAGCTCCAACGTCCATACCGAGAAGATCGACTATGAAGAGATAAAAAAGTACCTCACCAAACCCGAAGAGGCGGCCGAGTTCGTAGCTAAGACCGGCATTGATACCTTTGCCGCCTCGATAGGTAATTTGCATGGCAAGTACCCGGTGCCCAAAAAGCTCGATTTGGAGTTGCTGCAACGGATTCGGGAGACGATCGATTGTAATATCAGCCTGCATGGGGGCAGCGACACCCTCGGCCATTACTTTGTGGATGCGGCTAAAATCGGTGTCAGCAAAGTAAACTTGAATTCCGATATGCGCTACGCTTTTCGCAAGACGCTCGAAGAGCAGCTAAAGTTACATCCGGACGAATACGCGATTATAAAGCTCGAGGGCCCGGTAATAGATGCGGTCCAGAAGGTGATTGAGGAGCACATCGATTGGTACGGCTCCGCGGGGAAAGCGCGACTGTAAGTTAAGCTAGGAGTATGACCGCACCATTCTCTGCACAACTTGCTGATGCTACTGCCCATTTGCGCAAGCATGATCCCGTCCTCGCTCCGGTTATTGAGCGCTCCCCGGCTTGCAATCTGCAGCCACACAGCGATTATTTCCGGGCATTGAGTGGGTCGATTATAGGTCAACAGCTGAGTGTTAAGGCGGCGGCTACGATCAGAGCCAGGTTCACAGCTCTGGGCGGCAAAACATATCCGACGCCTGAACAGGTGCTCGGGTTTGAATCTGATGCCTTGCGAGAGGTCGGGCTTTCCCGCGCCAAAGTTACCTACATCAAAGACCTGGCCCAGCATGTTGTTGATGGTCGTTTGGATATTGAGCATTTGCCGGAATTGCCAAATGAGGAGATTTTGACTGAAGTGACTGATGTGAAGGGGATTGGGGAGTGGACGGCGCACATGTTCTTGATCTTTAGCTTAGGCAGACTTGATGTATTGCCGACCGGGGATCTGGGAGTCCGCAAGGGCATGCAAGCGCTGTATGAGCTACCCGAGTTGCCGGCGCCTCTGAAGATGCAGCAAGTCGCCGAGCGTAACAACTGGACGGGCTATGAGTCGGTGGCGGCGTGGTATATCTGGCGGTCGCTGGATATGACGGTAGCGATTTAATAGCATAAGCACTATAATATAACTATGGATCCTCAGGATATCCGGATTATTTCCTTTGGGGCGGCGACCCAGGACGTGTTACTCCGCGGCAAGGCTCTGCATGCCAAGCGCGACGTTCGCAGTGAAAGCTACGTCGAGCAATTTCCCCTTGGGGCCAAGCTCGAGCTCGATAGTGTTTATTTTGACATCGGCGGCGGGGCGAGTCACGCCGCTATCACCTTTGCACGGCAAGGGTTTGGCAGCGCTTTTGCCGGCAAAGTTGGCAAAGATCCGGCGGGGGCTGAGGTATTGCGGGTCTTGAAGCGCGAGAGCATCGACACTCAGCACGTGCGCGTTGACCAGCGTTGGGGCACCGGTTATTCGACCATTCTCCTGGCGGACAGCGGTGAGCGGACAGTGTTGGTGTATCGCGGCGCCTCGCATCATTTGCAGGTGGAGGATTTCTATACCGGCAAGGCTCTGGACGCCCACTGGTTTTATATCTCTTCTCTAGCTGGCAATATGGAGCTGCTCAAGAAACTCCTGCAACACGCTCAGAAGCACCGCATTAAAGTGGCTTTGAATCCGGGTGGTGGCGAATTGGCCAACGCCAAAAAATTGCGCAAGCTGCTCTCAATGGTCGATATCCTGATCGCCAACAACGAAGAGATGCAATTACTGTTCGGCGGGGACGGGCCAAAGCAAACTTTACTCCAAGCCATGCCCTTCTGCCCTTATATTGTGCTTACGGATGGTCCGCGCGGGAGTTATGCCTCTGACGGCCAGTCGCTGTATTTTGCCGGCCAGTATAAAAAAGTGAAGGTGGTTGACCGGCTGGGGGCTGGTGATGCGTTTTGTTCCGGGTTTACGGCCGGGATTGCTCAAGGTTGGGGGATCGAAGAGGCCTTGACTCTGGGGAGTGCCAACTCGACCTCAGTTGTCGGCGCGATTGGTGCTAAAACTGGGATCTTGCATGCCAATCAGCGGGTGAAGCCTATGAAGATCAAACGCTTGGGTATTTAGGAGGGGTGAGATGAGCTTACTGGCAACCTTTTTGGAGGCGCAAGAGCCGTTACTCGATAACGCATTGGGCCAACTCGAGACGCGCAGCGGCCACAAGGGAGTGGATGTTGCCCTGACCGCCGAAATCGCGAGTAAGGCCGGGAGAGTGATGCGGCAACTGGGGCTGGATCCTGATTGTAGCGGCGAGGAACTATACAGCGCCCTCAAGCAGGCTGTAAAGGAGCAGGATGCCCATTTGGCGCGTACCCTCGGCGGCGTCCACGTCGAGAACCCTACCGAAATGATTCCCTTGGCGTTGCGACGCATTGAGCAAATTCAGATGCCGCGGAGCTGCTTTGCGCTTAAATATAAGCGTGCCGGCGCCATACTCAAAGAAAAGCCGCCGCAGGCTCTGATGAAACGGCTGGGTTACGATGATTGCGCTACCATGCTCGCCAAGGAGGATTTGGCGGAACTATTCATTGCCATTCGCTTCACCGAAGGGCCGGACTGGTTGAATGATTTCGATCGCGTTTTTGACGAGTTGAAAGGCAGCGATTTCGAGGAGCGCCCCATCCGGCTGGTGCGTTTTGACCCGGCCAAGTGGGGTGACGTAGCAGCGCACTTTATCGAGAAAAAGAAACATATTAATACACATTCAAAGGAGATGGGCGTGGTGGCGATTCTGCCGCCTCCGAGCGACAAAATGGCGGCGATTACTACCAAGGTGGTGACGCTGACGTTGCACTACTACAACGAGGTACGCCTCTACAGTGCTTACTTCAAGCTGTTGCGCAAAAAGAAAAACTTTGGCCGCATCCTCAGTGAGACCCTGATTGCCGATACGCCCAACATCCCCTTGCTCGAGCACCGCCACATCCATTGGCGGGTAATCCAGCGTTACTACGGCAAGATTGGCGAGGGCGCCCAGCACCCGGAGATTTTTCAGCCCCACCTGCAGCCGGAGGACTTGCACTGGCGTTCGGCCGAAAAAATCCTCTACCAGATTGATCCGGAAATGGCGGTGTGGCAGGACATGGATTATGTGGCGGTACTGAAGGGAGCGGATATTGTCACATTCAACCTTATGGACGTGGTTTTGAGTTATGCCAATGGCATCCCCTTTCCCGATCGCTATCTATACCACTTCCGCGAGTCACTATGGAACGAGGTGTTTGCGCGCTACATGGGCGAGAAGGAGTTGCGCGAACAGTTGTTGGTAAAGCTTGACAACGCCATCGTGAAGCCCGAGGAGCTGCCGGTGTGAAGAAGGCAATTGGCAAACATCCGTATCAGATCTGTGTATCCGGTGCCGCCGGCGGCAATACCGTCAAACATGCCTTTGGTCTAGCGGAAGCCGCCGGGAAGCAAATTGCCGCGCGTGGCCAGACCCTGCTAACGGGCGCGACCAACGGCTTACCTAATTTTGCCGCCAAGGGGGCTAAGGAAGCCGGCGGTATGTCGATTGGGTTTTCGCCGGCCACTACGCGGCGGGAGCACGTTAAGGCCTACCGCCTACCGACGGAATATTATGACAGCATAGTCTGTACCGGGTTTGGGTACATGGGGCGGGATTTGCTACTCGTGCGCTCGGCTGACGCCGTGGTAGTGGTTGGTGGTCGGATTGGCACATTGCAGGAGTTTGCCACCGCCTTCAAGGAGAAAACACCGATTGGTATTTTGGTGGGCTCAGGGGGCACCACCGACGTCATTAAGCAGGTGCTCAAGGCGGCCAAGGAGAATCGCCACACGGTTATATATGACGACGATCCGACGCGACTGGTGGATCGGCTGATCGTTATTCTAGACGCTATTTATCGAAAGTAATCTCGCTTATAGCATATAGGCGCAACCATTATGCAACGCAATACTTATGCTTGCTTCATTGGTCCAAAAAAGTTACAACTGATTACGTCCTGCTAACCCCTTAAGCTAGAGGTGGGCTGATGGAAGTAACGCTAAAAGAATTTATGCGCCACCACAATGCGTTGCAGAATCGCCAAATGTGGGCGAGGGCTCAGAAGATCTTTCAAGACTTCGGACCGCTCGCCTCGTGGAAGATCGACAAGCTTTTCGAGAACGCCATAGATCAGAACCGCGTTGATCGGGTGGTCAATGCACTCGAAGAGGCGTGGGAGACTTTCCTCGTAAAGATCCCCGACGAAGTGAGACGTCAGGTCGAGATTCGGCTCCTGATCGACCATATCTATGCCGAGCACTTTGAGCTGCGCATCGGTCTAAAGGCAGCGCTCGTATGACAGCAACGGAGGCCATTGACCCAGGTGCGTTGTCCGAGAAGCAAGCAGCATTCTTTCAAGCAGTTGGCGAGAGGTTCCCCGGCATCATTCCACTTGAGTTGCAAGAGGATGGCGCGGTGGTGTTTCGCGGCCAAGGGTCGATATGCCGGATAAACTCCGGTGGCGCAATCGAGACCTTGGGCGAGGCACCGGACTGCCCCAACTGTGCCGACAACATCATGCGCAAGATCGATGAAGGTCATGTAGTGGCTCAGTGCGACCATTGCGGTAAAGCCATGCGAGATCTTTCGGGAGGCAGCAACGACTAGCCCTCAAGCAACGAGCGAAAGCCCCTGCCTGGGGGCTTTCGCTATGGCGCAATAATATGCCTGTATCCACAGGGCATAGTTCAGCTGGTACAATGGGGAGATAATGTCCGGATTTAAACTCACCTCAAAGTATCAGCCTACCGGCGACCAGCCGAAAGCCATCGCCAAGCTCACCGATGGATTGCGGCGTGGCGATGAAGAGCAAACGTTGCTGGGCGTTACCGGATCTGGCAAAACGTTTACGATGGCTAATATCGTGCAGGAAATCCAAAAACCGACGCTGGTACTGGCTCACAACAAAACCCTAGCCGCCCAGCTTTATAGCGAATTTCGCCAATTCTTCCCCGAAAATGCGGTGCAGTATTTTGTGAGTTACTATGATTATTACCAGCCCGAAGCCTACATTGCCCGCAGCGACACTTACATCGAGAAGGATAGCTCGATTAACGAGGAGATTGATCGCTTGCGTCATGCCGCCACGGCCAGCTTATTGACGCGCAAAGATGTCTTGATTGTGGCTTCGGTAAGCTGTATTTACGGCCTGGGCAGTCCTGCTGACTATATGGAGATGACGGTTGAGGTGGCGGTGGGCGAAACTCGCCAGCGCGACAAGCTACTGCGCTTACTGACTGATATCCAATACACCCGCAACGATATGAGCTTTGAGCGGGGCACATTTCGGGTGCGCGGCGACACTGTCGAAGTATTTCCGGCGGGGGACGAGACCGCCTTTCGGATTGAGTTTTTTGGTAATGAGGTTGAGCGGATTCGTCAAGTCGAGCCGTTGACAGGAGAGGTGCTGGGCGACCGCAAGCAGTTGAAGATCTTTCCCGGCAAGCACTTTGTAACCCCCCATGAAAAGTTAATGCACGCGGTTAAAGGCATAAGCGTTGAGCTGGAGGAGCGGGTTAAGCTGCTCAAAAGTCAGGAAAAACTCCTGGAAGCCCAACGCTTGGAGCAGCGCACCAAATTTGATCTGGAAATGCTGGAGCAAACCGGGTTTGTGGCGGGGATTGAGAATTATTCGCGTTATCTGACTAACCGCGAAGCTGGGGAGCAGCCGGCGACGCTTCTCGATTACTTCCCGGACGATTATTTGCTGTTTGTAGATGAGAGCCATATGACACTGCCCCAGGTTCGCGGAATGTATAACGGCGACCGCGCCCGCAAGGAAACCTTGGTTGAGTACGGCTTTCGGTTGCCGAGTGCGTTAGATAACCGGCCCTTGAAATGGGACGAGTTTGAACGCCATATCAATCAGGTAGTGTACGTCAGTGCGACGCCGGCCGAGCTGGAGATGACGCGTTCGACGCAGGTAGTGGAGCAAGTGATTCGGCCGACCGGGTTGCTGGATCCGGAGATTGAGGTGCGACCAGTGGAGCATCAGGTGGACGACCTGATTGCTGAGATTCGAGCGCGGACTGCCAAGCATCAGCGCGTGCTCGTGACAACGCTGACCAAACGCATGGCCGAGGATTTGAGCGAGTATCTCCAGGAGGCGGGCATCAAAGTGCAGTACCTGCACTCGGAGATAAATACGCTTGATCGCGTCGACATTCTCCATGATCTGCGTAGCGGAGTGTTTGATGTCGTTGTCGGCATCAACCTATTGCGAGAGGGGTTGGACTTACCCGAGGTCAGTTTGGTGGCGATTCTGGATGCCGATAAAGAGGGGTTCTTGCGCAGTGGGCCAGCGCTGATTCAAACAATTGGGAGGGCAGCTCGCCATGTGGAAGGCCGGGTGATTATGTATGCCGATGTGGTGACGCGCTCGATGAAGTTGGCCATCGACATCACCACTAAGCGGCGTGAGCTTCAGGCGGCTTACAATAAGGAGCATGGGATTACGCCGGAAGGCATCCAGAAGGCGCTGGCGGAGCGAATGCAGGCGGAGCAAGAAGCTGAGACCTCAGATATCAAGCCATTAAATATTAAAGATATTCCCAAGGATGAGCGCCAGCATCTGATAAAGGAGCTCACGGTGCAAATGAATTTGGCGTCAGAAAACTTGCAGTTCGAAAAGGCTGCCACCTTGCGCGACCAAATCGAAGAGGTGCGCGAGGCTTCAAAGCCGAAAAAGACCCGGCGCTAATCTTCACAAACCCTTTCTAATATGGTAAAAGTAGGTTGTTCTTGCATTCGAGCAAGGAGGCATCGTGAGACTTCAATTTTGTCGTTGTGCACGGGGTTTGATATGACACGCAGCCAGTCGGATCGTGAAGATCAACGACGGGGTACCTTGCGGCTGTTGGCAAGCTTGTTTTTTGTGGCCAGCACCGTACTGCTCGTGGGTTGGCTCGAGAGCGGTAGCACAGGAGCGCGGGCAGCCATGGCGATTTGTACGGTAGCAGCCATCATCAGCTGGATTGGCTTGCCGCGTGAGGAGCATGAGGCAGTGCCTGACCCACCAGCGGGTCAACCGTCATCCATAATGCCAAGCGTTGGGGTATGTGTATTCGCAGCTCTGATGTGGGGCACCTTGGTGGGGCCATCAACCTACTTCTGTATCCGCCTTCTATCAGGTGCAACCATGTATCTAGCCTGCATAGGGGTTACGAGTATGGCCGGGTCTTTGGTGGGAGGGCTGCTGGTATGGCGGCGACCTCGCTAACTAGTACGAAACGTGATGCTCTCCCCTAATCGGGAGGGCATCACGCAACTTGCAATTATTATCAACCGCCGCCTGGTTACTTGAATATTGGGCAGAAAATCCGTATAATCAGAACTTGTATTTGTGGGGCAACCAAGTTTGAGTATGCAGGATAAAATTGTGGTTCGGGGAGCGCGCGAGCACAATTTAAAGAACATCAATGTCGAGATCCCAAGGGATAAACTAGTAGTAATTACCGGCCTCAGCGGGTCGGGTAAATCGTCACTCGCGTTCGATACGATTTACGCCGAAGGTCAGCGGCGGTATGTGGAATCATTGAGTGCCTATGCCCGGCAGTTCCTGGGACTTATGGAAAAACCGGATGTGGATCAAATCGACGGACTGAGTCCGGCGATTTCGATTGATCAAAAATCCAGTTCCCGCAATCCGCGCTCGACGGTCGGGACGGTGACCGAGGTGTATGACTATATGCGGCTATTGTGGGCGCGCGTAGGGGTACCGCACTGTCCGATTTGCGGGCGGGAGGTCTTGCGCCAGACCTCCGGCCAGATTGTCGACCAGATTCTGGAGCTACCACCGACCACCCGGCTGATGGTCTTGGCACCGGTAGTAGACGACAAAAAGGGTGAGCATCGCGGCGTGGCGGAGGAACTGAAGAAAGCCGGATTCTCGCGGTTGCGAGTGGACGGCACCATCTACGACAGCGACGAATTTCCGGAACTCGACAAACAGCGCAAGCACACCGTCGAGGCCGTGGTGGATCGCACGACTGTCGACGAGGAGTCCCGCGGTCGCCTGATTGACTCGGTGGAGCAGGCCCTGGCCGTGGGTGATGGCATCGTCAACATCTTGGAAGCTGACAGCAACAAATTGCACACCTTTAGCGAGCACTACGCTTGTCCGGTTCACCGGGAAGTGAGTCTGCCGGAAATTGCGCCCCGCAATTTTTCTTTTAACTCGCCCCACGGCGCCTGCCCTCACTGCACTGGTTTGGGTATGCGCTTGGAGGTGGATCCCGAGCTCGTAATTCCCAACCGGCGTTTGACGATTGCCGAAGGTGCGATCCGGCCGTGGGCGCGGACGACTGCTCGTGTGACTTGGTACACCCGTTTATTGCAAGGAGTTGCCAAGGAGTTCGGTTTCTCGCTAGATACACCGGTGAACCAGATGAAGCCAGATGATTTGCGGATTATTCTCTATGGAGCATCAGAGCATCCGGTCAGTATGCGCGGGCCGGGTGGTCGGACGTATCACACTACTTACGAGGGAGTGGTACCGAACCTAGAACGACGCTATCACGAGACCGATTCCGACTTTGTGCGCCGAGAGATTGGCAAGTTCATGGCCGAGCATGAATGTCCGGTGTGTCACGGCCAGCGGCTAAAGCCGGAAATCTTGGCCGTTACGATGGCCGATAAGTCGATTGTGGACATTACGACGCTATCGATTGAGGATGCCGCCAAGTTTTTCAGTTCATTAGATCTTAATGTGCGGGATACTAAAATCGCCAACCAAGTACTTAAAGAGATTTGCGCCCGCCTGACCTTCCTCTGCGACGTAGGCTTGAGCTACTTGACGCTCGATCGCAGCGCCACCACGCTGGCGGGCGGCGAAGCCCAACGCATTCGGCTAGCGACCCAAATTGGCTCAAGCTTGATGGGTGTGCTCTATATTCTGGACGAGCCGTCGATCGGACTGCACCAGCGCGACAATGATCGGTTAATCGCAACCCTGAACCGACTGCGCGATCTCGGTAATACTGTCATCGTGGTGGAACACGATGAGGACACCATGCGCGCCGCCGATTACTTGATTGACATCGGTCCGGCCGCCGGTGAGCATGGCGGCGAGGTGGTAGCGGCCGGTACGCCGGATGAAGTGGCGGCTGATGCGGGCAGTCTAACCGGCCAATACCTAGCCGGCGAACAGGAAATTGTCATGCCCCGCCAACGGCGCCGTGGCAGCGGCAAGAGCATTACCATTAAAAACGCCCGCGAACATAACCTCAAAGGAATTGACGTCGAAATCCCGCTGAATAAGCTGGTGACGGTGACCGGCGTTTCGGGTTCGGGTAAGTCCAGCTTGATCAACGACATCTTGGCTAAGAAACTCTCCAACGAGCTACATCGGGCCAGTCATATGGCCGGCAAGCACGATGACATTGAGGGACTTAGTAATCTCGACAAAGTGATTAGTGTCGACCAAAGCCCGATCGGCCGCACGCCGCGCTCAAACCCCGCGACTTACACCGGAGTCTTCGGCGATATTCGTAACTTGTTCGCAGCCACCCCCGAGGCCAAGATCCGCGGCTACAAGGCCGGCCGATTTAGTTTTAATGTCAAAGGTGGTCGCTGTGAAGTCTGTAAGGGTGACGGCATCATCCAGATCGAAATGCACTTCTTGCCGGATGTGTACGTGACTTGCGACGAGTGTAAAGGCCGGCGCTACAACCGGGAGGCGTTGGACATCCACTATAAAGGAAAGAATATTTCTGAAGTCCTCGGCATGACGGTGGAAGAGGCGTCGGGATTCTTTGAGAATATTCCTTCAATCAAGCGCAAAATCGACACACTGAATAGCGTGGGGTTGGGGTACATCAAGCTCGGGCAGCCAGCCACGACGCTGAGCGGTGGCGAGGCTCAACGCATCAAGTTGGCGACCGAGCTGGCGCGGCGCAGCACCGGCAAAACGCTCTACATTCTGGATGAGCCGACTACCGGGCTGCATTTTGAAGATGTGAAGCGGCTTTTGGAGGTGTTGAATGCACTTGTTGATAGCGGCAATACCGTGTTAGTGATTGAGCACAACCTGGACGTGATTAAGTGCGCGGACTGGATTATTGATATGGGGCCGGAGGGGGGTGCGGCTGGCGGCGAGGTCATTGCCGAAGGCACCCCGGAAGCAGTGGCCAAAGTCGCCGGCTCGCATACCGGACGGTATATTAAGCGACTGTTAGGTTCAAGGAAAGAGGCTTCACGGAGCCAAAAGATTAAGACAGCGGCTGTTCGCTAGGGAAAGAGGCATCCTCTCTTTTAAAAACGATACCCAGATGTGTGTATGATCCGTGTATGGTTTTTCTGCACAGTAGTTGGCTGAACGCAAAGACCCGCCGAAACGGGTCTCGGCGGGTGAAGATTGGTGCCTTTCAAGATGAATCGCCTGCAACTATCGGTACCGGCGGAGGTCCACAGGCCGCGCGGCCCAGTGTGATAATCCTGCCGAGGTATAGCCCCACGTGAAGTGAACAGACTTGCGTCTCACCTTTGACGTTTGCCTTGTAGCTAACGGCTGGCTGGTCGCCTTTGGGGTCAAAGCCCCAGATTGCCGGGTAGTGGTAGTGCAGATACGACACCTTTTCCGACGCTACCTCCTTGGTGCATTGAGCCCGGTGGGAACTAGCCGAACAAAAACCACTTGCAGTGCGGACCTGCGTCTTGGCGGTCACGGTAGTGGTCGGCGAGTTATGAGTTGCCAGAATCACCACACAGACAACCTGTATCACGACGGCGATTAGCAGCCCCGCCATCACAAAGACGATACGTTGTTGCTCGGCCGTTTGTGGTGCTGGTTGTTGATGACTATACCTCCACGTCGTCGCGGGCATTAAAGAGCCTTTCTATCGGAGGGGGTGGAGTCTGGCGAGCGCTTATGCAGTAACGGCAGCTAGCGCTAGGCAGACGAAAACGGCTACGCAACACATCCCGGAAATGAGCCTATGAGCTTCGAGACAGGGGTTGCCGTGAGTGTCTCGAAAGCTGCCGATGAAGACAGCTGATCCCAGAAGCAGAAATGCAAAGACAAGCAGTGCAATGGCCAGTGGCATGACAGTCTCCTAATTGTATAGGAACGTTGCTCCACCCTTATACCATTATTTAATGATAAAATAAAGATATGAAACTTTCAGAAAAGCTGACCACAAAGCTTAAAGGGCTGCCTAAGGAGCCGGGCGTTTACTTCCATAAGGACGCCAAGGGGAAGATTATTTATATTGGCAAGGCAGCCATACTCAAAAATCGGGTGGGTTCGTATTTTCAGCAGAGTCGGCATCGGGATTTCAAAACCAAGTTGCTCGTGGGAGAAATCGTCGACCTGGACTGGATCACCGTCGATAGCGAGGCTGAGGCGCTGTTTTTGGAAAGCGAGTTCATTAAGCGTTACAAGCCGAAGTACAATATCGATCTGAAAGATGATAAGCACTTTATCTACATTAAGATTCCGATGCGCGACGAATGGCCGGTAGTCCAATTTGTGCGCCGGCCAATGGATGATCGGGCCGAGTACTTCGGGCCGTTTACCTCCAGCGATGCCGTCCGGCGGGCGATGCGTCAATTGCGCAAAGTCTTCCCGTATGTGACTCACAGCGTGAACCCGATGCCCAAGCGAGCCTGCTTGCATTACCATCTAGGGCTGTGTCCGGGACCGGAATGTGGTGCGATAACATCGGCCGAATACAAGCGCAACTTGCGGCGAATGATGCTATATCTGCACGGTAACAAAACGAAGCTAACCGACCAGCTCGAGCGGGAAATGAAGCGCGCAGCCAAGGCCAAAGATTTTGAGCTGGCGGCCACCCGGCGCAACCAGCTGGGTAACTTGCGGGCGATGGCTAAACAAATGATCTTTAGCGACAAAGAGGCCTTCGACTTGAGCAAGGATCAAGCCTTGGTAGGGCTGGCGGATCAATTAGGGTTGAAGGCTTTGCCGCGACGAATCGAGTGTTACGACATTTCGCACCTGCAGGGCACCGACAATGTGGCCAGCATGGTGGTATTCAGCGACGGCGTGCCCAACAAGGAGGAGTACCGGCGGTTCAAGATGCGGCTGGTGGGGAATGACGATTTCGCTCACATGCGCGAGGTGATACAGCGGCGCTTTAGCGGTACTAACCTCGAGCGTTGGCCCAAGCCGGACCTCATCATAATTGACGGGGGAAAGGGACAGCTGGCAGCAGCGGTGGGGGTATTGACTGAGCTCGGGTTGCCGGCAATTCCAGCTATCGGGCTAGCCAAGCGCGAAGAGGAAATTATTCGGCGTAGCGAGAGCGGGAGCTTCGATATCATTCGGTTACCGCACAACTCACATGTGCTCCAGCTGTTGCAGCGTCTACGTGATGAAGCTCACCGCTTTGCCGTCACCTACCACAGCCTATTGCGAGGTAAGCGCCAAACCACTTCCCAACTTGATCAGGTGCCGGGAGTGGGGCCGGCGACGCGCCAAAAACTGATTCGGACCTTCGGGAGTGTGGCTGGTGTCAAAGCGGCGCAGCCAGAGGAGGTGGCAAAGCTGGTTGGCGCCACCCGCGCCCAAGCTATCGCCGAACGGTTAAGATAGATCTGACATCCAGGGGCGAGTAATGGTACACTGGTTGATGTATTTGAGGGGGTAGGCATGACCAAACGCTCTGACCCAAAGGCTTCTGCCGGCGCCCGCGCGCACCCACAATCCGAGCTTGAAGATTTACGGCGCCAACTAGCCGACTCCAAGCGCGTCCAAGTTCAACTAAAGCGTGAACTAAAGCTACACGCCCAGGAGTTGGAGCGGGCCCAATCCAGCTTAAGGTCGATGGTGGAACACGCGCCGAACTACATCCACTTAGTGGATACCGATTTGCGCGTCACCTTTATCAACCGGGGTGGAGACAATCTGGAGCCCGAGGATATTATCGGAACCCGCGTCGGCGACTTTATGGGGCCGGCTGACCGCAGGCGGGTTCGCCGTCGCCTTCATCAGGTGATAAAAACCGGCAAACCGACCCGCTATGAGTTCGCCAGCGCCGATGCCAATGGCACAGTGGCCTGGTATCGCACCACAGCCGGCCCAATCGGTAGCGACGGTCAGATCACCGGCTTGGTGTTAATTACATTTGATATTACCGAAGATCGTTATCGGACCGATGCTTTACGCGAGGGCAAACGGGTCGCCGAAGCCGCCCGTATCCGCGATCGGGCACTCCTGGATAGCATTGGTGAAGGTTTGGTGGTTATTAATGAGAACGGCGAGATCGCCGATGTTAACCCGTCGGCCACCAGACTGCTCGGGTATCAGGCAGAAGAGTTGGTGGGACAATGGTTCCCCAGCGTAATGTTGGCGCTGGATGATAATGGCAACGAAATTCATCCGTTGGACCGGCCGGTCTTACGCGCGCTTTCGAGCGGCAAGGCGATTACCGAAGTTGTGCAGTATCGACGTAAGGACGGAACCTTTTTTCCGGTGGCGGTGACAATCTCTCCGGTAGTGTTGGAGGGGCGGCCGGTGGGGGCAATCGAGGTATTTCGCGATTTAACCAGGGAACGGGAGCTGGAACAAGCCAAGGAGGAGTTCGTATCCCTGGCATCACACCAATTGCGGACGCCAGCAACCGGAGTCAAAGCTTACATTTCGATGCTGTTGGACGGCTATACTGGCAACCTGACGGCCCAACAGCAGAGTTTCTTGGAAAAGGTCTTTAGTAGCAATGAACGTCAGCTGCAGATCATTAACGATATGCTGAGCGTGGCGCGGATGGACGCCGGCCGGGTCATACCGGAGCTAGCATCGGTTGACCTGGTGGCATTGATCAAAGATGTGGTTGATGAACAGCGGCCGACCATCCGGGAGCGGCGTCAAGCCGTCAACTTAGAACTGCCCCAAGCCAAAGTTGAGGGGATCCTCGATCCCAAATTAGTCCGGATGGCATTAGAGAATATCGTCAATAACGCCAGCAAATATACTCCAGAAGATGGCAGCATCACCATAAGACTGCGGCGGACGGCAGCCACCGTTCGGATCACTATTCGCGATACGGGAGTAGGAATTGCCAGGGCCGACATCCCGCGGCTATTTAAGCGGTTTTCCCGCATTGATAACCCACTTAGCACGTACCGGGGCGGTACCGGTCTGGGACTGTATTTGGCGCAGAATGTGGTGACACTGCACTACGGTCGTTTGACGGTGGATTCCACTCCCGGTGAAGGCACCGTTTTTACGATTGAGTTGCCACTGGGAGCCGCCGGCCCGGCTACTATTTTGCAAGGCGCCGGTGGGAGGCGCCACCCGTGAATCCTACCGCTAAGCCGCCTACGCGCAAGGTGTCGGGGTGGCTAGCTTATGGGCTGCTTGCGCTGGCCACCGCCGGATACGCTGCCGCTACCATTCTTACACCGCTTAGCCCCCGCTCCAACACCTACGGACTGTCGATTCAGCAAATCCGGGAGCTGCAGCTCTCGCTGATAATCCCGGTGATCCTAGTG
>Ga0105238_10003063_pt1 | contig 16661 bp, 14 predicted proteins | sample KBSC34metaG_FD_81526 | JGI IMG/M metagenome (GOLD analysis project Ga0105238, IMG submission 81526) | Corn rhizosphere microbial communities from Kellogg Biological Station, Michigan, USA - KBS C3-4 metaG | ecosystem: Host-associated > Plants > Roots > Rhizosphere > Soil | place: Michigan, USA... | reverse complement strand
GATGTTGGCAATCGAGCGCCGCTACTCAACCATAACGATGGCCTCCTCGCTCGCTCCGCAGTCGACCTTTGAAGCGGACGGAGTCGAACGTCAGGAACAACTCGATGGTCGAACCAGTCGGGTAACTGCGACGTTGCACGGGGATCAGTTGGTCGTAAGATCTACCGGTTACCGAAACAATGATTTCACCGTCACTTTCGAGCCAATCGAAAGCGGCCGTCGGTTGCGCGTGAGGCGCGAGGTCTACTCGGACCGGCTGACGCAACCCATTGTCGTCAACAGCATCTATAACCGGACCTCGGAGGTCGCGCAGTGGAGTATCTATGACGGTTCGCGGCCGGTTGTGGGTAACACCGGTGTAACCAGCGGTGAATTCATCGTTCGCGATGGCGAAACTGTAGTGGCGGTCCTAAATAATGACCTGACTTCAAAGCAGGCAAAGCAGGGCGACCGGTTCACGCTGACCGTGCGCGAGCCTGGCCAATACGAAGGCGCAGTTATCGAAGGCACGGTGGGTAACGTTGACCGTGGTGGACGCCTGACTGGCCGGTCAGGGATGTCGCTCAACTTCGACACGATCCGGTTGCGCAACGGCCGAACTTACAGGTTCGCCGGAGTTCTCGGAAGCGTGCGAACGCCAAATGGCGACACCGTCAAGGTAGATAACGAAGGCACCGCACAAGGCGAGAGCCAGACCACGCAAACCGTCCAGCGCACTGCTATTGGCACCGCAGTTGGCGCGATCATTGGCGCAATTGCCGGGGGCGGGAAGGGAGCGGCGATAGGCGCAATCATTGGTGCGGCTGGGGGAGCCGGCTCAGTCTATGTTCAAGGGAAAGATGACATCGAACTTCCCAGCGGTACGGAAATAACGATTCGGTCGAGTGCGCCAGGCCAATAGCTGGTCAGGGAGCATCTGTCGCGATCGCGCGGCGGAGTCTTCTAAATTCTGTAGGGGCGACTCTCCCAAGAAACCCCTCGTCGTAAATGATCACTAAGACCTTAGGCGAGGGGCTTTGTTTTGGTAGCAGCGGCGGCGGTGGGCTTCCTAATCCCTCGGAACCCCTCGCCGCAAAACAGGATCACTTCAAAACTCTCTTCGTAGACGGAACTGTTTATGTGTAAACATCGCAGCCATCGTTTCAATTTTCTGCACCAAAATTCGCTTGGTCCACGCCGTTTTTGATAAATCATAGACCTGAAAGCGCTGGTTTCAGAGCTGCGTTAGCAGCTCTTGTCGATTCTTAAGCCGTAGCGAGGAAGGCAGTCAAGGGCGGAGCGAACTGTTTTGTAGTTCGCGGAGTTCATCGAAGCGTAGCGTAGACCCTTTACGGCCTCCGCAGCGGAGGCTCCGGTATCGCTCTTATTGGATCGGTAAAGGGTACGGGAGCGAGTTATTGAATTAGCTGACGCAGAGAGTGATTGGAAACTCAACATCGACACTGTGAGTATCGCGTCGACTGATATTTTGGAGAGTTAGTAGCGAGTGGAACCGATCACGGTGGTCTTGCGGAAATCAGATTTTGAGTTCGATTTCATCATCAATGATTTGTTCGACGGGAATTTCTGCGAGGCGAGCATAGGCGAGCAGGATGGCGAGCGGCGGTTCGTTTTTGTCGAGTTCGTACTTGGAAATATTCGTATAGTGGATCAGAGCCTGAACACCAAGTCGTTTGACCAACTCTCCTTGAGATATTCCTAAGCGGAGCCGGATTTGTAGGAGCTTCGTGGCAAGATGTTTCGGACGGGGTCGCGAGTGTCCCATGGTTATTTTGATTTCTGTGAGTAGAGTTGAGAAATGAGTGACTTGTACTAGCGACGTACCCCAAAAGAATTCAAGGCAAGGTTATCCGCTTGTAGCATTACGGGCAGTCGAGAATCTGCGGATTGTGTAGCTCGTCTACGAACTCTTTGATAAAGGCTTCCGCTTGTTCTGTATTCTTGAATATAAACGCCGTATTGAAGTCTGCAGAGAACAGGCTCGGAACGCCTGATATGTAACCATGAAATGTCACGATTATTACGCCGGTGTCCGTTTCTCCACCTGCTGCATCAATCCGCCGTAGTCGTTCTATCATTGCCTGATTGATCGCCTCGGCATAGAGCTCGTCCGCATTTGGAATGTGACCGATCTCTAGCAATTGAACGTTGGTGCCAAGAATTGCCAGCAAAGCTAGTCCAGCTCCGTCAGTTCCTATTTCGGCATCTTCTGGCACATCCATTAACCAATCGAGCAGTTCATGTTTAGTCGTTGGCATTAGTTGCCTCCCTTGAGTGAGTTCCGGCGTCGCGGTCCAACTCACTTCCAGCCTCAACTGAATGACAGCTTAGCTGCGAGTTGGCCCGCGATTGTCTTCTCGGAACCTATTAGGATTTGGCCTTCTCTATTAAATTGATCTCTTTAGTGAGTGCGTCACGAAAGCGCGTGAGAATGGCAATAAGTAAATTGATTTTGGCCAAGGATCGACGACGCTCTCGCTTAGTCCCCAAGAAGAATTCGATCTGGACTCTGCGCCGGCAATCGGCAATGGTAAGCATGTTGTGTCCCCACCTGTATTCGCCCTCGTTGGAGGATTCAACCTCGGCGAAGATATGCGACGTAAAGCCGGTTGATACAGGTGAGAGGAATGAGCGCTTGCGAAGAGAGAAAACATTTTTCATGTTAGCAACCTCGGAGGGAATAAATACGGGAAAACCTCCGTGTCTCTGGACAAAACGATTGCAGTGTCGCGCCTATTGAGAAAGACAGGGAGGCTGGATACGCCACGAACGCAGCGTGTGGCTTTATTGGTCCAATGCAGTACTCTGACTTTATGGACCTGGGCCAGCGAAATCCTTTTCGCTGATGGTAACCCCAACAAAATAGCCGCAAGCTACTTCCTCCCCGGGTGCGGGAGTTTGGTCGATAATCAATCCAGGTTGAATGGCCGGATCGTAACGTGTCGCCAATAAACGAATCTTCAAGTTAGCGGCGTGAAGCTTCCTCTCACCGTCTTCATAGGTCAGTCCTTTGAGCGCTGGCACTTTGGTTTGAGCTGGTCTAGACCGGCGCTCACGTTGGACATCAAGACTCAGTGCCAGAAGCGCAATTGCCGGCAAAATGACAGCCGACAAAACGACATACCCAACCAGCAGCGTCACAAGAACTTTGATAAGCAGTTTGTGTTTGCCTCGCAGGGTGTAACCAACGAGAACGCCAAGTAAAAATCTCATTACGGCGGTTCCTTTTGGGATTTCTAGTGAATCACCTACTCAGTACCCGCTTCTTTTTTCTTATTGGTTGTGTTTAGGAATGTCGGTTGAAGGAAACCGTTGGAGAGGCGTCAATTTGTGTTCTCGAGATAGCAGCAGGGCAGGTGAGGGAGAATTCACGGCTGAATGACGTCGCATTCTGACCAGCCGTCAACGTTCCGGTCAACGTTCAAATTCACGTTTGTAAACCACTGAAAAGGCTTGGGTTGTGAGCGCGAACCCGATTACTGAGCCAAGCGGACGTATTTTCAAGCATCTTAAACCATCTGTGCTCGCTTGCGCTAGTAATAGTACACTCTCGAAGACATGTGGAACCTGAAGGTTTTGTGACTTTAAGTAAATGCGAAATTTCAATTGTGTTTGGTGACAAGGTATCCTCGCGACGCGTGACCCGGTGCATACGTGCTATTGCCGAGACAAAAGTATTTGACATCCAACAGGCGACCGCAATAAAGTGAGTTTCACTCAGTCCGCTATTTAACAACGTGACGAGTCCTCCCTCAGGCAGATCCTGATTAACTCGTCTCTATTCAAAAATACGAGTAGATTCCAGCTGTCGTAGTCCAGACGGCCCTGAGTATTAATTGCAACGTTTTCAGGCTGCATCAAGCTCGCGCGATACGATGCGGCTGTAGTCTCACTTTTTTAACATAATCCTTAGGAGAGTCACTCATGTCAATTAGCCTCAAACCCCAGAAACTCAACTTCCGAAAGCTCAGATAACTACTCATTCGTTCATACCAAGTTTCGTTCTTCAGGAACTTGTGAGAGCAACCGTATGTAGATGTCGGGTTCACTTGGGGGTTTAAATGGGAATGAAAATTTTAAAGGCAGCCGTATTGAGCCTACTCTTTTTTCTTATCATGCCTCATGTCGCCTACTCACAGGAGAATGGTGAGGCTCAGACTGTTATCGTCGAAAGGGATAAACGTCTCACTCTCAGATTCGGAAATAAGGAAGACCAGCAGCGCTGCGGATTCTTCGTCGGTAATAGGTTGATGAATCAGGAAGAAGCCCTCGCGATACGAGTGGCCCATTTGCACTATCGCTTCCGCCTGGGTTGGGGCTCAGTTGTTCCTACGGTCGGTGGACCTGAAGTCGCCGGGGTTTCTTTACCCGAACATGGATGGCTATACATTACACGATCGCGGATCGTCTTCGCAGTTGAAGAAGGAGACAACTCGCACGCGTTTGACGTTCCACGAACAGATCTAAAAAACAAACCAGTTTCGAGTCTCGATATATATTCACTTGCGGGCCTGCAAATCAATCTCAAAGAGAAGCTGGCGGCTTCAAACAGCAGAGAGCAAAAATTCGTCTTCCTTATGTATGGAACAAACTGTCAGCAGTTTGTAACGGATATCGACCCATACACTAAGTTTCTTAAACGCACAATCAATGACTTCGATGGCGCACTCGATGAATTTAAACACCTCACGGCTTCGCTGACGCGCTCCGGCAAAACTCAGCTAAATTCAGAGGCGGTGACCCAGCCCGACAACTCGAGTTATCTCATAGCCGGTCCGTCAAACCCCTATGATGGTCGTCACTACGCTATGTTGAGTGCAAACGATGCGCAAAATGGAAGAATAGAACAGGCCAGGGCAAACGCCGAAAAAGCGGTGCAGTTATTACAGAACCCGAGCGACGACTCCGAATTCTTTGCCAGAGGAGCGGCCTATCTGCAGTTGGGGAATCATGACCTGGCCATTGCCGACTTCGATAAGGCCATCCAATTAAATCCTCAAGGGGGAATAATTTTTGTTACCAGAGGCAACGCTTACATTCTGAAAAAAAACTATGACAGCGCCATGGCTGACTTCGACAAGGCCATTCAATTCGAGCCTGATTTGGAGAGCGCTTATTTTGGTCGAGCCAGAGTTTACTCCAGCAAGGGTGACTGGGACCACGCGATTGCCGAATACGATAAGACAATTCACCTGGACCCTCAATGGGCAATCGTCTATGTGTATCGCGGTCACGATCACTCTTCAAAAGGCAATTTCGACCATGCTTTGGCCGATTACGACAAAGCCATTCAATTAAACCCTCAGAACGCAAATGCTTTCGCTCTTCGGGGCGAACTTTATGGGAAGAAAGGCGACTACGAACGCGCGATTGCGGACCTTGACAAGTCGATTGAATTAAACCCGAAAGAAGTGGGCGCTTACGTCAATCGAGCTCACATCTATTTCGACAAAGGCGACTTCGACCGCGCGATCAGCAATCTGGATAAAGCTATCGAATTAGCACCGGAAGATTCGGATCAGTATCACCACAGGGGTCAGGCTTACGCCAGTAAAAGCGATTATGATCGTGCTATTGCTGACTTTGACAAGGCCATTCAACTGAATCCTCAAAATGTGCACGCCTACATTTCGCGTGGACTTGCCTATGAGACGAAAGGAAACCACGAGCAGGCTTTTGCTGAGTTCAACAAAGCACTCGAATTAGACAGTCTTAACGAGTTTGCCTACTACAATCGAGCCCTGTCCTACTACCTTAAAGGTGACTACGACCGCGGTATCGCTGATTTAACTAAGTCGATTCAACTCAACCCCAAAGAGGCGCAGACTTACTTCTCTCGTGGTGAAGGTTACGCCAACAAAGGCGATCACGACCGCGCCATAGCCGACTTCGACCAGGCAATCCAACTGAATCCCAAAACGAAAGCTGCCTATTTCAGTCGCGGTCTTTCTTATGCGAAAAAAGGCAATCTCGATCGTGCGCTAGCTGACTTGGACCATGTAATCCAGTTGGATTCTAAAACGAAAGATGCCCATTACAATCTCGGTGTTGTTTATGCGATAAAAGGCAATCTCAATCGTGCACTTGCAGAATTCGACAAGGAAATCGAGCTAAATCCGGATCACGCCTTGGCCCATGGCGCTCGGGGTAATGCTTATTTTTACAAAAGGGATTACCAGCGAGCGGTTATGAGTTTTTCAGAGGCTATCAAACTCAAACCTGATTTCATACTGGCATATAAAATCAGAGCAAATGCGTATCAAATGATCGGCGATAGAGCCAAGGCTAAAGCAGACCGCGATAAGATTGCTGAGTTGGAGAAGCAAAAGGTTACGCCGTAGTACTCGGATAGCACTCGAGTCTCAATCGGAGAATTAAATGAATCACACGAAATGCCCCCACTGCGGTCTAATCAATTTTGCGACCGACGAAATTTGCCAACGTTGCGGAGAGCCGCTCACGTTCACAGTTGTCTTTCTTCTAAATCAATTTGCAATGCCCGCCAATTTGGCGATTCGTCGAATGCGATGGCCCTATGCTGTTTTAGCAGTCAGTACGGGCGATAGAGAGAAGTCGCGCTACGTTTGAACTTGGAGAAATATCCAACAAAGCCGCCCGCATGTTGAGTTCTGGGATCTGGGAAGGCAAAAGCAACTGGGCCATCACACTGCCGCCGCCGCATTTTATCCAGCTAGTAATCGCCGCTTATCCGCCGGGGCCTGACGGAAAACTCTCCTATTGCAAGGTCTTAAAATGTTGTGAACAGTTAAAGTGTAGACCGAGCGCCGAATAATAAAGCACCTTCGCCCGGCCTCCACCTTCGCGCCGAGCAGCTACTGAATGCATGTTCCTCTTGAGGTATTGAAGACGTTGTGTGCCCACGTGTTGTTATCGCAGGCGTCATTATCATCAGCCAGATCTATGAAGTGATTACTTTGCGCCGTGTTGCCTGTAACCGTATTGCCGGTTGAGCCGAACGGAACGCGTATCCCAAACAGACCATTATTGCTGGCATTGTTGTTTTTGATTGTGTGCCCGGCAGCTGTTCCGCCCCCGGCTAAGATCCCCTCCAGGGCGTTGCCATTGGTGGTGTTGCCTTTGACCTGGTTTCCTGTGCCTGAAAAGAGCAGGATTCCGAACGTCCCGTTGTCGTCGGCTGTGTTGTTAATCAGATCGTTATTGCTAGCGCCGTTGAGCGTAAAGGCGGTTGACACATTTCCATTGCTCGTATTGCCCCTGAACAAATTACCGTTGGAGTCTTGAAGCACAGCGAAGCCAAAAAAATTCCTATCTACTGATGCGCCTCTCACTTCAGAAAAAGTAACGCCGATAAACTCAATGCCCCTGCCAAAGTTCGAGATAACCCCAGGCCCTCTGATGTCCACGTTCGTTTGCCCGGTTACGGAAATACCGGCGGTGCCATCGGCAGCCGCTGGACCGGTGATAGTGTGACCGTTGAGCTTAAGATCGACGTTGCTCGCATTGATCGTTATACATGTACTTAAGCTCGGGAGATCAGCCGTACCAGGAGCGAAGAATAAATCCGCGACAAGTTTGTAGCTACCCGAAGTATTGATAGTTGTGCAAGTGCTAATCTCGGTGGGTGGAGTTGCGTAACTTGTACCTGGCAAAGCAAGCAGAACTGTTGCCAGCACGGCTGAGGCGAACGTTGTTTCGAGGAATGAGTTAAATCTCTTCTGTTTCATGAGGTCTCCTTCTTTTGGATTGAATTGGGTTAAATAGTTGCGCCGTCCTGGACCGAACATATATTTCTAGACACGTTCGGGTCGATTCGTTAGGACAAGCGACTGGGTTTGACATTGAGTTGAACTCCGCGCCAAAAACGAGGGGCAATGTCTAGACAGTGAATTGGTTCTTGATCAATTACTACTCCGATCAAGTTACAGTGCGTAAGTTGGGACTCGAAATCACTGAAGGTGGACGAAACCTGAGGACTATCGAGTGAGACAAGGAGCGAGGTTAGAGTATATGGAGAAAACAGTTACTGTCAAAGTTGACAGGTTGCTTCCCGCTTTGGACGCTGATTAAGAGTCACAACACGGCATTAGGCGCAGTTGAAGCGAAAGGTAAGTATTTACGGCTCCTGATATTCCCAGAGGAGTGCGACTTCTTGGCTTTGCTTCTAATTGAGTTTCAAGCGCAATAATGCGCTCCTACTTACAATTACCTAGCAGACCTTTAAGCGAAGATGAGGGAAAGATGAGGGACTTACCTTGTGATACCACGCACGATCTCAGCTTGCTTTGACGGCTGAAACGTCGATAAATACTGCCTAGTATCATCTGGTAGAACGAGGTAAGAGGGTGCACTGAGGATTTTAAGTCCGCAGCGTCTGCCATTCCGCCACCCCGGCATGTTGTCCGTAAGCCTAACTATACCAAGAATTTCCGTTTCCCTAAACACTAATTGTACTGACGTCGATACGTCGATGGGCCAAAGATGAGTCACTCCGGTCTATCAACCTTTCGTTCGAAACTACCACTTGATTGATTGGTTCGCTCAACTTTCCGCCGCCGCTTCCAATGCTGCGTGTATGGCCCGCCGCATAGACAGTCGTGACTCGAAGCTTCTCGCGACAACACCAATCACAGCCCCGCTGTTGAGGAACTAATCAGCACAACCGTCGCGCCGTCTCATTGGCCGATCAACTTGATCTCCGCTTCAAGCTTAGTTTGAGTTTTGATCGAATTGGAAATCAGACAATGCTTCTCGGCCTTTTCCAGAATGCGACTGGCGCGCTCGGCGTCGCGAGCATTCCTGATGACGAGTTTCGGCCGCAACGTAATCTCAGTCATCATGAAACCGTTATCACCGAGTTTCTCAAGCTTTCCCTTGGCATCAGCACTAAAGCTGACAAATTCAAGTTTCGAATTCTCAGCAATCGCCAGGAACGTGGTCATGAAACACGAGTTGACTGACGCGACAAAGAGATGTTCGGGCGTCCAGACACCTTCATGTCCTTTGAACTCAGGCGGTGCGTCAACTTTCAGGTTCGGCAGCACGGGCGCACTCAAATCTCCGTGACGCTCTCCAGTCCACTCAACCTCAGTCGTGTAGTAATAACTGTTTTCCATAATTGCTCCTTGCGATCTCTAAAATCGATGATGGCTTATTCGATCAGGCGCTGGCTCTGCGCGATATGCGCCTCAAGCACTTTGCGGATCAATTCACAGGCCTGTTTCACTTCAGGAATCGCCAGTGAGCAAAGCACCTGCTTGCCGTTGCGACGAGTTGCGAGAACGCCCGAAGACTTCAATATCGTCAGGTGCTGAGAGATCCGCGTTTTGGAAATACCCAGCGCCTCCTGCAATGTGGAAACCCCCTGCTCGCCGCTCCCCAGCAAATCAAGAATCTGTAAGCGCGCGGGATGGGCGAATGCCTGACAAATACGCGCCTGCCGTTCGAAGACCTCTTTGCTGTTGCTGGCTTTTACAATTCCGGCGCTCATGACTGCTCGAGAAGATGGCAAGCTTTGGGCCATTCAAATGTCTCTCTTTGCCGCAAAAGACCTCAGTATTTCTAACGGCCCTCACTTCAACTGCGCAAAACTCCGCAGGTTCAGTTCCACATTTGCGTAATTTTGCAACTGTTGGAAGGGAACCCTCTTAGGAAAATCAAGTAGGTACGGTCGAATCCTGCGGGAACGATGATTGCTAATTTGCACAGTGAACGAAATGCTTTTCAGAGATAACGAAAGGAGGTTGGAATGAGAAAGTTAGTCATCATATTCGCAACGCTTGTGGTCGGCTCTCTAATTTTTTCAGCCGGTTCCTCAGCGCAGCGCCGAGGCATGTCCGGCGAGCGAATGTACAACCCGCAAACGGTCGAGACGATCAGCGGAGTGGTGGTGTCGGTGGGTAAATTTGGTGGAATGAAAGGCATGTCGCAGGGCGTGCATGCTGTCGTTAAGACCGATACGGAAACGATCTCGGTTCATCTCGGACCTGCCTGGTTCATCGACAATCAGGAGTCAAAGATTAGTCCGAATGACAGAGTCGAGGTAAAGGGTTCTCGAATCACCTTTGAAGGCACACCCGCAATCATTGCCGCTGAGGTCACGAAGGATGGACAAACGCTCACCCTCCGAGATGCGAGCGGTGCGCCCGTTTGGAAAGGTTGGAGGAGAAAGTAGGCTTACGTCTTCTCGGGAATAAACGAGTTGGGACGGCGCGCGTGGGCAAAGAAACCGCGCCGTCTAGGTTCCCAGTAACAACAAATTTTTCACCTTTCTTGAAAGGGGACGTCAATGAATGTCGAAAGATATTTGCGCTTAATAGCTGGATGTTTCGTACTTGCTTCTCTGCTGCTCGGTTACTTTCACAGTCCTTATTGGTTTCTGCTTACCGGGTTTGTCGCGCTCAACCTGATTCAATCGGCATTTACAAACTGGTGTCCGATGATGACGTTTCTGCGTTGGTTGGGTGCTAAGAGCGAGGCCGAATCGGTTGGCAACCAGGTAAGAACGTAGCAGGCTTCCAATGTGCTCAAGAGGTTCACTGAAGAAGTTTGCGACTGTTACGTTGTGCCTGCTTGTTTTCGGCAATGGAGGACCATTTGCCACAACCGCGAACTCCCAGACGGCTCCACGACTGCCCGAGACAACTGAACAGTTGACCCTGACGCAGGCTGTCGAGATCGCGCTGCGGACAAATCCATCAATGAAAGTCACTGCCGCGGGACGCCGACTGGCCGACGCGCAATTACAGGAGGCGCGCACAGGACGTTGGCCTTCCCTGAAAGCAAATGAGACTTTCACCAGCAGCAACAATCCAGTCTTCGTTTTCGGAACCTTGTTGGAGCAGGGTCGTTTCGGACCCGAGAACTTCGCGATTGATTCTTTAAATCATCCTAACGCGATCAACAACTTTCGTTCGGCGCTGACCTTACGACTCCCATTGTTCGACCAGCGACAAACAGAGACTCGAACCGCACAGGCACGAATCGCACAACAAGAAGCTGATCAACAGACCGAGATGGCTGCCCAACAACTCCGCTTCACAGTGATTAGCACTTTCTACGGTCTATTGCTGGCGCAGGCGCGATTGGAAGTTAGCGAGGAGGCGGTAAGAACCGCTGAGGCGGATGTGAAACGAGCTCGCGACATCTTTGAAAGCGGCTTAGTGGTCCAGTCAGATCTACTCGCGGCAGAAGTGCAGTTATCCGAGTTTCGCCAACAGCAGATTCAGGCAAAGGGGGATTTGGTAACTGCCGTGGCCGCACTCAACACTGCGATGGGCTTGCCGGTCGATAGTCTGCAGCAGCCCCTGGGCCAACTTATTGAACGAAGTTTCCCAACTCAGACGGTCGAGACCCTGACAGAACAGGCTTTGCAGGATCGCCCCGACTATCAACGTGCTGTTTTGTCAGCGCGCGCCAGCGAGGTCCGATCACGCGGAGCCCGCGGGGAATGGTTGCCACGAGTCGATGCATTCGTCACCGCGGGCGCGAGCGGACGTTATGTTGCCGGAGGAAGTGGCGATTATGCCGCGGGCGCAAGCGTTACCTTCAATGTATTCGACGCAGGTCGCAAGGCGCGAATCGATCAGAGTCGTGCGGCTGAATCAATCGCGAATGCGGAGCAGGAGCAACTGGCGAATCAAATTCGTTTTGAAGTGAGGCGCGCTTACCAGCAATACGTGTCGGCCCGTGAACGAATGGCGGTCGTGGCCCGGATAACTGCACAGGCCACTGAGACATTGCGGATGGTCCAAGATCGATATCACGCCGGTCTGACGACGATAACGGAGTTGCTGCGAGCTCAGACCGCGTTGGTGCGGGCCCGTTCAGACGTGCTCGCCGCTCGCTACGATCAATACGTTGGTTACGCCAATGTGCTGCTTGCGGCCGGACGTCTAAAGGATGTGGAAGCCTTTGGCTCCTAAGGAGCAAATATCATGAAACGAATCATTCTTATAGTTGGCGGTATGGGGCTGTTGCTGCTGCCGATCTCCTGCTCCAAGAAACCAGAGACGACGCAGCAGATGCCTATGGTCCAAGGCGCAAAGATCGAAACCGTGCAACTGTCATCCGTCGACGACTACTACGAAGCGGTTGGCACCGTGCGGGCCAGGAACAGCAGCGTTGTTGCCGCCAGAATCATGGGAAATATTGTCGCGTTACACGTTCGCGAAGGCGATACCGTACGCGCCGGCCAAACGCTGATCGAAATCGAAAGCCGTGAGGCCGGAATTCAAGTACAGAAAGCCCAGGCAGGTGTGCGCGAAGCCACGGACACTCTGGACGAAGTAGAGCGCAACATTCGTGCGGCCGAGTCAGCACGGGAAGCAGCGCGGGCGAATGAAAAGCTCGCAAACACAACGTTCAATCGCTATCAGACCTTGTTCGCACGTCGCTCTGTAAGCCCGCAGGAATTTGACGAGGTGCGCACGAAGTTAGAAGTAGCAAGCGCCGAAAGGGAGCGTGCCGAAAGGCTCTTGCAGGCAACAACGGCGCAACGGAAGCAAGTGCTGGCGCGAATCGATCAGGCCAAGGCTGATGTCTCAAATGCTCGCGTCTACGTTGGCTATGCAAAGCTCACTTCGCCAATCAATGGCATCGTGACTTCAAAACAAACCGACGTGGGCCATTTGGCCACTCCGGGATCTCCTTTGCTCACAATCGAAGACAATTCACGGTATCAACTTGAAGTCGCAGTGGAAGAATCACGTCTGGGAACGATTCATCTTCATGATCAAGCGCAGTTGCAGATCGAGGCTCTTGGTAATACTGAACTGACCGGCTCAGTCGAAGAGATTGTTCCCGCGTCAGATCCAAAGAGCCGCAGTTATATCGTCAAAGTTGGCGTGCCAAAACTGGCCGGCGTGCAGCTGCGATCCGGTATTTATGGAAAGGCGCGATTCATTTCCGGCCAGCGCCAGGCATTGGCGATTCCCAAAACGGCGATTAGTCAGCGCGGACAGCTTACGGGCGTGTTGGTTGTGGACCAATCAGGTTTTGCACGCCTCCGTTTAATCAAGACCGGCAGGGCGTTCGGGGAAAATGTTGAGATTCTTTCGGGCCTTAACGCAGGTGAACAGATCGTGATCGAGGGTCCTGTAGCTATTCAGGATGGTACTCGTGTGCGCGAAACCGCACCCGTGAAAGGCCCGCCTGTAGCAACGAGATGAAGTCATGAAAGACGAACTCGGAATCGCCGGCAAATTAGCACGCGCTTTCATCGATTCCAGGCTGACGCCCCTCGTTATCGCGGCGTCGATACTTCTCGGCTTAGGCGCCGTGCTGCTGCTCCCGCGCGAGGAAGAGCCACAGATCATTGTGCCGATGATCGACGTCTTTGTGCAGATGCCTGGCGCCTCGGCGAAGGAAGTAGAAGAACGCGTCAGCAAACCGATGGAAAAGCTGCTGTGGGAAGTGCCGGGTGTTGAATACATCTATTCAACTTCGTCGCCGGGTTACGCGATGGCGGTTGTGCGTTTTTATGTGGGCCAAAACGAAGAGGCAAGCATTGTTCGTCTAAATCAAAAGATGTCTGCCAACTTCGACTTGATTCCTCCCGGCGCTAGTCTGCCGATCGTCAAACCACGTTCGATTGATGACGTCCCAATCCTCGCGCTCACACTCTCGAGCAATGCCTACGATCATTTCATGCTGCGCCGCGTTGCCGCGCAGATTCACGATCAAATCAAGGAAGTCGCCGATGTCTCGGAAGTTAAGCTCATCGGCGGACAGCGAAGACAAATTCGCGTGACGTTGGACGAAGCACGTATGGCCGCGTACAACGTTGCTCCGGCCACGATCGTGCCTCTACTACAGCAGGCCAACCGGCAGTTGCAATCCGGCAGTTTTGCCACCGGCAACCGTGAGTTTCTGGTTGAGACGGGTGCCTTTATCCACTCAGCGGAAGAAGTTGGCAGCGTAGTCATCGGCGTTACAGGCGATAAACCCGTGTACCTGCGTGACGTCAGCCACATAGAAGATGGCGCGGAAGAGCCGGCTGACTATGTTCTTTACGGAACTGGCCCAGCGTATCACCAACAAACCGACGTTAATTCACAGGCAGCACAAACCGCTCTGCCCGCGGTAACGATCTCCATCGCGAAACGGAAAGGAACCAACGCGATCACTGTCGCGGATCATGTAATCGAGAAGGTAGAAAAACTGAAAGGATCGCTAATCCCCAACGACGTGCACGTCGCCGTCACGCGCAATTACGGTGAGACCGCCAGCGAGAAATCAAACGAGCTTCTGTTGCACATGATGATCGCTATCTTTTCGGTCTCGGTTCTAATCTGGTTGGCGCTGGGTCTTCGTGAATCAGGAATTGTGGCGACCGCAATTCCAGTGACGCTGGCGCTGACTCTCGCGGTCTTCTATTTCTATGGCTACACGTTGAATCGCATCACGCTTTTCGCGCTCATCTTTTCGATCGGCATTCTCGTCGATGACGCGATTGTGGTGGTCGAGAACATGGCGCGGCATTATGCGCTACCAGAGAATCAGGGCCGGCGACGAATCGACATCGCTGTTGAAGCGGTGGCTGAAGTTGGTAACCCGACAATCCTGGCGACCTTTGCAGTCATCGCCGCCATTTTGCCGATGGCGTTTGTCAGCGGTTTGATGGGACCTTACATGCGTCCCATTCCGGTGGGAGCTTCGGCGGCAATGATCTTTTCCTTGCTGGTGGCGTTTATCGTTACCCCGTGGGCGAGCCTGCGTTTACTCAAACGCCATGACACACACGAATCAAAGAGCAAAGAGGGTTGGACCACCCGCATCTACCGGCGTTTCATGGGCCGGCTGATTCATGAAGCGCGCTGGCGTTACGGTTTTCTGGCGCTGGTTGCTCTGTTGCTGCTTCTGTCTTTCAGTTTGGTGGCTTTGAAGTTCGTGCGCGTAAAGATGCTGCCGTTCGATAACAAGAGCGAGTTTCAGGTGATTGTTGATATGCCCGAAGGTTCGACGCTGGAACAGACCGCCGCGGTGACGCGGGAGATTTCCGACTATGTGCGCACTGTTCCTGAGGTGACGGATTATCAGATGTATGTCGGCACAGCCTCGCCCTATAACTTCAACGGTCTGGTCCGCCACTACTTTTTGCGGCGCGGTCCCAACGTCGCTGACATCCAGGTAAACCTCGTTCCAAAGGGGGATCGGAAGGCCCAGAGTCATGAGATCGCGAAACGAGTTCGCCCGGCGATTCAGCAGATCGCCTTGAAGTACGAGGAGGCCCGCGTAAAAGTCTCGGAAGTCCCGCCTGGTCCACCAGTGCTGCAAACTTTGGTAGCGGAAGTATATGGACCTGATTACCAACGGCAGATCGAGGTAGCGCGCCAGATTCGCGACATCTTTGATCGGACGGACGGTGTAGTAGACGTTGACTCCTATATTGAAGACCAGCAGACGAAGTATCAGTTCGAGATCGACAAGGAGAAGGCTGCGCTGAATGGGGTTTCAACCGAGCAGGCTGCCACTACGCTGAGTCTGGCGATCGCAGGGCTAAACGTCGGTCTGGCCCATCAACCTGCGGAGAAAGAAGACGTTCCGATCGTTTTGAGATTGCCGCTTGCCGCGCGGTCGAGTGTCGATGATCTCAAGCGAATCAAAGTTATTGGGCAAAGCGGTAACCTTGTGGCGCTGGGTGAGCTTGTTCGTGTCGAGCAGTTGACGTCTGAACAAAGCATCTACCACAAGAACCTGATGCCCGTGGTTTACGTGACCGGCGACGTGGCCGGCGCAGAGGAGAGTCCAGTCTACGCGATTCTTAAATTGAACCAGGCCATAGAGCAGTTAAAGTTGCCTGAAGGTTATAGCCTGGAACGCTATGTAGCCAGTCAGCCGTTCAGTTCTGACAAGCTCGCGATGAAATGGGACGGTGAGTGGCACATCACCTATGAAGTGTTTCGCGATCTCGGACTCGCATTCGCCGCCGTTCTAATCCTTATCTATATCCTCGTCGTAGGTTGGTTTCAATCATTCAAAACACCCTTCACGATCATGGCGGCGATTCCGTTTTCATTGGTAGGGATTCTGCCGGGGCACGCCCTGATGGGCGCGTTCTTTACTGCGACCTCAATGATCGGTTTCATCGCGGGCGCGGGAATCGTGGTCCGTAATTCGATCATCCTCGTCGATTTCATCGAATTGCGGTTGAGACAAGGCATGACTCTGGCCGACGCCGTAGTCGATGCGGGTGCAGTTCGCTTTCGACCGATGATGCTTACTGCCGCGGCGGTGATTGTCGGGTCAATCGTGATCTTATTTGATCCAATCTTTCAGGGTCTTGCAATTTCATTGATGGCAGGCGAAGTTGCTTCACTGTTTCTCTCACGCATGACCGTGCCAGTTCTCTTCTACCTGAGCGAGCGCAAAAAACATGAACCGCCGCCGGTCGAGTCTCCTGTTGTAGTGGAGCTTTCATCCGACGCCACTGAGATCACTGAAGCCGAAAACAGCTCCGAATGTTTGAAGACGGAGGCAGTCCAATCAGAGCTGGCGCAACAGCCCTCTTCAGTGATGCGGCACTGAGTGCCGCCCGCTGTATTCACGCATTCGCCCCCGAATTAACGCCGTAGGCGTTGGCTAATTTCAGCCCAGGGTTCGAGCATAGTGAGAACCCTGGGTACTAATCAAAAAGAGCTCATCAACCCTGAAAGGGTTCGGCAGTTGGCGAACCCTTTCAG
>Ga0105238_10003062_pt1 | contig 16671 bp, 20 predicted proteins | sample KBSC34metaG_FD_81526 | JGI IMG/M metagenome (GOLD analysis project Ga0105238, IMG submission 81526) | Corn rhizosphere microbial communities from Kellogg Biological Station, Michigan, USA - KBS C3-4 metaG | ecosystem: Host-associated > Plants > Roots > Rhizosphere > Soil | place: Michigan, USA... | reverse complement strand
CTGATGGCGGGCGCGCGCATAGTCGGAGAAAGGCCGGAAGACGATTTCGTATTTTTTGCTGTCAATCGAAACCAGGGCTATGAGAACGTGTTCGTGAATGGATCGTTCCAAGTCACACGGCACGTCGGACTACATGTGCGGGTGGATAATGCTCTCAACGAGCGGTATCAGGAAGTACTGGGGTATTCATCACTCGCGCGAACTGCGATTGGTGGTGTAACACTCACATGGTGAGCCGGCGATTCATCCTTGCGCTGGTTGCGGCCGCGTTTGCGTGCGGACAGAATCCCCAGAGAATTGTATCGACTGCCCCGAGCATTACGGAATTGCTGTACGCGCTGGGGATGGGCAATCGCATCGTGGGAGTCGATCGCTTCAGCCGGTATCCTGCGGAGGCGCTGAAGAAACCCAAGATCGGCGATTACGTGAATCCAAATCTTGAAACGATCGCATCATTGCGCCCGGATCTAGTGATGATTCCAACCAACCCGGTGAAACTCGCGGAGCGGCTGGGGACGCTGCGGCTGAAGGTGTTGGAGATCGACCAGGAAGGCATCGCGAAACTGTACGAATCATTTCGTATTGTCGGGGAGGCGACCGGAACGGCAGCGCAGGCCGCCAAACTCACGTCGTCCGTGCACGGGCAGTTGGAAGCAATTCGCACGCAGGCGGCTCCACTCAAACGCACGCGGATGATGTTCGTAGTCGGACGGACGCCCAATCGTCTGGACGGTTTGATTGTGGTTGGTCAAGCGTCTTATCTGAACGAGATCATCGCGCTGGCGGGCGGCGAAAATGTATTTCGCGATGCCGTAGCATCTTATCCCGCGGTGTCGCTCGAAGAAGTGCTGGCGCGGAATCCGGACGTGATTGTGGACATGGGCGATATGGCGGATACCGTCGGCGTGACGGATGAACATAAGCGCGAGGTGACCAGCCTTTGGGAGCGGCTGACGAATGTCGCGGCCGTAAAACAGCATCGCGTATATGCGGTAGCTTCGGACGTGTACGTGGTGCCGGGTCCGCGGGTTGTGGAAGCGGCCAAAGCGTTCTTTGCGATGCTGCACCCGGATGGCAAATGAGTTTCGTAGCGAGAGAGCTGGGATTTGCCTACGGCCTGCATGACGCAAGCTTTGAGTTGCCACCCCACGGGCTGATCTCGATCGCGGGCCCCAACGGCGCCGGGAAATCGACACTGCTGGGGATTCTCGCGGGGCTGCGGTCGCCCTATCGGGGATCGTGCACCTATGACGGCCGCGAAATGCGCCAGTGGCCCAGGCGCGACTTTGCACGGAGCGTTGCCTTCCTTCCGCAAAGCGTTCGCTTAGAATTTCCCTTCACCGCGGAAGAGGTTGTGTTGATGGGACGGACTCCGTACGCGAGCGGATGGTTCCAGACACCGGAAGATCGTGCGGCGGCCGAAGACGCGATGACGACTACCGACACGCTGGCGTTCCGCGCGCGGGATTTTCGAACCCTTTCCGGAGGCGAAAAACAGCGAGTGATCCTGGCGTCCGCGCTGACGCAGCGGCCGCGCGTCTTGCTGCTGGATGAGCCCGCGACGCACCTGGATTTGAGGCATCAGCTATCGCTGTACCGTCTGCTGAGGGAATTGGCGAAGACCCTGCTGGTGGTGGCGGTGACGCACGATCTGAATATTGCTTTGCAGTTTTCGGATCGCGTGATGCTGCTGGCGGATGGCCGCATCGCCGGGGATGGCGCGCCGGGGGAGGTGCTGAATCCGGGTTTGATCGCACAAGTGTTCGGAGTGCAGGCGACGATGCATGGAAGATGGATGACGTATGAAGGCTAGCGTGCTGGTCTCCGCCGCCATTCTGGTGGCGGTGGCGATTATCGCGCCGCTGGCGGGAAGCTCGCACATCGAACTGGGACGCGCGTTCGCGGGAGTTTCTCCGGATCACGAAATCTTCTTTTATGCGCGATTGCCGCGGGTGATCCTGGCGCTGCTGGCGGGATCGGCGTTATCCGTCACGGGTGTCCTGTTTCAGTGCATGCTTCGCGATCCACTGGCGGAGCCGTACACGTTGGGCGTCTCGAGCGGCGCGTCGGTGGGCGCCGTGATCGCGATCTGCCTGGGATTTCGAGCAACCGGATTGGCATCGCTGGCAGGGGCGGCGCTGGTGCTGTTGATGGTGTTGGGAATGGCGGTAGAAGGTCGCAGACTTTCGTCGTTCACGCTGCTGTTAACGGGAGTGACGATGAACAGCATGGCTTTCGCGGTCATCTTGTTCCTACATAACCTGGCAAGCTTTTCACAATCCTTCGCGATCTCCCGCTGGCTAATGGGAGGACTAGAGTCGGTGGAGTATTCGACTCTGGCATGGCTGGCGGGAGTCGTGTTGGGAACCAGCGCGCTGGTGATGCTGTGGGCGCCGCAGTGGAACCTGCTGGCGGTTGGCGATGACTGGGCGGCTTCACGCGGCGTGTCCACCGTAAGGCTGACAGCCATGGGTTATGTCACGGGTTCGGTGTTGACGGGATTAGTTACGGCACTCACGGGGCCAATAGGTTTCGTCGGGCTGATCGTGCCGCATGCGCTAAGACTGAAGCTGGGAGCAGATCATCGAGTGCTGCTGCCGTGCGCGTTCCTCCTGGGTGGCGCGTTCCTGATCGTTTGCGATACGCTGTCGCGCACGGTAATCGCGCCGACGGAAATTCCGGTGGGCGTCCTGACCGCGCTGTGCGGAGGCCCGTTCTTCTTGTGGCTGCTGAAGTCGAAACGAAGAAGTCTATGGCTGTAGTGCTGGTTGGTGGAGGGTCTCGCAGCGGGAAGAGCCGCTGGGCGCTGGATCGTGCACGCAAACGCGGAGGACGTCTGATTTTCATCGCGACGGCTGAGGCGCTGGATGAAGAGATGACGGGACGTATTGCAAAACACCGCACCGAGCGTGGTGATGAATTCGAAACCGTTGAGGAACCCCTGGAACTGCCGCGCGCCATACGATCCGTTTCAGGCGACGCTATTGTTGTGGATTGTCTGACGCTGTGGCTGGCGAATGGGCAGGGCGACGTGGAAGGAACTATCGCGGCGGCGAAGGAGCAATCCGCGGAGGTCATCTTCGTGACCAACGAGGTCGGGTGCGGGATTGTTCCGGACAACGCAATGGCTCGTGAATTTCGCGATCGGGCCGGGTTTGTGAATCAGCGCTTTGCCGAAGCCGCGGACGAAGTTTACTTAATGGTGTTTGGACAGCCCTTGCGAGTAAAGTGACAGTCAAGTAATGGGATTGCGCGCGGCGATTCGATTTCTCACCATCGTGCCGGTGCGGGGAGGGGATGCGCCTCCAGGTAAAGCTGCAGCGTTCTTTCCACTGGTCGGCGCGATGCTGGGCGCAGCGGGAGCCGGAATATTTCTTCTAGCGTCTGCGGCATTCCCGGTTTCGATAGCAGCGCTGGCGACGGTCGCATTCTGGACCGTGATCTCGGGTGTGTTGCACGAAGACGGACTGGCGGATGTGGCCGACGCCGTGCGCGCAGGGCGTTCGCGGGATCGGATGCTGGCGATCCTTAAGGACAGCCGCATCGGAACGTACGGTGCGGTTGCGGTCCTGCTGAGTGTGCTTGCGCGCTGGCAAGCTCTGGAATTTCTGGCGACGCCTCGGGTCCTTGAGGTGCTGATCGCATCGCAGGCAGTTCCGCGCGCGGCGATTGTGGCGATGGCGTGGTGCTCGCGGCCCGCTGGATCAGGATTGGGTGCGGCGCTGGCATCGACCCTCGGCACGCCTGCGGCTGTCGCGGCCATGGCGCAAGGAGCGACGGCTGCGTTGCTATGCGGATGGAGACCGGGACTGATCTTGATCGCGGGCTCGGTGTTGATTGTTCAGGCACTGCGCGGCTGGTTCTATCGGCGTCTGGGAGGAGTCAATGGCGATTGCCTGGGATTCACTGAACAGGTGCTCGAAATATTTGTGCTGGTGATGTTTACGTGCGGGAGTTGCAGATGGTGACAGAGCTGGAAACGCGCATTCGCCGGCGGCTGGATTCGCTCACAAAGCCGCAGGGGAGTTTGGGACGACTGGAAGACCTGGCTTTACAGGTGGGTCTGATCCAGGGGACCGACATGCCGACCATCGGCCGCAAGGTGATGCTGCTGTTCTGCGCGGATCATGGTGTTGCTGTCGAAGAAGGCGTCAGTGCGTTTCCGCAGGAAGTCACGCGCCAGATGGTGGCGAACTTTCGTGACGGCGGCGCGGCCATCACAGTGTTGTGCCGCCAGTATGGGATCGAGCCTGTGATTGTAGACATGGGTGTCGGCAAGCCGACGCGGAACTTCGCGCGCGAGCCGGCGATGTCGCGGGCCGAGGCCCAAAGGGCCGTTGATGTGGGGATTTCACATGCGACCGACGGGGATCTGCTGGGTGCCGGCGAGATGGGGATCGGCAATTCGACTGCGGCAGCGGCGCTGCTGTGCGCGTTTACTGGAATTTCACCGCTCGAAGCCGCAGGTCGCGGCACAGGGCTCGACGACGCAGGTGTCACGCGAAAAGCCGAGGTCATCGCGCGAGCGCTGGCGCTGCATCGCTTCGATCGCAAGGATGCACCCAAGGATGGACTCGGCGTCCTGTCCGCACTCGGAGGCTTCGAGATTGCGGCCATCGTCGGGCTGATCCTGGGCGCAGCTCAAAAGCGTCGCGTCGTGGTGCTGGACGGATTCATCTCATGTTCGGCAGCTCTGGTCGTTCGCGCGATGGAGCCAGCAGCGCTCGACTACGTCGTGTACTCGCATCGGTCGGCGGAGCGCGGGCATCGGAGGATGCTCGAAGCGCTAAGCGCCCGCCCCTTGTTCGATCTCGACATGCGGCTCGGCGAAGGCAGCGGCGCAGCCATCGGCATCAGCCTGGTGGAATCCGCTGTGCGCCTGTATCGCGAGATGGCGACCTTCGACGGTGCGGGAGTTTCTACTGCTGCAGAGAAGCCAACAGAGTCCCGGACTGCCTGAGAACGGTGATGCGCGCGACTTCGAGCGCGTGCTGCGTGTCGTAATAAACGATCCATTTTTCCTGCTCGGCGGCGCGCGATGCTTCTACCTGCGCCATGGTGACTTGGCCTTCGTCGTAGCGCGTGAGATCGAGCGATAGCTGCTCACGCGCCAGGTCAAGATCGGCCCGCGCGAGTTTTTGCGCCGTTTCGGTGCGCCGAACGTCGCGATAGGCATGCTGGAGATCGGCCGTGATGCGGCTGCGGGTGCGGCCGATCTCGGTGCGGATCTTCTCGATGTCCACTTGCGACTGCGCTCTCGCAGCTTGGCCGGAGCGCCCAACCAGGATCGGAACGGTGATGGATACGCCCAGTTCGACGTTGTGACGCTGGAACGCGCCGAAATATTTCTCGTAGTTGTTGTACGTCGAAAGCAGCGAGTACTGGGCTACCAGATCCATCTTTGGAAGGCGCTCCGCTTGGTAGCTTTTGATTTCCAGATTCTTAGCTTGCAGGTTGGATTCCAAGCGCCGGATCTCGCGGCTGGTGTTCAAAGCCTGCTGGATGGCGTTCTCTTCCGAATCCAGCATGACAGGTCTGCGCTCGTTCTCTTGAGCCGGATGCACGCGGTCGCCCGGACTGAATCCGAGCACCTGCGCGAGCGTAGTTTCCGAGTCTGCGACAGCGTCGGTTAACGCAGCCTGACGCTGCTGCGCCTGGAGAACCTTGAGGTCGGATCGGCTGGATTCGATGGAGAGCTCTCGGCCTTCCGAGACGCGGACTGCGGTCAGATCGCGCACGCGAACCAGACTCTCCATCTGGCGGTCGACCGCTGCCAGGCTGCGCGCGGCCTGATCGGCATCGAAGAACAGCGATGCGACGCGGTAAGCGGCCTCATCTTGTCTCATCCCGACGTCGAATTCCATCCCGCGAACGACTTCGTTCGCCTGAGCGGCCCGGAAGCTCTGGGGACGGTCGAAGATCGTCATGGGCGCTTTGGCCTGGAAGATGGCGGGGGCATTGCCGTCGATGCTCATCGGGAACCCGTTGGTGTAGGCGACGCCGCTGCCGCCGAATAGTTTGGGAAGGAAAGGATCCCTGGCGATAGTGACCTGCGCGCGGGCTCGCTGCTGGTCGAGGCGTGCGAGAATCACGTCGGGATTCTGCTTGAGCGCGATATCCAGGGCGTCGCGCAGAGTGAGCGTGCGGACTTCGGCGGCTGCCGAGAAAGCGATAAGGAAGAAGGCGACAGAGGCTTTCATAAGCCTCAAGTGTAGCTACTTGTTGGGTGTCTCTACCATTTTGCGGACGCGGTCCAGCTCTTTGCGCAGCTTGCGTTCGCGCAGTGTGATGAGCACTACGTAGATGAACATGATCAGCCACGCGGCGCCGAGGCCGAGCAGCATGTATTGGTCATTACGATTCATTGAGCGTGGGCCATCCGGCGAAGAGTGTCGATTTCATTGGCGATAGCTTCCTGACGGGTCCGCACCATGATCAGGATCGCGGAGAAGCACGCCAGAGCCAGCAGGTTCCACCAAATAGGAGCTTCCATGCCGGCAGCCATTCCGCCGCCGTTACGGATAGAGAGCACCGGCTGGGGGTGCTGGGTGTTCCACCACTCGATGGACTTGTAGGAAATGTAGGCGTTCACGCTGCCCAGAATGCTGACGACCGCAGCGAAGCGGGCGCGCTGATTGGGTTCGTCCACGGCTCGGCGCAGCATCAGATATCCGCCGAAGATCAGCCAGCAGACCAGCCATGAGGTGAGTCGATAATCCCATGCCCACCAGACTCCCCAGATGATGCGGGCCCAGATGCTGCCGGTGGCGAGTCCAATGGAGGCGAACACCAGAGAGACTTCGGTGACGCTGGCCGCCAAGGCGTCATAGCGCAGATCCTTGGTGACCAAGTAACCGATGCTGAGCAGCATCCCCAGGCCGAATCCCGTCATGCCCAGGATGTTCGCGGGGACGTGGAAATAGATAATCCTGTAGATGGCGCCCTGGTTCAATTCATCGGGCAGCGCCGTGAAGATGGTGTTCATGTTCCAGGCCAGAAGAGCGCCTGCGAAGACCGCCAGTCCGATAATGATCTTTTCCCGCATGTTTGTTCATCCTACTAGAACGGTATCTACGAAAACCACAGCCAGCAACGTAAAGATGATATCGAAGGACACTAAGAAACGCATTCCGAATCCCAAATCATTCCCGGCCAGAACATTGGTGGTGATGGTCATGGCCGCGATCAACGCGGGAATCATCATCGGATAGACGAGGGTCGGCAGCATAAGTTCCCGCAATCTGAGGTTTACGGTGAGGGCGCTGAACAGCGTTCCGATCACAGTGAGCCCCCAGGTTCCCAGCGCCATCACCAGCAGCATCGGCAAATACTTCCCGGCGCCAAATGGGACGTTATAGAAGAGCACGAACACGGGCAGGCTGACCAGTTCGACGGCGAAGAGCAGTGCGAAGTTGGCGAAAGCCTTGCCGGTGAACAATGCCGCGGAAGAGACTGGCGAGGCAATCAATGCGTCCAAACAATCATTCTGCAGCTCGCGTGCGAAGCTGCGGTTTAGGACCAGTGCGCCGGCGAAGGCGTAGGTCATCCACAGCAGGCCACCCGAGAATTCGCGGATCTGCTCGGAGGAGGGGTCGAAGGCAAAGCTGAAAAGCAAGAGGATTACAACGGTGAAGGCGATGGAAGCGTTCCAGGCTTCCTTAGTGCGCAGTTCGGAATGCAGGTCCTTGGCGGCGATGGTCCACACCTGTTGGAGGAACATTTTTTAGGGTTGGGTCGGGCATGCCCGACCCCTACAGGGAGGTAGGGGCGAGGCATGCCTCGCCAGTCTAATTGTCGCCATAGGTCCGATACAACCACCCTGTGTCGTCCAACATCTGCTGGGTGCGCTCTCCTGCATGAACGATCTGACCGCGTTGCAGAAGGGCGACGTGCGAGGCCAGTTCCAGTGCCTCGCGCAACTGGTGTGTGGACATGATGATCGTCCGGCCCTGGTCGCGCATTTCCTTGATCATCGATTGCAGCACGGCGATCGCACGATCGTCGAGCGCTGTAAAGGGCTCGTCGAGTAATAGAACCTCGGGATCGTGCAGGAACGCACGGCCGACTGCCAGGCGCTGTCGCATCCCGCGCGAAAATTCTCGAGCCAGACCGTCGCGCACGCGGCTGAGACCAACGCGCTCCAGCATCTCATCGGCGCGTTTGCGGGGATTTGGGAGATTGTGCAGCCGCCCGAACAGCGTTAGGTTTTCGACCGCTGAGAGCTCATCGTAAACGCCGATGCCATGTCCCAGGATGCCGATGCTTCCTTGAAGTTTTCCCTGAAATTTAACAGATCCGCGCGATGGCCGCGAGAGTCCCGCGAGGATCCGCAGCAGCGTGGTCTTACCGGCTCCATTGCGGCCTAAAAGCGCTAAAGCCGATCCAGGTGCGATGCTCAGAGCGACGTCGCGGAGGGCCGGAAAATCGCCGAAATATTTCCAGACTCCGTCTATTTCCAGCGCGTTCATGCTTGTGCAATCACGCTGGGCCCTTGCGGAATAGAAGTGTGCCTCCCAGGGCCATAATTCCGAACGTCAGTCCCAGGATCCAATACATCCGGTCATAGACCTTCGCCAGGATCTCGGTTGTTTTCGGCTGTCCGGGGTCTTCGTCGGGAGAGTTGGCCTGTCGTTCGCGAATGGATCCAGTGCCTTCGATTTTGACATTGAAAGAAGGTCCGGTCACCTGGTAAATCCGAGCCTGAACCTGATCCTCGACGCCCATTTCTTTGATACCTTCGCCGGTGAGTTTGACGGTGAGGGGCGTCACGATGGTGGTGGGACGTTTGCCCTCAACCACCTTCAGAGCGAAGGAATCGGACACCGGCAGAGTGTAGTGCATGTCATAGCGCGTCTCGCCAGGGCGTACCGGATAGTCGATCTTGAATTCGCCGGGCTTGGTGGCCTTTACTGCTTGGCGGCTGATCGTCATCTGAGTGGGCGGCGTCACGCTCACCTGAACCTTTTCACCGGCGCTCTTGGGAGGATAGAACTGCACGGTCCCGTTGGCCGAATCCTGAAACGTGGTGTTCGATTCGTTGCGGATCAGAAACGTCTCGCTGATTTCGAGAGCTTTATCATTGGGTTCGATCATGATGAGATGCGCCATCTGCATCTCCGCGGGCGGCTTCGCGGCGGAATCGTAAATCTGGAAGCGGATTCCCGTGCTGGGACGGCCGGGCGGCTGGACTTGGGTATAGGTGACGCCCTTGTAATCGGCTTGCAGAAGCGCGGGCGGCGGAGGAAGTTCGTGATCGATGCTGAACTTGCCGCTGGCGTCCGAGACGGACGTCGCGATGGCCTGCATCCCGTTCTGGCCGGGTTGGACCAGCGAAACAGTGACGGATGCCTGGGGCTGGCCAGTGGAGCCGTTGATCACTGTACCTTCGATTGCGGCTAGCAAAGAGGAGACAGGAGTCAGGAGACAGAATACGAAAAGGAATCTCATGCCATTTCCTTTCCGCACTCCCCACAAAATTTCAAAGGCTTGGGGAACGTAGCGTTACAGTGAGGGCACACGGTGCCCGGTTTTACCGCTGCCTTAACCGGAGCGGCGGACGCTCCGGATTTCACCTTTTCGATCTCTCCCAGCACTCCAGCTAATTCCTTTTGCAAACCGACTTTGGTTTGCTGATAGTCGGTATCGGAGAGTTTCCCCACGCGATATTCGAATTGCAGGTCGCGGAGATTCTCATAGATAGCGGCGCGGCGCTCGTCCAGATGGCGTGTGGGCGAGACCGGTTCAGGCGCCGGCATATCTTTGGCGCGCACGGAGAAGGTGAAGAAGACCGTCACTACAATCAGCAGGACGGCCGCGGCAATGAGCATTATCAATCGAACTCTATAGTGCTTAGACCCGCGCTGCTACTCAAGCTTGGCCAGATCCTTTTCGATCTGATCATGATAGCGCGCGACGGCAGCATCGTCTCCGGCGGCGAACTTGGGTGCGGGCCGCAGATGGCGGTACCGGCGAATCACTAAGAATACTACTCCCAAACCCATAAGGAGAGCGATGTAGGGCGCAGAAGTCCCAAACTTACCCGGCGAAACGGCCAGAATCCCGACGCCGCTTTCAGACACGAATTGATCCAAAATCTGCGAATCGGAGGTGCCTGCCTTTTGCATGTTGGCGATACGCATCCTGGCGGCCTTGCATACCGGGCAGAGTCCGCTCGGCGGCATGACGCAGTCCATCCGGAGCTTGCAGCCGCAATTGCAGTTCAGCATCCCGGCGACGTGCATTACAGCCGGACCTTCGTATTCAGTGGCTGTCTGGGCCAGACAAAAGGCCGTGGCCGTGGCCACTAAAATACTAGCCCTCAGTTTGCGCATGTTGTCCTACTTGCTTTCCTGAGATTCCCACAACTTCGGTGCGCGGGAACACCAGCTTGGTCTTGCTGGGGATCATGCAGATGATGGTTCCAAACAGCACCACCCAATAGCCGATCCACACCCAGCTCACCAGCGGATTCACGTACACCTGCAGGATGACGTTGTTGTTGCCGGCTCCGGGTCCGGCGTAATTGATATAGAGATCTTCGTTCAAGCGACGCCGCAGCGCGATGTCATGCGTGGGCGTCTGCGATGCGAAATAGAAGCGCTCCTCCGGCAGCATCATCGGAAGTTCTTCGCCGTGCTTGGTCACCGCGATCTTGGGCCGGCCCCAACTGTAGTTCGCGTTCTGTCCTTCTTCGTAGCCGACGACCTTAAGCGTGTACGCGCCGATTGACATCGAGCCGCCCTGGGGCAATTCCACGGTGGTTTCCTGATTGAAAGCCGATCCGGTGAATCCGACAAACAAAATCACGATGCCGACGTGCACCAGGTATCCGCCGTAGCGGCGGGTGTTCCGATGTGTCAGCTCATACATGGAGACCAGCAGGTTGCGGCCGCTCTTGGCGCGAATCGCCTTGGCGCCTTTATAGAATTCGAGCGCGACAGTCACCAGCACGAAAGCGCACAGCCCAAACGACATCAGCGCGTAGAAGCTGCGAATGCCGGCTGCGAACAAGGCCACGGAAACGGCGAAGCCGGAAATCGCGGGCCATAGGAACGATCGCTTTAAACTTTCAAACGAGCTTCGTCGCCATGCGATCAGAGGGCCGACTCCGGTGAGCAGCAACAGGAACATCGCAATAGGGATGTTCACGCGATTAAAGAACGGCTTATCGACGCTGATCTTTTCGCCCATGACCGCTTCGGTGATCACGGGGAACAGGGTGCCCCACAGAATCGCGAAGCAGCTAGCCAGCAGGATCAGGTTGTTAAACATGAAGCTGGATTCGCGGGAGAGGACGCTCTCCATCTGCGATTCGCTCTTGAGATATTCCAGGCGGCTCAGGATCAGGTACAGCGTCAAGGAGATGCTGATCGCCATGAAGCCGACGAAGTATTTCCCAATGGGACCTTCCGAAAACGCGTGGACCGATTGCACGATGCCGCTGCGCGTCAGGAACGTTCCGAAGATGCACAGGAAAAAGGTGGAGGAAACCAGCACCATGTTCCAGACCTTCATCATTCCTTTTTTCTCTTGCATCATCACGGAGTGCAGGAACGCCGTGGCCGTGATCCAGGGGAGCAGGGAAGCATTTTCCACCGGATCCCATCCCCAGTAGCCGCCCCATCCGAGTACCGCATAGGCCCAGCCCATGCCGAGGAGGACGCCTGTGGTCTGGAACATCCATGTGACCAGGGTCCAGCGGCGAGTGGTCTTGATCCACTCATCGCCAGGCTGCTTAGTGGCCAGCGATGCGATTGCAAATGCGAACGGCGCGATGAATCCGACGTAGCCCAGATACAGCATGGGCGGATGGATCACCATGGTCCAGTATTGAAGCAGGGGATTCAGACCCTGGCCATCGCCGATATCGACGATCCCGCGTCCCGCGGCGATCATTTTGAAGGGACTCGCTACAAACGCATTCAGGATCAGGAAGAAGGTCTGGGTGAACATCAAAACCCCGACCACGTAGGGCATCATGTCGCGGAACTTGCGGCGATTCTGGAATACGATGACGGCTGCGTAGGTCGAGAGCAGCCAGGACCATAAGAGGAGCGAGCCTTCCTGGCCTCCCCACCAGGCCGCGACCTTGTAAGGCGTCGGCATGGTGTGATTGCTGGTGGCCCAGACGTAGGCCATGCGGAAGTCGCCCTTGATCAGCGAGTAGAGCAGAATCCCGGCAGCGACGGTTACCAGCGCCCAGACCGAATAGACGGCGCGTTCGGCGCTCAGCGTGAGGAAGGGACGCCGGCCCCACTTGCCGATCAGCGATCCAAGAATCGCGTAGACGGCGAAGCAGAACGCCAGCAGGAGTGCGAGGGCGCCGATATTTTCCATAGATTTTTTCCGAAAAAACGACTAACCGCGGCTTACAGGCGCTACCGGCTTGGCTTCATATTTCGAAGCGCATTTAGCCTGCAGCTTACTGGCACGGAATACATTGTCGGCGCCGAGCTTGCCGTCCACCAACGCCTGGCAGGGCGCGTTGTCTTTGAACGTATCCGGCAGTGGATCGGCCCCGTTGTAGATCACGTTCAGGCGGCGCTTCACGCCGTCCTTTTCCTGAACCAGAACAAAGTGCACGTCGCGGCCGTCGCGGCTGATGGAGTTGAGCTCCACGTCGCCGCCCACGCGCAGGCGCTTATCGACCCCGTCCGGCCCCATTTTCTGGAGTTCAGCGATTTCCTTGTAGTAGCTGGCGGTCTCTTTGACGCCGCCCGCGGCGAGCCAGCCCAGAGTGCCCAGGATCACGACGATGATCAGCCCAAACTTAATATTTTTGCTCATGGAAATCGCTCCACGTAACATTATAGCGCTTACGTCGAATCCCGCTCCCTCACTGTCGCGGCTCTGATTCCGGTCAGCCTACAGCCGTTCGGGGGCTCCAGTGCTGTGGCACAGCAGGCATCCCACCCGGGCATCGGCCGAAGCGATAGTATACATCTGGCCGCGCATGGTCCAGGAGAGGTAGTTCGCGCCATGGTACGACCCCCCTTTAACGAACTGATGCCGGCCTTCGCCCTGCACCGGTATTTTCGAAACCACCAGCGTCGTATCCACGCCTCCCACACGATAAGAAATCTCGGCCGTAGGAATTCCCTTGCGGCTTACGTAGGCTCCCACCATCTGAACCGAGGAAGCTGTGCGAACCGGCATCGGAACATCCAGGCCGGTACCGTTTTTGACCCACGCGCGAAGCTCGCTCAGGTCGGACGAGCGAAACTGGAGCTGGTCGGCTGTGCGGCTCAGCGCACGGACCGCAATCTGTTCACTGCTCAGGTCCCGATTCAACCACACCGTCAATCCGGCGGCCAGCGCTACCAATGCCACTGCCGATACCCAGGCCCATGCTGGATTCCATCCGGTTTGCTCGGTCCGCACAGAACGTCCAGCCGAGGCCGCGCCTTGCACGCGATCCCAGAGCTGGTCCGGCGCCTTGACCGGTCCCAGATGCCGGGCTAATTCCGGCTCAAAAAGATCTTTCTTCATTGCTGACGTACCTTTCGAAAATGGCTAAGCCGCCGCTCCAGCGCCTTGTGGGCGCGATTCAAACGCGAGGCCACAGTGCCCCTGCGGCATCCCAACAAATCCGCGATCTCTTCATACGAGCGGCCCTCCGTATAACGCAACACCACTACGATCCTTTGTTCTTCGGGCAACTGGGCCACGACCTGCTGCACGCGTTCGGCCTGCTCTTCGCGCAACATCTCACTGAGAGCGCCTTCCTTCGACGACCGGAACACATCCAACGCCTCGTCCATGAGAGGCAAAAATCGCCGCCGCTTGCGGTGATAATCCAGGCAGCTGTTCACGACCATGCGGTACAGCCAGGATTCGAAGCTCGAATCACCGCGAAACTGCTGGATGTTGGACAACAGCTTTACAAACGTGTCCTGGGCGATATCCATGGCCGCGGCCGAATCGCCGGCATAACGCAGCGCGACGGAATACACCCGGTCCTTATGCGTTTCAAAGAGCACACGAAAGGCATCGTCGTCACCACTTTGACAGGCTTCGACCACTGCTTGGTGATTCACGCCCTGAACCATGCCCAACTCGTCCGGTAAGACGGTTGGAGGAATAGGTTCCTTCCCCTTTTTTTCCGGCGAACTGGCCTGGCTGGGAGGCATACGATAGTCCGATCTCAGGGTCTCACACCGAGAGCTAACTGTTAACGCTCTTTGTAAATTACGTAAAACAATGGATTAGAGCGCAATCTGTCGGCTGTGGGGCGCGTCTCATTGCGTATGAGGAGTATGAAAATGGTCGCAGTATCCAGAACCCTTCTGATGTGCGCTTTAGCTGGCAGCCTGCTGGCTCAACGCGGGCCGAGACCATCGGCGTCCGCCACGCCCCCGGATCCAGCCACGATGGCGCAGAATCAGGTGGCTCGCCTGACGCAGTTGCTGACGCTCAACACTACGCAAGCGGCTCAGGCGACCACTATCTTTACCAGTGCTCTGACGTCGGCCAGTACGCTGCAAACCACGCTGAAGAATGATCGAACCACACTGGAAACGGCCATTACGACGAACGCGACCAGCATCATCGATCAGGTATCGCAAAACATCGGAGTGCTGGATGGGCAGATCACGGCGATTCAAGCCAAAGCCGACGCGGCCTTCTACGCGATTCTCAATTCGGATCAGCAGGCCAAGTTTAAGGACGCTGGCCTCGGCGGACGTGGCGGTCTGGGTGGACCGGGCGGATTCGGCGGCAGAGGCCCGGGCGGACCACGTCGCTAAACCCAGCTTATTTCGATTCGTGGCACTTCACGCAATGGCTATCGGCCGCGAAGGAGGTGCCACCCACGCGATGGCAGGATGCACAGGCAGTCTCGTTGGCTTCTGCCGCCCGGTGCTGGGCTTTGCCGTAATTGATGGGCGCGCGGGACTGGGGAAAGATCTTGGTGTGGCACACGGTGCAGTCTCCGTTCACCCGCTCATAGTGCAGTCTGTGGGTGAACGTGCTATTGCCGTACTTATTCTCGAAAACGATGGTGTCGGGCGGCGGGGCATTCGATAGAACCGGATTCGGGGCTGCTTCCACGGGTGCAGCTTTGGGCGCCGCCGTTTCGCTGGTGGGCGCGGTGATCATGAACCATACGGTTCCCATCAGGCCGAGGACCAGTACCACACCGAGAACAATCTGAAGCGCGCGCATCTTCTAACTATAAGTCAATGCTGCATGCAATCAGCGTGTCGCGAGGGGCCGGGGAGGGATGCTACCTTGGTATTAATCGCACATGTTGAAAGCAAAAGTTGACGCTCCTGACGACCTGAATCCTCAGGAGACCGGTGAGTGGGTGGAAGCCCTCGACGAGATGATCGACGAGGCTGGTCCGGACAGGGCCAGCTATTTGCTCGAGCGGCTGATGGAACGCGCCAGCAACCTGGGAGTCCAGGTCCCTCTGCGCTGGAATACCCCCTACGTCAATACGATTCCGCCCGAAGATGAGGTTGCATATCCCGGCGACCGGGCGACCGAACGCAAGATTAAGAGCCTGATTCGCTGGAACGCGACTGCGATGGTGGTGCGCGCCAATAAGCACGACCCCAACATCGGCGGCCATCTGGCGACCTATGCGTCGCTGGCGACCATGCTGGAGGTCGGCTACAACCATTTCTTCCGTGGGTCCTATCCGGGTCCCGATGGGGCCAAACTGCCCGGCGATTTTGTGTACTTCCAGGGCCATGCGTCCCCGGGCGTATATGGCCGCGCGTTTTTGGAAGGCCGCTTGAGCGAGCAGCACCTGGAAAACTTCCGCCATGAGCTCCGCGATCATCCGGGACTGTCTTCTTATCCACATCCGTGGCTGATGCCGAACTTCTGGCAGTTCCCGACCGTATCGATGGGCCTTGGGCCGATCACGGCGATCTATCAGGCTCGCTTCATGCGCTATCTGGAGAATCGCGGGATCATTCCTCCCACAGGCCGTAAGGTTTGGGCGTTCCTGGGCGACGGTGAATGCGACGAGCCCGAATCGTTGGGTGCGATCACTCTGGGCGCTCGCGAGAAACTGGACAACCTGATTTTCGTCGTGAACTGCAACCTGCAGCGGCTGGATGGACCGGTGCGCGGGAACGGGCACATCATCCAAGAGCTGGAAGCGGTGTTTCTGGGCGCCGGATGGAACGTGATCAAAATCGTCTGGGGCGCGGGATGGGACGATCTCCTGGCCCGCGATTCCAGCGGTCTGCTGATCAAGCGGATGCACGAATGCGTGGATGGCGAATATCAGACCTTCCGCGCGCACGATGGAGCATTTCTCCGCAAGGAATTTTTCGGCAAGTATCCGGAACTGCTCAAGCTTGTCGAGCATATGAGCGACGATGAGCTCTGGAATCTCCGCCGCGGCGGTCTGGATCCCGTAAAGGTATATAACGGCTATCGGCGCGCCATGATGACTGAAGGCAAGCCGACGGTGATTCTTGCCAAGACGGTGAAGGGCTACGGCCTGGGCGAAGTCGCCGAGGGCCGCATGACCGCCCATCAGACCAAGAAGCTCACCGATTCCGATCTGATCAAGATTCGCGACCGGTTTAATCTCCCGCTCAGCGACGAGGCCTGCCACAACGTCGATTTCCTCAAACCAGCGGAAGATTCTCCGGAGATGAAGTATCTGCGGGCTCGCGTCGAAGCGCAGGGCGGCAGTCTCCCCAAGCGCGAGGT
>Ga0105238_10003058_pt1 | contig 16677 bp, 13 predicted proteins | sample KBSC34metaG_FD_81526 | JGI IMG/M metagenome (GOLD analysis project Ga0105238, IMG submission 81526) | Corn rhizosphere microbial communities from Kellogg Biological Station, Michigan, USA - KBS C3-4 metaG | ecosystem: Host-associated > Plants > Roots > Rhizosphere > Soil | place: Michigan, USA... | reverse complement strand
GACCAGGCCCAGCGGCACGGCCGTGGCGAAGGCGGCGATGGTCAGGATGCCGACGAAGACCACGTCCGTGACGAGGAATTCCGAGGCCGAGAGGGTCATGAATCCCAGACCCCTAGTGGCGGCGACCAACTCGGCCGCCACCAGCGTTGACCAGCCGGCGCCGATGGCGATGCGCACGCCGGTCAGGATCTCCGGCAAGGCGCCGGGCAGGACGACATGGAAGAAGAGCTGCCGGCGCGAGGCGCCCAGCGAGAGCGCCGCCTGCACCCGGCCCACCGAGACCGAGCGCACGCCGGCCTGGGCCGAGATGACCAGCGGCGCGAACATGGCGAGCGCGATGATGGAGATCTTGGCCGTCTCGCCAATGCCGAGCCAGATGATGACCAGCGGCAGATAGGCGAGCGGCGGGATCGGCCAATAGAATTCGATCGGCGGATCGAAGATGCCTTTGACCCAGCGATTGAGTCCCATGACCAGGCCCAGCGGCACGGCCGTGGCGAAGGCGACGAGGAAGGCAATCGATACCCGCATCAGGCTGGCGCCGGCGTGCTGCAGCAAGGTCGCGTCGGCGAAGCCGTCGCGGGCCACCGTGACGAAAGCTTGGGCCACCTCCCATGGCGAGGGGAGGAACAGCGGCGTCACCAGCCGCAGCCGGGCGACCAGGAACCAGAGCCCGAGAAAGCCGGCACTGGCGATGAGGCTGATCAGCAGGCTGGACCCGGGCTGGGCGAAGGCCAATACGGCGGGCTTCCGCCTGCCGCGGGCGGCGGTGGCGCGGGCCTCAGCGGGCGACAGCGGCGAGAGGGCGACCATTGTTCTCTTTTCCTGTCTGGTGGATCAGCTCGCGGATCTCTTCGCGCAAGGCCACGAAGCGCGGATCGGATTTGATGGCGCGGGCATCGCCGGTCTCGGCGAAGCGGCGCACGAAATCGAGGGGGTAGCGTCGGATGATCCGTCCCGGGCGCGGCGACATCACGATCACCTCCGTGCCGAGGAACAAGGCCTCCTCGATCGAATGGGTGATGAAGAAGATCCGCTTGCCGGTGCGGGCCCAGATCTCGACGATCTGCTCCTGCATCGTCTCGCGGGTCAGGGAATCCAGCGCGCCCAGCGGCTCGTCCATGAGCAGGACCTCGGGCTCGGGCGCCAGGGCCCGGGCCAGCCCCACCCGCTGGCGCATGCCGCCCGAGAGCTCATAGGGCATGGCCTGGGCGAAGCCCTCGAGATCGACCAGCGCCAGAAGCGCCATCGCCCGCTTCTCCCGGCTCCGGCGATCGATACCCTGGAGCTTCAGGCCGAAGGCGACGTTGTCCAGGACATTGAGCCAGGGATAGAGGGTGTCCTTCTGGAACACCACCCCGCGGTCGGGGCCAGGTCCCTCGATGGCACGGCCATCGAGGGTGACGCTGCCGTCGCTGAGGGCGAGGAATCCGGCCATGGCATTGAGAAGCGTCGTCTTGCCGCATCCCGAGGCCCCCAGCGCCACGACGAAGGCGCCGGGCGGGATGCTGAGCGAGACATCGGCGAGGGCGTGGACGAGGCTGCCGTCGCGTCCCTCGAAGACGACGCTCGCCCGATCGACGATCAGAGCCATGGCCGGAACTCCTTGCCCCGTGCCACTCAGTTCGACGCGATCGCTGTCTGCAGGAAGCTGGGATCGACGAAGGCGGTGTAGCTCGGCAGCACCTGCGTGATCTTCTTCTGCTCCTTCAGGAAGTCGGCCGTCGACTTCAGCACCTTGGCAAGATTGTTGTCGGCCCCGCCGCCCAGCCATTGCGGGCCGACCTGATCGGCGGCCGGGATATAGGTGGAGACCGGCAGACGGGCGGCGATGTCCTCCGGCTTGGCGCCGGTGAATTGGGAGAGCCGCTTCACATTGGCGGAGTCGACCGTCCAATTGCCGGGGTTGGCCGCGAAATCACGGTAGTTCTTGTCGACGATGCGCACGAACTGGGTGACGAAATCGGGATCCTCCTGGATGAGCTTGCCGGTCGCGACCAGGGCGCTGAAGGTGACCGCGCCCCTGGCCGCGGCCTGCTTGGCGGTGAGCAGCACCTTGCCGCTCTTGATCAAGGTCCCCAGGGCGGGATCCCAGACGAAGGCGGCGTCGATGTCGCCGCGCTCCCAGCCCGCGACGATCTGGGGCTGCGGGATCGCCAGCACCGTGGCATCGGTGGTCTTGATCCCCTCCTCCTTCAGCGTGCTGAGCAGCATGTAGTGGTCGGTCGAGACCGGCGCGGCGGCCAGGCGCTTGCCCCGGAGATCGGCCAGGCTCTGGATGCCCGAGCCGTTGCGCGCGACGAGGGCCTCGTCCTCGCCCGCGCCGCCGCTGATATAGATCGCCTTCACATCGACCCCGCGGCTGGTCGCAGCGGCGAAGGGGCTGGAACCCACCTCGCCGATCTGCGCATCGCCGGCGACGATGGCCGCGAAGACCTCGGCGCCCGAGTTGAAGCGCTTGAACTCCACATGCCAGCCTGGGATCTTCTCGATCTCGCCGGAGGCGACGGCAAGGGTCCAGGGCGAGAAGCCCGTCTGATAGGCGATGGTGATGGTCTTGTCCGCGGCCTGGGCCGCGAAGGCCGTGGTGGCGGCAAAGCCGAGGCCGGCAAGCAGGGCCAGGCTGCGGCGCGAGATGGGTTTCGAAAGTATCGACATGGCAAGTCTCCTCTATGGCCCGCATCCCTTTGGGATGCCGGCGGTGGGTGGTTTCGGCTGGATGTCTTGGAGAGCCGGGCGGAGGCCCGCCTCGGATCAGCGCCGCATCGAGACTCCAGGGGAGCCGTATCGCGAGGCGGCGGAAGTTGAACAGCGGGTCATGGTCATCTCCGTTCGGTTGCGACCGGAGCCACGAAGGACATTCGTGGCGCTTTAGCGTTTGTTGACGCGGCGCAAGCTGCTTCCGTCAAATTGCCGCGGGCCGGAGGGCTGGCCAGGCCGCCGTCGACCATGACGGCGCGGTTTCAATCTAGCGAGACCCCTCCAAGCGACAATGCAGAAATTCTTTGCCACCGGAATAGCTTGGCTTTGCGGGCGGCGCCGATCGCGGGTCCCCGAGAGCGGTGGCGGGTTGCATTTCGCCCTGCGGTAGGATAGCGCATTCCAGCCACCGGGGCCGGCAGGCTATGGTGCTTGGATCCTGGAAGGAGATTGCAGTTTTGACGGTGGAAGGATCGCTCCTCCACGCAGCAGATCGTGTCGCCGGGCGGCTGGGCCTCTTCGAGGCGCCGCTGGTCGCCAAGGAGCTGATTGCGCTCGCGCGTCGGCGCTCGGGGCTTTCCGACTTCGGGCCCGAGCCCTTCGAGGAGGCCCTCGCCGTCCTGCTGGAAAGCTACGACCGGGAGGCGTCGCTCAGCCTCTTCGGGCGCTTCGCGGCGCGCTGGGATGTCCTGCGCTTCCTGACCAACCTCCTCGAGCTGCGCGAGGCCGAGATCAGGGACCCCGCCTTGCTCGAGCAGCCGATCGAGCGCCCGATTTTCATCAGCGGCCTGCCCCGCAGCGGCACCACCTTCCTGCATAATCTGCTGGCCCAGGATCCCGACAATCTTGCGCCGCTCTGCTGGGAGACGATCTATCCCCAGCCCAAGCCCGGCTCGCGGCGCAACGGCCGCGACCGGCGGCCCGAGAAGGTCGACCGGCAGATCGCGGCCTTCGCCCGGCTGGCGCCGGAGCTGAGCCAGGTTCACCCGATCACCGCCTATTCGGCCCAGGAATGCACCGAGATCACGGCGCATGTCTTCCAGAGCCTTCGCCTCGACACGACCCATCGCGTGCCCAGCTATCGCCATTGGCTCGATCGTACCGGCCATCGCGCGGCCTATCGATTCCACAAGCGCTTCCTTCAGCATCTGCAGCGCCAGAAGGGCCCGGGCCGCTGGGTTCTGAAATGCCCCGACCACCTCTTCGCCTTGGAGGCGATCGGGGAGGTCTATCCCGATGCCCGATTCGTCTTTCTGCATCGGGATCCGACCATGGTCCTGGCCTCGGTGGCGCGGCTGACGGAAGTGCTGCGCCGCCCCTTCACCCGCCGCATCGATCGTCACGAGCTCGGCCGTCAGGTGAACGAGCATTGGCAGACCGGCGCCCGGCTTCTGGTCGAGGCGGATTCCGCCGGGCTGTTCCAGCCGGAGAATGTGCGCCATCTGGAATACGCCGCTTTCGTCGCCGATCCCATCAAGGCGGTGAGCGAGCTCTACGCCCATTTCGACCTGCCCCTGGGCAACGCCGCCAGCGCCCGCATCCGGGCCTTCATGGCCGAGCGGCCGAGCGGCCGCTATAGCCATAATCCCACCCGGCTCGAGGACTATGGATTGTCGGCCCCGGCCCTGCGCGACGCCTATCGGGGCTATACCGACCACTTCGCCATTGCCGCCGAGACGGATGCGCCGGGGGTTGCCCGCAGCGCGCGAATCTCCCCCGGGCTCGTGGGGATCGCCGCTAAGTGACTGAGATAGCAAACGAAGCGCCGGATCACTGACGGGCAATTTTCCAGTTGGCAAGCGGCGCCAGACGTCGCATCTCTTGGTAGCAGTGCAATAGTAGAGAGGCCGGGCCTGATCGGGCCAGGCCGCCGGCCGAAAGGAAGCAGCATGGACGCCGCGATCATCGAAGGAGCCGACCGGCTCGCGCGGAGCTGGCGCGGCCAGGAGCCCGGGGAGATCCGGATCGGCAGCGAGGCGCATAAGCGCCTCTATTGCCGGATGCTCCTGGACACCTTCAATCCCTACAAGCCCGCGATCATCGACTGGCCCCAGCTGACCCCCGACGCCCGCGACCGGCTGATCAGCCTGCCGATCTGGGATATCGCCGTGCAGACCGAGGGGAAAGCCAGCCTCCGGGTCCAGACCTATGCCGATCTCATGGCCGATCCCCTGCTCAAGGAGGCGATCGAGCTGAACGCCTTCGAGGAGGGCCGCCACAAGCGCGTGCTCTCCAATCTCGTCCAGGCCTATGGCATCACCCTGGAGCCCGAGCCGCCCTATCTGAAGCCCCGCGATCCCGAATGGGCCTTCATGGTGACGGGCTACAGCGAATGCATCGACAGCTTCTTCGCCTTCGGCCTCTTCGCCTTGGCCAAGCGCTCCGGCTTCTTCCCGCCCGAGCTGGTCGATACCTTCGAGCCGGTCATCCAGGAGGAAGGCCGCCACATCATCTTCTACGTGAATTGGGTGGCCTGGCATTGGCGCAACATGCCGTGGTGGCGGCGGCCGTACTTCCTCGCCAAGGTCATCGGCGTCTGGGGCTTCCTGATCTGGGAGCGGATCCAGACGGCGCGCGACGTGGGCAAGGCCCAGGACAATAATTTCACCGTCACCGGCAGCCAGCAGATCGGCGTCGACGTCGATGTCGCCACGCTGATGGACGTCTGCCTGGCGGAGAATGATCGCCGCCTCTCCGGCTATGATCCGCGGCTGCTGCAGCCCCGCATCGTGCCTCGCCTGGTTCGGCTCGCGCGCCGGACGTTTCTGAAGCCCAAGCGCAGCTCGTGAGGAGCCGGCCGGTCGTTCCATGAAGCTCGCGGGGATCGTAGCCCTGCTGCTGGGGCTTCTGGCGGGCACGCTGCTCATCGCCCATTATGGCGTGGCCTCGGTCGGCGAGGCGCTTCTCACCATCGGCTGGACCGGCTTCCTCGTCATCATCCTCCTCCATCTGGCGATCCTCTTTCTCTGCGGCATCGCCTGGTTCGTGCTGGTGCCCCCGGCGGAGCGCGCCGGGCCCTGGCCCTTCGTCTGGGGCCGGCTGGTGCGCGAGGGAGGTTCGGAGATCCTGCCCCTGTCGCAGATCGGCGGTTTGGTCATGGGGGGCCGGGCGGCCGCCCTCGCCGGCCTTTCGGGCAGGGTGACGGCCGCCTCCTCGGTCGTCGATGCGACCATGGAGCTCCTGGGCCAGCTCGCCTTCGCCGCCCTGGGGCTCGCCATTCTGATCGCCCTGCATCCCGAAGCACCCTTCATCACCGCCACAGCCCTGACCCTGGTCGGCGCCCTCGTCGTCGTGATGCTGTTCATCGGCGTGCAACGCCGCGGCTTCGTGCTCCTGGAGCGGGTCGCCGAACGCCTCAGCCGGCAATGGTCGGCCACCGGCATCGGGGCGCCGGGGGCGATCCAAGAGTCCATCCGCAGGACCTATGAGCGTCATGGCAGATTGCTGGCCGGCTTCCTGCTGCATCTCCTGGCCTGGATTGCCGGCGCCTTCGAGGCCTGGGTCGCGCTCCGTTTCATGGGCAGCCCGCTGTCGGTGGGGGCGGTGATCGCCATCGAAGGACTGCTGGCCGCGGCCCGCGGCATCGCCTTCGCGGTGCCGGCCGCGCTCGGCATCCAGGAAGGCGCCTATGTCGTGCTGGGCGCCCTCTTCGGCCTGCCGCCCGATACGGCGCTGGCGCTATCGCTGCTGAAGCGTGCGCGCGGCCTGGCGCTCGGCGTGCCGCCCCTGCTGCTCTGGCAGATCGCCGAAGGGCGGCAGCTCCTGCGCCGGCGCAAGGCCGCCAGCGAAGTCCGGAACTAGCATCTTCATCTGCTTCTGCAGGGAATCTGCAGTCGTTTCGGTCGTCTTTCCGGAGGCGGCCGGGAGGTTGCGGACCTGTTTTTACAGGGAATCTACAGGCGTCTTGTCGCTCTCGCAGGGACGGATGAGAGAGTGCTCGCGAAGGGGCCAGGAGAAAGGCGGGCGCGCGAACGGACGATCATACATTTAGTCTATACGCAAAATACGTCGGAGTCAATGCGAAAAGCTGGGCCCTGCGAAAAGCTGGGCCTTCTCACATTGCCAGCAGACCGTGATAGACCGCCCGGGCCGCGGCTTCGCATTTATTGACCGCGCCCAGCTTTCGGCAGGCCTTGCGCAGGTGAAAATTGATCGTCGCCGTGGAGCGCTTCAGGATCTTCGCGGTTTCCCAGGTCGTCTTGCCCCGGGCCGTCCAATGCAGGCATTGCCTCTCATGCTCGGTCAGGCCGAAGGAATCGCCCTGCGCGTTCCTGGCGACCCGCTCGAGGAGCGCGGCATAGGCATTGAACCCCACCAGCTGCAGCAGAAGCTCGCTGCCGCGCCCGACAGCACCCGCGGGCTTGTGCCGCCCGGAGGCGACCGAGAAAAACGCCAGCTCGCCCCGCGGCCCGTGGATCGGCACGGTGAGACCATGCTCGGCCCCGTCGGAATCCCCCGCCCCGGGCAAGGCGGCCTCCAGGGGCGCGCAGCCCTGCCTAACCCAGGCAAAGGGTGTGCGGCGCAGTTCCCCTTTGGCCAGCGCCGGATCGCTGAGATAGCGGCGCTCGCCGATGTAGCGCCGGTTCCAGCGCGTCGGATAGTTGGACAGCAGCAGCGGCAGGGAATCGCTGGTCCCGCCGCGGTGGGGATATCTCGCGAGCAGGAAGAGGAAACTGTCGAACTGCAACCGCAGGACAATGCTCGCCAGCGTGCGGCTGAGCTCGTCCATCGAGCCGAAGTGCCGCACCTCTTCGACCAGGGCGCAGAGATGCTCGGGATCGTTCATTCGCCGCGCCTCGGCGACGCTTGCCGCCGTCGCCTGACCCGCGCTCCAGGCAGGTTCGCTGTGGGCGCCGGCGTCCGAAATCAAGCCAGTGACCTCGGGCTCTTCGGCACTCTCCAGCGACCGCTCACGTTCGATGACACCGTTAGGCAGCATGCGCAATCGCGCTTCCGCGTCCCCTGTTGCACGGGAGGCTTTTATGAAGCGGCCCCACCCCCTGGTGAGCCGCTCTGCCCTTGCCCCGTGTTTATCGCTATCCGATTATCGGTTCGCCAGACGAAATGTCTAACGAAAAATATTGTTGGCGCAGCTTACAAAAATATTCGTTGGCGAAAGCCGAATTCGCGCGGCCGCCTAGAGGTTCCATCCACGCCGCGCCCGGCGCGGCAGGCTGCCCATCAATTCCTGGGCATGGGCCGCAAAGAGCTTGATCAGGGCATCGCCCGCGCGGCGGATGCGAGGCACCTCGCGGCCCGTTGCATGGGTGAGAAGATAGATGTCCTCCAGCAGCTCCCGTGGCGGCGAGGCAACGCGCACCAGCTCCGGGTCGGGGTCGCCGAGATGACAGGGCAGAAGCGTGATGCCGTTGCCGCCGCGGGCGCTCTCGTAGCGCAAATGCAGTTCATTGACCCGCAGCGGGAAGTGGCCCTGATGGCCGAACTCGTAGAGCCAGCTCGACTGCGATCCGCGACGCGGGTTCTTCGGAAGGCCGATGAAGATCGAGCGGAGCGCCGCCTCCGGCGTCGAAATGTCATGGGCGCGAAGGAAACCTAGGCTGGCGTAAGTTGTATAGGCGATGCGGCCGATGCGGCGCGAGTACAGGTTGCCGCGATTGGGGATACGGCCCATGCGCAAAGCGATATCGGCTTCGTTGCGCGCCAGGCTCAAGCGCTGCCCCGTGCTCAGGATCTCCACATCGGTCTGGCCGATGGCGCCATGGAGTTCCTCGAAATGCCGTACCAGGAAGAGCGCGACGGACCCGATGCAGGTGATCCGAACGGGAGGCTCCTGGACGAAGGTCTGACGCGTGATGGCACGGCCGAGATCGAAGGACTTACGCTCCATCCCCTCGGCGACGCCCAGGATGGCGCGGCCCGCCGGGGTCAGTTGCAGATCGCCACGCCCATTCACAAAGAGCTGAAGGTTCAGCCGTTCTTCCAGGCTTCGGATGCGCCGCCCGACCGTGGGCGGACTCACGCGCAATGCGCGCGCGGCCTCGGCGAGCGTCGGCGACCGCGCGGCGGCCAGGAAGAAGCGGATGTCGTCCCAATCCGGCGGTGCCGCCATGCTTCTTCTTCCCTGGAAATTCCACCCGTTCCCCGCTCACAACCCGCAGGACAAATGCTTAACGGATGGTTAGCAGCGAGGCCTATCACGACAATTCTCTGGCGATCTCCGCCTCACTAACAACACTGATAGTGCCTCCCGCCGTCCGATTGCGGGATGCTCTGTCCGCAGGCAGGAAGCCTCTCGGCGATGCGGATATGAGCCTCGATAGATCAAGACGATTCGGACGACCCATCGACGGTCGATTTTTGCGGAGAAGGCGGGCCTCCGTCCTCTCCGCTCCCTCTTCGCCGGCGGCAGTGGCCCGGCGGAGCCGGGCGCATCCGCGCTCGGTCCTTCTCCACTGTACTCTCCCCCGAACCAGTCCGGCCCAACCGGGTCCGGTTCGGAGATCCTTGCGGGCGTGCCGCCGTCACGGCGGTGGCACGCCCGCTTTTTTTGGGGGAATGGGCGGCCGGGCGGCAGCAGCGGCTTGCCGCAACCGGTCTCATCTTCCGCAAGCGCGCCCGCGACGCGCGGAAAGCTGCGACAGACCAATTCGGACATGTAACGCCAGGGGAGAATAGGCATGGCGACGACATACAAACAGGCCGTCACGACGCTGAACGAAGCGATCGACAATCTCGATCGAGCCTACCGGTCAGCCTATAGCATGGACGACAAGAACAGGTTGTTCTCCATGCGCGAGCTCTTGCAGGAGGAGCTGGATACCGTATTGGCGGCAGGGCTGTCGGATTCGCGATCGGGCTATCGGGCGCAGACGCCGCTGTTCAAGGTGGCGTCCAATTATCTCGCCCAGTCGAGGGATGCGATCAACCACCATGTCAATCACATCCGGGTGGTGGGCCAAGTCGCCGATTCCCTGGCCAAGGTGGTCCGCCTTCTCGCCTGACGCCTGCCGGGCGAGGCAGAGCGAGATCGGGTCAGCTTGAATTCAAACTGACCCTCGGATCTCGCTCATGCTAAGCCCGGCAGCCAGGCGCCTCAGTAGATGAGCGTGAAGGTCAGCTCATATTGGGTGCGCTTGGCGTCGAGGGCATGCATCTTCACCTCGCCCTGGGCGGAGAGATAGATGCCGGTGCCGCCCGTGACCGCCATGGTAGAGTCCTGGTTGTCGTAGTAGGGCCCCTCGACCGTGATCTGGCCCTGGTCGAGGCTGATCGAGCGAAAACATTCCCAGACCTCGCCCGCGATGGTGCGGATGCACCAGCCGTTGTCATGGCCGAGCAGGGTCTTGTTGTCCTTGTCGTAGACCTGATTGGCGAAGGTGATGTTGTCGCCGACGCTGTCGCCCTTGGGACCCATATCGGTCAGGGTCTGGGCCGTGATGCGCTCGATGAGGACCAGCTGCTCCGCGGCCGAAGCGGGGGCCGCATGCCATGCCATCGCCGCGGCCAGGATTCCCGCGGCGATGGGCAGGCGATGTTTAACAAGCATCTCTCACTCCTTTTGATCCGTCACGGCCCCCGGCCGGGGCCTGGTGGTTCAACTGCTGCCCCTCGGCCTCAGCGACCGAAACGTCGGAATCCGCCCCCGCTGCCACCGCCCCAGCCACCGCCGCCGCCGCCATAAAACCCGCGGCTCGAGAAGCTGTTGTAGCGTTGCCCCCCATAGCTGCGCGCCTGACTGAAGCGGTCGAGGTCGCTGGTATTGGCGCTCGAATCCGTGTTGTGCCAACCGTTGCCGGTGTTCTCCTGCCAACCGCTGCCGTCGTTGCGATAGACGTTCCCGTCCGAGCCGGCATAGACGTTGTTGCCGTCATGGGCGGCACCATAGGTATTGGTCTGCCCGGTCTTGCTGTTGGTCACCGTCGCGGTGGTCTCGCCGGCTTTGTTGCCGCTGTAGACGTTGCCGGTCGAGGTATGCTGCACATCGGCGCTCGACCCGTTGGGGTTGGAGGCCGAGGCGCTGCCGCCGCGCGCGAAATTGCCCGTCTCGGGATTGTAGGCCGCGTTGCGGTCGACATCTCCCGAAGTCCCGGTCTCGCTGTTGTGGAACTGCCGGTTGTAGCCCGCGGCTTCGTTCCCGGTATAGGCGTTGGAGCCGTTGTAGCTGTGGATGGTCGAGCTGGTGCCGGTGCGCGAGTTGTAGGTGTCGTAGGTGCTCTTCTCGCCGGAGGTGCCGGTATAGGGGTTGTAGCCGTAGTCGTGATAGCCGTTGTAGGTCGTGTTGCCGTAATGGCCGTACACGTTCTCATAGCCGGTGTTGTAATAGCAGCAGGGATGGTTGCCGTAACCGTAGTACGGCCCATAGGGGTAATAGCCGTGATAACCCCAGTAATCCCCGTAGTAGCCGTAGTAGGTGGGTCCCCAGATCGGCGCCGGCGTCAGAAAGTAGTCCGTCGCGAAGCCCATCTCGTAGCCGAACATGGCGCCTTCGGCCACGTCGAACGCAGGGTAGACCGCATAGCCATAAGTGGGCGGTGGCGGGTAATAGACATCCCCCACCCAGGCCGTGTAGTCGTAGCCGGTCCCATAGACGACGGTCCCGTCCGTCGTCACGACTGTTCCCATATAGCCCGGCGTATAGCCGATCTGGACGGATTCCGGGCTCACCCAATAAATGTCGACATAGGTGACATAGTGCAGCGGTGAGCTGGGCGGGATCGTGTAGATGACATCGGGAACATAGGTCGCGATGGTCCAGGGCCCCGCCAGCGCGGGGGCGGTGAACCAGACGCCGCTGCGCAGGGCATAGAAGCTCGATGGGCTCACCATGATGATGGCATCCGGCGAGTTCCAGACATATTGCAGCGGCGTGCCCTCGACGGGCTTGAATTGCGGTGCGCCATCGATGGTGGGCTTGTACGCCGGCCCGCCCTTGCGCGGCACCAGCGCCGTCTGCGGCACCGAATTTGCGATGACCGCTTCCTTGGCCTGCGGCGTGCCCGCAACGGCGGTCAACACCGGCGCGGCATGGGAGTTGGCCGGGATCTGCCGGAAGTCCGCCGGCAGGTCGCTGCTCTTTATGAAGGTCCAGGGGCCGGAGAGCTTGGGCGCGTGAAACCAGCGGCCCGAGATCAGGACATAGTAGTCGTTGTTGTCCGTATCCATGATCACGTCGGTGCTGGAATTCGGGACCCAGAGCAGATCCGTGCCGGCGACCGGCTCGAACCAGGGCTCGCCCTTGAAGACGATCAGCTCCGTGGGGGTCGTGGAGACGAAGAGGTCGGGCGGCGAGCGCCGGAGAGAAGGCTTCGGCTGGCCCTTGGCGCCGCCTTCAAGCAGGTCGACCAAGCCCTTCTTCGAGAGCTCGGCTGCGATCTGGTTTATGGCCGCCGGCGGCTCGACAGCGACTTCCCAGGGGCCGCCGAGCGCATTGGCCATCATCCAGCCGTCATAGAGGTGGAGATAGATATGGCCGCTGTTGTCATAGAGGATGAGAGCGCCGGTATTGACCACCCGCTGATAGGAGGTGCCCGCAACGGCGCGTAGCACCGGATCGCCATGAACGGGCACCAGCACCGCCGGTTTGTAGCTGATGAGGATCGTGGGGGGCTCGTTCTTCACCTCGACCGTCTTGGCCGTCACCTTCTCCACGGAGAGGAAGGCCTGCAGCCGGTCGAGGGAGATCTGCTGTGCCGTGCTGGGAAGGGCCTTGGCGACCGCTTCGGTATAGGATTTGCCATGCACCGGCAGGGTCGGGAAGTTCACATGGAGGACGCTGAAGTTGAACAGCGACACCATGCGGGTCGACTTGTTGACCAGGGTATGGGCGCTCGCGCGGATGACGCCGTAGATCTCGTCCTTCGAGCCCTCGGGCTTCAGAGCCACCGCGGCGCGGAATTTGAGGAAGCCGCCGTCCCAGCTGTCGACCTGGGGCTCATAGACCGTCATGGTCGCCCCATCGATATGGATCTCCCGCGGCCAGGGATCGGGATGCTGCGCGGTGCTGGACGAGGTCTGGGCCTGGGCGGCGATGCTCCAGCCCCCCAGCAGCAGGGTCAGCAGCACAGCCGCCGCATGCAGCGGACGCAGATTGCAGGCTCTCATCACGATGTTCCCTCCCCGATCGACGCCGGACCGGGCATCCGCCCTCGGCCTGGTTTCGTCGTGCGCAGTTTGTTGTTCCACCCCATGCCCCTTCATACCACGCCGCCCAGCGGTCAGGGCAAGAGCCTGGCTTCATCGGCTTGTCCGGCAACGAAAAGAGCCCGCCCTCCCCTTCGGGAGAGCGGGCTCGATCTTTCGTCGGGTCCGGACGGAACCGCCGTCCGGCCTTAGTTACAGAGTCGTGCGGGCCAGCGGGACCGGCTGCTCGTCGCGATGACGGCCACCCAGAGCGCCTGCCGCACCGGCGATGAAGGCGCCGATCAGCATCGAGAAGGCGGTGGCGAAAGCAGCCGCCGAGGCAGCCTTGCGGGCCGCGTCTGCCTTCTGCTTCAGCTCCGCCTCGGTCTTCTTCACCTGGGCGATGGCGTCATCCACACGCTTGGCCGCCGTCGCCTGATCGACGCCCGTATTGGCGGCGACGAGCTGAGTCAGATAGGCCTTGTCGGCATCGGAGACGCCGGTCTCACCGAGCGCGGTCAGCAGGATCCGGCCGGATTCGCCGCGGAGATCCTGCGGCGTCGGCGGGGTGGTGGGATGATCGGTCCGGAACAGGCCGTCGGTCAGATAGCCCATGCCGAGGTCCGGTCCCATCCCTGGGCCCGCCTGGGCGGCAGCATATTCGCCCGCACCCTGCGCCGCGCCGGCGCCGATCTGGCCCGCCACCTTGGCCGTGCCGCCGATGGCCGCGGCCACCGCCGAGCTCAGCAGCAGCGCAGCGACGACCGTCGCCAGCGCCCAGGCGAGAATGCCATGAGCGGTGTCGCGGAAGACGCCTTCATCGGTATGGATCCCGACCCATTTCGACCGCAGCCGCCCGGCAAGATAGCCGCCGAAGGCGGAGGACAGCCACTGCACCACGACGAACCAGATGGCCGTCGTTACGGCGAAGGTCGTCGCCGAAGCGCCGACCCGCGACCAGGGAGAGAGTGAGGCGAAGCCCAGACCCGCTCCCAGAGCGACCAGGATCAGCGTCACGGCGGCCGCTGCGACGGCACCACCGATAATCGCCGACCAGCTCAACGCGGAGCCCGAGCCTTCCTCCGTCACAATCTCGACATCGGAAAGATCTACGGACCGTTCCATGACCATCACATCTCTCCCGTCAATGCCAGAAGAGGGCGAGAAGGATGATGATCGGAATCGGAACGCCGAGCAGCCAAAGCAGAATACCGCGACCCATGGGAACCTCCATTGTGATGTCCCCAAGCAACCCGTCTTAATCCGAATAGTTGCCTTTTCGTATCAGGAGCCGGTCAAGGCCAAGCAAATTTTGGCAGGATGTCCTCGGAACAATTGGCGAGTCGGCATGCTTGAAGGGGAATTCATCAATGCGAGGCATGTCGCCCATGGAAAAGCAAATGAACGAACCGCTAGAGACCGGACGCCTCTATCGGGTGGCGCTGACCCCGTTGGCGGCCCTGCGCGCTCGGGTCCCCTGCCGGATGACCCTGCGATATGTCGCGCGCAAACCGCGCCACGATGCCTTGCATGGGAAGCAAGTGGGCTGGCAGGCGGTATTTCGCACCGTCGAGGTACTGCCTACAAAGGAGATGGAATTCGGCGTCGCCGAGGATGGCTTCACGGCCACGCCGCTGCCCGACGCCGTATCGCAGGTTTCGAACTGAATCGAACCAGGCGACCCGGCGCTTCAGCCGGTGGAGCCGCTGCCGTGGAGCGCCACGAGCTCGCTGACCGCCGGCGGCAATTGATGGCGGTAGCGATAGCCGAGGCGCCATAGATAGGTGCGCTGGCCCTCGGTCAGGCCCATGCCCATTGTCAGTTTGGCGGCGGCGGACATATGGAGGATGAAGCGCCGGTCCGCGGCCCCGGGATGGAAGCGGCAATCGGCGAGGGCATGGAGCAGCCGCGTTTCATCGGCGGTGATGGGCCCCCGCGGCAAGGCCTCCTGACTCATGTCAGTAGGCGGCGGTGCGGCGGCCGGGAAGGGAAAGAGATTCTGCCGCCAGAGGCGGTATGCCAAAAATCCATGCGTCTCATGTGGTGCTTGCCGGGCCCCCGCACGACCCCCGGCGTCGCTGCGACTTATAACGAACCGCAATTGCTCCCTACAACATAAATGATTGCCAGCCTCTACGATGGAGTTTGGAACCTGTATCGAGATGGACCGGTCCAGCCGACGTGCCGTCCCGATCATAACTTGCCGTATGGATGAGGGCCGGCAAAGGGTATTGGCCACCGCCGGAGCGGCTACGTAGGCTCCAAAGGCTCCTACAGGCCAGACCGACCGAGGCTTTGGTTGACCAATTCTCCCCCATCCGATGAGCGGCCCTGCCTGGATGCGCGGAGCAGCGGCCCCGCGATCAAGCTTTCCCAGACTGTCTCCCTGGAGCGGCGCGGCGCTTTCGCCCTCCTCCTCTGCGACAATCCGCCGCTCAATCTGATCGGCCGATCCGTCCGCGCCGGGCTGCACGCCGGAATTCGCCATGTCGAGGCGGATCCCGGGATCGAAGCGGCCATCATCCTCTGCCGGGGGCGCAGCTTCTTCGCCGGCGCCGATATCACCGAGTTCGGGCAGGACGATCCGGGTCCCGGCTGGGGCGAGGTCGACCGGGCCATCGACCTTTGCGCCAAGCCCCTTGTGGCGGCGATCCACGGCAACTGCCTGGGCGGCGGCTTCGAGATCGCGCTGGCCTGCCAGTACCGCATTGCCGAGCGGACCGCGGTCTTCGGCTTTCCCGAGGTAAAGCTCGGCCTCATCCCCGGCGCCGGCGGAACCCAGCGCTTTACCCGCCTCGCGGGCTTCGCCGCCGCCCTGGACATCATCGCCAGCGGGCGCTCCATCGCCGCCGAAGACGCCTTGCGGCTGGGCGCCATCGATCGCATCGCCGAGGGCGGCTTGGAGGCCGCTGCCCTTGCCTTCGCCCAGGCCCTGACCGCCTCCAGCCGCAAGGGCATTCTCGCCCGCGCCCGCAACCGGTCGGACAAGATCGCCGAGGCGGAGCCCGACCTCTTCGAGCGGGCGCGGGAGAACGCGCGCCGGCGCTATCGGGGCGTCGAGGCGCCGCTGCGCGCCATCGAGGCGATCGAGAACGCCCGGCAGATGACCTTCGAGGCGGCGATGGCGGCCGAAGCCGCGATCTTCCGTGCCTGCGAATCCACCGCCCAGCACCGCGCCCTGACCTATCTCTTCTTTGCCGAGCGCGCGGCCCGGCGCGTTCCGGATGTGCCGCCGGATCTGGCGCCGCGCAAGATCGGCGCCGTGGCGGTCGTCGGCGGCGGCACCATGGGCCGCGGCATCTGTCTTGCCCTCGCCGAGAGCCGGATGCCGGTCACCCTGATCGAAATATCGGAGGCGGCACGAGACAGCGCGATGGAGCTGATTCGTCGGGAGATCGCCGGCAGCATCGCCAAGGGAAGGCTGAGCGCGGCCGAGGCGAAGGAGCGCGTCTCGCGGATCACGGGGGCCACCGACCTCGCGGCCGCGGCCGGCGCCGATCTGGTCATCGAGGCGATCTTCGAGGATCTGGCGACGAAGCGGCAGCTCTTTGCCGATCTCGACCGGGTCATGCCGAAGGGGGCCCTCTTGGCCTCCAACACCTCGAATCTCGACATCGATCAGATCGCCGCCGCGACCCAGCGGCCGCAGGACGTCATCGGCCTGCATTTCTTCAGCCCGGCGAATATCATGAAGCTGCTCGAGATCGTCCGCGGCGCCAGGACCTCGCCCGTGGTCGTGGCGACCGCGCTGGCTCTCGCCAAGCGCCTGGACAAGCAGCCGGTCGTGGCGCGGGTCTGCGACGGCTTCATCGCCAATCGCGCCTTCGATTCCTACTGGCGCCAGACGCGCTTCCTGGTGGAGGAAGGCGCTTCGCCCTATGAGATCGACGAAGCGCT
>Ga0105238_10003056_pt1 | contig 16687 bp, 8 predicted proteins | sample KBSC34metaG_FD_81526 | JGI IMG/M metagenome (GOLD analysis project Ga0105238, IMG submission 81526) | Corn rhizosphere microbial communities from Kellogg Biological Station, Michigan, USA - KBS C3-4 metaG | ecosystem: Host-associated > Plants > Roots > Rhizosphere > Soil | place: Michigan, USA... | reverse complement strand
CGCCTGGTGGAGCGCTCCACGCGCGCGCTGGCACTGACGGCCGAGGGCGTGGCGTATTTTGAGCGCAGCCAGGCCCTGCTTGCGGAACTCGACGACATGGAGAGCAGCCTGGGCCAGCATCATCGCCAGCTGCAGGGCACGGTAACCGTCAACGCATCGGTCGCCTTCGGCACGATGGCGCTGGAACCGATCTTGCCGGAATTCTGGACTCACTACCCCGACATCGTGGTTGACCTCTCACTTTCCGACACGATTGTCGATCTCTATCTCGATCGCACCGACGTCGCCTTCCGTGTGGGAAAACTACAGGATTCGAACCTGCATGCACGACGCTTGGGACAAGCGCGCCGCATGATCGTGGGCTCGCCCGATTACTTCGCTCGCCATGGCACGCCGCTCACCGTGCAGGACCTTGACCGGCACAACTGCCTGGGCTTCAACTTCCGTCGCGCGGCGCCCGTGTGGCCGATGAAGGATGGCGGACGCGTGGTTTCGCGAACCCTGGGCGGGTCGTTGCTGGCCAACAATGGCGAGACCGTCCGCCGCATGGCGCTGGGCGGCGTGGGCTTGGCACGGCTCGGCTCATTCAATGTCACCGAAGATGTGGCGGCGGGTCGGCTGGTCGAAGTGCTTCAGGCATCGGGTGTTGATGATTGCGAGGACATCAACGCCGTCTACCTGGGTGGCACGCGCATGGCGCCGCGGGTGATTGCCTTTCTTGATTTCGTGGTGCCGAGGCTGCAGGCCTTCTTGAAGGATCACGTCTGAGCACTATTCGTCCGAGGGCACCCAGCTGTTCGCCTGGCCGGCTTCGATTCGTTGTGCCAACGGGAAATACGCTTCCATCGCGTCAGCGACGGCAAGTTCCAACGCCTCGTAGCGAATGTCATTGCTCTTGAGCACCCGCATTGCACCAATAAGCCCCGGGATTTCCGGGGCATGTTGCTCCAACACATCCCTGAGCACGCCGGGGCCGGTGAGGGAGGACAATTCGCGCGCGAACTCTTGGGCGCTACCCCTCCGGGGTACGTTGAAAAAATTGGGCTTGCGCGCGGCACGTTCAACCATGGTGTCGACGACACGATCGAGCAACGGATTTCCTGGCTGCGAACCCAGGTGGCTGGTATTGATGTCCCAGTCGAGCTCCAGCAGCGCCTGGTTGACCGGTCCACCCGACAACAGCTGCAAGGGACCGGCCCGGAGTTCGCCCACGCGGGACCAATCCTTGAGCACAACATCGTCCATATCGAGGTAGATCCCGCCATGGCGCTTGAGAATCCAGCCGAACCTAAGAACGTCTACCGCCGCGGCGTAACATGAGTGTGTGCCATCACGCGCCGCGGCGTATAGCTCGCCTGCGGGGGTCTTCAGCCAGTCGAGGAAGGCGGGATCCCGACGCAGGTCGTTCACCTGGACGTGCATCGGCGCAAGCGTTGTCTTCAGGCTCTGCACCTGGGCCGCGTTGTCCAGGTCAACGTGCAGCTGCGACGTCCATCCACTGGAGCCTTCACGCACCGTCTTGGCATTTGCTTCAAGCGTGGCAAGCCACGTCGCCGAGGGTGGCTCGCGACCTGTCCACCCGTAGCCGAGAATTTGTGGCAACGGCTGCGTATCGACGGGCGGGAGGGGTATCGATGGCACCTGAAGGGTGGCGAATTGCGCTGGCGTATCGAGGGCTTCGGCAATCGCGCCTTCAACCCAACGCCCATTCACTCGCCTGAAAATACGGGAGGGGTTATCCATGCTTCGCCAACCCTTGTGGTCGAAGTCGAACACGACTTTAAGGCGATCAACCCCCGCTCCCACCAATGCGCGCCACGTCGAGCCACTTTGAATACCATCGACAGGCAGCAAAATGGTCGTTGGACATGAGAATCCTCCGCCTGGGCTTTCCCAACTGGCCAGGTCCCGTTGTACAACTTCATTCATCCGATCCAAACGCCAATGCCCGCGCCGGTCCCAACGAACCACCGGGGCGTCATCAACGGCGAGGTCGTCACCGGTTTCGTCTGTTAGCAGGCGCGCCCGCTTCGGATCGTCCTGGAACGGTTCGGCACGGACCAGGATGCCATCGACTTTGACAAAACGTTGCCGATCGCCAGGCAACGCGGCGCTGTAGTAGCCGATTTCGGGAGCAGGCGCCAAAGAATCCGGCAAGACGTCCGCGATATAGGCATCGGCCAGCGGCGCATTGGCGCGGACACCTTGGCCGGCCACATCACGCAAAACCTTTGACGTCGCCGGAATGTCCATGGACGCTACCACCGAGGTAGCATCGATCGCCGCCGAAACCTTGAACTTCTGCCGATCGGCCTCCGGCAGGGCTTCAATGACGCTGCCGATCAATGGCGCGACCGACTGTGTCTGTGTAATCACGATTGACCCGTCCGATGTATCAGCCACCCGATGCGAACCGTCGGGCGCGCGGACCAGCACCAACGATTCACTTCCACGACCAAAACGCGCCACCGAAACTCCGTGGCTGATGACATCCCCCGTCTCCGGATCCAGGCCCCCCTGAAAGACCTCGATGGATCGATCGGCCGGCCACGCCGGATGGGAGGTAAGCCCGGTCAGCAGCAGGGCCTCGCTGTCGGCGTCGTATCGCCCGCAGAGCGCGCGGTAACGTGCCGCGATCACACGCGAGAACACACTAAGATCGCTCAATGTGTCGGTGAGCCTGTCCGTATCCGGCTCGTCACGCGCGAGCGGCCCGAGGGTCTGGTCGGCCAGCACCGCCAGGGCGCCGGCACGGGTCAAGCCGGGGTAGCGGTACTGAAGGTTCGCCATGGTCGCATCGTCGACTTTGTCGGGTACCGGTAGGCGGCGTCCGACCGCGGCCCTGGCTGCAGCCAGAAAGGCGTTGGCCTGGCGGGAAATCTCCAGGTCGAACGCGCACAGCACTGCACGCTCGATCTCTCGTGCATGGACATGCACCCATGCATCGCTGGCCTTATCAATCAATTGGCGCCGCGCCTCCCATGCCGTCATACCCGGTGACGGCACATGACTGCTGCCCAAGGCGGGCTGTTCAGCCAGCACCACGTCCAAGATGCCTGGGATACCCGCTTGCTCTCCGTGCGGGACGTCCGCTCTGGCACCATAAAACCCACCCGGCTGGCGATGCAGGGCAAAGTCGTCTCCATCGGGCACCGGTCCTGTCCGTGGATTCAACAGATAATCCGTTACGCCGTTCTCGTCGACCACCTGCACCCTCTGGCCCAACGTATCGGCCAGGAATTGCACATAGAGTGCCTCACCAAGCGCATGCACCGGCTCATGGCGCCTGGACGAGGTCGACAGCATGCGATCAAGTGTGTCGCCGATGGCTGCGCGGTTCGCAGCGTTATTGAACCATGACGGTGGCGGTTCGCCACCCCAAATGCGATCGAGTTCCGCGCGTGTCACGCCAGTTATGTCCTGCAGTCGCGTAACGGCATTCTCCCTGGCGCGTAAGCCTGCCAGGGAGAACGAACGCGCCAGCAAGCTGGCGTCGTCCATGCCAGAGACGTCATCCAGATTCAGCGTCCAATGGTTGCCACTTCGCTTGATGGCCGGCGCATAGTCGGCAACGTTGCGTGGACGCAGGCGCCACGTACCGTCGCTGTCGCGGCTCGCCGCCAGCACGACGGTCTTGCCCGACGGCAGTTGCATCCGGACGAAGGACTGTCCAAGCACATGGATGATGCCATCGTTGGAGGGTTGCTGGCCCTCCACCCTGGCTAGCACCGGGCGCTCCATGGCATCGACATCAAATCGCCACAGCCCATCCTCGACCGCGCTTCTGCCGAGAGGGACGCGCCGATATCCCGCCTGCCGAAGTTCCGCCAACGCCGCCGCACGGCCTGAGTAGACGCCAAAGGCAAGGTCAAGAATGTCCAGGACTGCTGCAGTGACGCGGTGGCCATCACCTCGGCTGGCTTCGATGCCGCCTTTAGCCAGGCTCAGGCCGATGAACCCGCCGAAGGCTGCGGCGCGCATCCGGTTGAGGCCGGCCAACCCGCCGGGCACGGGCGTGATGAGAAGTTCAAGAATCTCCGAAACGACCTTCAGTCCGGCCGCTGCGGCGTAAGTCCAGTCCAGTTTTCCCTTTGGGGTTGCCAGACGGGCCACATTGGCCTTTATCCGCGAATGGGCAAAGTCCACACCAGGGGAAGCCAAAGTCCATTGCGAGAGGGGTTGCGATCCACCGATGTGGGGCAATCGCCGTGGAGGCCGGTCATCGACCACCAATTTGACGACGGATTGGGGCAGAAGTGCCGTTACGGTATTGCGAAGCAACGCGGCGACAGGGTTGAGGCCCGGCAATGGCTCACCTGCCTGGGCATACGCTTTAAGCAGCTCGACAGCACGTTCCCGGTCGTCGCCTGACAGCTGTGCCTGCAGCCACGGTGCTGCAAGATCCACGGCGGCATTGAGCCACGCCTCCGCTTGCGCCAGATCGCTGAAAACACGCAAGGCGCCCCCAGGACGGCCCATCGCGTGGGCGACAACGCCCACGCCTTCAACCTCGTAGGTGAAGAAGGGCAATTGCACCCATTGCCCCACGCCAAGTGCCGGCACGGTTACGCCAAACTCAGCACGGTAGCGACGCCATTCGTTATCGCCTTGCAATTGCGACGTAGCGCTACGAAGACGACTCCGCGAAGCGGCATCGACGCCCGTCGTCGCTGGCGAGCGACCTGCATCCATGATGTCAAATAGCAGGGTATCGAGGTGCAGATTAAGCAGCCGCCGGCGGCCCAGCGACCCCGGCTCGAGCAACTCGTCACCCAACTGCCCAGCGCGCGCACCCGGATCCACCGATCGTACGATATCGGCGAACTTGGAAACACTCAGCGCGTCTACCCTCGACTGCCCGGCCTCGTCGTGGCTGATGAACGATGCATCGGCAAACTCGCGGCCTTCACCAAACTTCCAGGCGACTGCGAACGAAAAACCCTGGCGAGCGGCATCCCATAACTTAACCGAGTGGCGCATCTGTACCGGCTGACCTTCGGCCAAGGCCCGGGTCGAGCGGGAATGTTTCACGAGGTAGTCGGTGTGCAGCCAGGCATGCCGGCAATCCACGGAGCGATTCGACTGAGCACCGATCTCCGCATGGATGGCCTTGTTGATTTCATCGACGCAAGTGTCTTCCCATGTCGTCACCCGGGCCTGGAAGTCGGACGAGATGGTGGCAGTAAGACTGCGGATATCCGTGCGCAGTTTGAGATAGACCTGCCACTCTTTCCGTGGAAGCGCCCCCATGAAAACCGATAACTGATCCGTCGCCAGCCTGCTGACGACGGCATCGTTCCAGATCTTGGCGCCACCGAGGAATGTTGCAGCACCCGTGGCAGATGGCAGGTTGCGTGACCGCGACGGAACGCCGAATTTCGCTATGTCGGCACTGGGCATGACTCCGTGCGAACCGGGGCGCTGCTGTTCCCACAATATGCGCCTTTGGGGAACGGCAGCATCGGCGCTCGGGAAGCAAAGCATCTCGCATGCGCTGGCTTCGGAGTGCGACGACACGCTCGATAAAGGGTTACTGATGGAATCCAGGGCGGATTTGAGGCCAGGTCCGGCGAGCAGGAGCACTGCCGTGTGAACCGCGGAAAGCCGCCCAAACGACGGCACGGGCGCCGGAGCATAGGGGAATGGCTCCTGGGCGAACGATAGGGGCTTTGGATATCCCCACCGCTTCGGGTCGAGCCACGCTTCGTAAGGCCCGCGGCGTGGCGCTTGAGGGATTTCGTCAAAGTATTCATCGGTGAAGTCGAACATGGGCGGTGCCGGCTGCCACCAGGTCGAAACGAAATTCCCTATTTTCTGTAAGGTGCGCACGAACATGTTTGCACTGCTCGGCCCGTCCTCGGCAGGGATGGAACCTGCCGCTACCGATATTTCTGGTGTTTTCATGGGGCTTCCGGTGCCCTCGCCATCAACCGGCCGCGAGTCTACGAAGTTGGCGTGCGCTGCTTTTGCGCAATTCGTCCGCACGACCCGCGGGGTCTTTATGACAGAGCCACCTGGTGCGGGCCGTCCTGGCCGCCAGCCCGTACCCCAGGGCGCGCGTGCACGGTTTTACCGCGCCGTCACCCGGCCCCCCAAACGCTCGACCCGGGCATCCGCCGACGGCTGGAAGCCCTAGGCCGGACGTAAGGCGCTGGCGGCCGGTATTCGGCGTATGATCCTTCGCTGGGGCGGCTTCGGGAACACGCGGGGCCTCAGCATCAGCACTCTCTTTCGCGGGGTCATGGGGATGCAGGACATCATCGATTTTCTCGAGCGCATCGGGTGCGAACCCGGCCTGCGCGACCAGGGCGACTTTCTTGCGCAAGCGCTTGAAGAGGCCGGTATAGAACCGGCGCAGCGTGCGGCCGTGCTTGCCGGCAACGCCGACATGCTGCGTTCGCAGCTAGGCGGCAAAACCATGTTCGAGCTGCAGATGCCGGCGGAAGAACAGCCTGACGACGAGCACGAGCCGGGCGAGGAAGACGAGGAAGACGATCGCCCCGGTGACGACGGCCGCACGCAATTGCGTGCGCGGGATGTCCCGATGGCCTGCCTTCCCTAAAACCATGAGCGCGGCACGCCTCAGGCGCCGCGCCTTCTGGTGCCCAGCCTTGCTGCTGGCGTGCCTGCTGTTCGCCGCCTGCGCCCTGGGCAAAGGCGACGAGCCGGCAGATCCGGGTCAGTTGCTCGCGCACGCGGACAAGATCAAGACCATCGATCATCCGCGCTTCGTGCAGATCATCAACGATCTGGGCACCAAGCCCAACAGCCTGCAACCGGCACAGCTGGGATACCTCAGGTTCCTTGAAGCCTGGCAGGTGGCCTACTCGGGGGACTACGACCTCGGCGGACGGCTGCTAACCCAGGTGATCGACAAGTCGGACGACCCGGTACTTCGCTTCCGGGCCACGGCCACGCTGATCAACATCCTTGGCATCGGCCACCGCTACGACGATGCCTTCGCGCGCCTGGCGCAGCTCCTGGACCAACTGCCCAGCATCAACGACGCCACCGCCCGCTTCCAGGGACTGGGCGAAGCCGCCCAGGTGTTGATCGCCGCGGGACAGTACGACCAGGCCGCCAGCTATGCCGAACAGATGATCGCCGACTATCCGAAGGGCGAGACCACCTGCAAGGGCATGTTCTTCAAGCTGCATGCGCTGTTCAAGAGTGGCCGGTTGCAGACGCTCAGCCCCGAGTTCGCCGAAGGCGTCAACACCTGCGTGGGTGCCGGCGAAGTATTGGTGGCCAATACGCTGCGCGCCGATATCGCCGCCTTCGACATCCAGCAAGGTGCCAGCCGCGAAGCCATCGCCCTGTTGCAGGCCAACTATGCCGACGTGCGCCGCGACCAGTATCCCAGCCTGATGTCGCAATTCGATGCCTTGATGGCGCAGGCCTACTGGGAAACCGGTGATTCCGACCACGCCCGCAAGTCCGCCATCTCGGCGATCAACATGTCGATCAAGAGCGAGTACACCGAGCCCTTGAGCATCGCCTACGACGTGCTGTACCGGATCGCCAAGGAAGAAGGCAACACGCGCGCGGCGCTGGATTACCACGAGCAGTTCATGGCCGCCGACAAAGGCCATCTGAACGACATCACGGCGCGCACCCTGGCCTACCAGATGGTCCGCCAGCAGGTGGAAGACAAGAAGATCCAGCTGTTCGACCTCAGCCGCCGCAACCAGATCCTGCAGCTGCAGCAGGAACTGGACCGCGAGGCGGTGAAGACCAGCCGCACGTACATCGTGGCACTGTTGGTCCTGCTGGCATCCATCGGCTTCCTGCTCTACCGCCTGCGCCGCTCGCAGCTGCGCTTCATGCACCTGGCGCGGCGCGATGGCCTTACCGGCATCTGCAATCGCCAGCACTTCGTCGAAGAGGCCACCCATGCCCTGCGCTACTCGGCGAAGTCCTCGCGCAGCGCGTGCCTGATCCTGATCGACCTGGACCACTTCAAGACCATCAACGATACCCATGGCCATGCGGTGGGCGACCATGTGCTCAAGCGCACGGTGGCCGTGTGCCAGCGCTACCTGCGCTCGCGCGATGTCTTCGGCCGGCTGGGCGGCGAGGAATTCGGCATCCTGTTCCCCGAATGCGGTGCCGAGCAGGCCCTGGCCCGGGCCGAAGAAATTCGCCAGGCCATCGCCGAGGTACCGTTGGATCGCGACGCCGGCCATGTGATGGTGACGGCGAGCCTGGGCGTGGCCTCGGCCGAACGCAGCGGCTACAACCTGCACCGGCTGATGGTGGATGCCGACGATGCGCTCTACCGGGCCAAGCGTGAGGGCCGCAACCGGGTGGCCACGGCCTCCTCGGCGGCTTCCGGAAGGGCCCCGGGCGACCTTGAGATTTCCTACGCGGGCGAACTGGGCTAGCCTTCGTACTGGTTTCCCCCTCCCCAGGAATTAAACCATGTCTCGTCGGTTGCTTACCTGCCTTGCCCTTGGCTTGGGCCTCGCGCTCGCCGTTCCCGTTGCCCTTGCCGCCCAACCCGAACCGAACACGCTTTCCGACCAGGAAAAAGCCGACGGCTTCCAACTGCTCTTCGACGGCAAGTCGCTCAACGGCTGGCATTCGTACCTGCAAAAGGGCACCGGCAAGGACTGGAAAGTCGCCGATGGCGCCATCGTGCTCGAGAAGCGCATCAAGGACGATTCGGCCGATTTCGCCGACCTCGTCACGGACGCCGAATATGACAACTTCGACCTGAAGCTCGAATGGCGGATGACGCCCTGCGCCGACTCCGGCGTGATGTTCTACGTGCATGAGTCGCCCGAGTACCACTACACCTGGGCAACCGGCCCGGAGATGCAGATCGCCGACCTCACCTGCACCCGCCCGGACAGCACGACCCTGTACGAGCGCTCGGGCGACCTCTTCGACCTGATTTCTTCCAACGTCGAATGGGTGCGTGAATCGCCGCAGTGGAACCAGTTCGAGATCATCGCCAAGGACGGGCACGTGCAGTTCTTCCAGAACGGGCACAAGGTGGTGGAAACGCAGCTTTGGGACGAGAAATGGAAGGCGCTGGTGGCCGGGACGAAGTTCGCCAAGATGCCGGGCTACGCCAAGTACAAGAAGGGCCATATTTCCCTGCAGGGAGATGAGGACAAGGGCGCCGAGCCCATCCGCATCGCCTTCCGCAGTATCCGCATCAAGCCGCTATAGGCGGCTAGACGTCTCTCAGGGCAGGCGGTCGAGCGCCTTGTGGATGCTCTGGGAGACCTTGGCGGTAATCGGCACCACGTTGCCGCCATCGACGAGGTCGATGTCCTTGACGTGGATATAGGCGCGACGGCCGCTGCGACGATGCACGGTTTCCAGTTCCCACACCTGGGCCACGGTACCGGTCATCTTGATCTGGGCCTGATACGCATAGACCTCGCCGTTGGCGGCGCGATGCTGGCCCTGGATGTAGTGATCCACCGAAAGCTCCCCTGTCCTTGCTACTGCAAAAACTTTCCGATGCAACCTTTCGCCTCGCGCGCTTGCGTGGTGCCGGCTGCGAGGGCCGCTGAGTCTGCCTGCTGCCGATATTCAAAGTCAACGGACCGGCATTGATTGCATCACGCCCTGGTGTCCGCCGTATGTCAGGCCATCGGCCGGAATCGACAAATCATTAGTTGCGAATGATTCTTGATCATAAATCAGGCGCAACCCATTGTCCAAGCAATGGATTCTCTACCTTCCCCTACAACGCATGGCCGATCTGCGCCGGCGACGCCTAGGCCACATGCGCAACTTGTGCACCGCGCCACACGGCTCTAAAAGATAGGAACCAGGGGAGAAAACACCTTCATCGAACGCGTCTTGGCGCGTGGCGATGCGTGTTTCGTGCAGGGAAACAAGCATGACCGACCCGACCCAAGCCGCTGGGCAGGCGCCTTCGAAACCCGCGCCGATCGACGAAGCTGCCGTGATAGCAGCCAGGCGCGCGCGCGCGAATGTCCCTCAAGATGCACCGCGGATCGGCCTTGCGCTTTCCGGCGGCGGCATCCGCAGCGCCACCTTCTGCCTGGGCCTGATCAGGGCACTGGCCAGGAATGGCGTCCTGCATCGCTTCGATTATCTTTCCACCGTTTCCGGCGGCGGCTACATCGGCTCGATGCTGGGCCGGCTTTTCCACGCCAACGTAAAGCCCGAAGAGGTTGAGGATGGCCTGGCCCGGGATGGATCGCTGGTGCTGTGGTGGCTTCGCAACAATGGACGGTTCCTGGCGCCGGCCGGTGCGGCGGATTTGTTGCAGGCGCTGGCAAGTCAGTTGCGGGGCTTCCTGGCCACCCAGGTGGAAGTGATGGTGCTGATGGTGCTGTTCGCTGGAGTCATCACGCTGCCGCATCTTGGCTGGTCGCTGTTCTCGGCATCGTACCCGCTGCCGTTGCATGTGAGCGTGTGGTGGTACCTGCTTCCTATCCCGGCAGCCTGCGGGGTCACCATGTGTTACGCCTACTGGTTCCTGGGCAAGGAAACCGGCGTGGGAATTGCTACGGCAATCCTTGCCACGGCGGTCGGCATCTACCTTGCGATCCACGCTTGCAGCAGCAAGGGAACGTTCGATGCGGTCTTGCTGGGCGTGGGGGCGTTGGCCCTGCTGCCCTCACCGATCGCGTGGCTGGCTGCGCGCATCAGCGGCGCCCGTGGATTCCCCGAAGACTGCAACCGTGTTCGCTACACGGCGGGATTGAGCAACAGCTTGCGGCTGGTCGCCGTGACCTTCGCCTTCGGCGCCCTGGACATGGTGAGCTGGTACATCCGTTCGCTGCTGGAGCCGGGCCATTCGTCGGCCCAGGGCCACGTTGCCTTCGGCGTGGGTGCAACCACGGTGGTGCTGGTGCTCGCGCGCATGATCATCCCCATGCTCAAGACCAAGGAAGGCGGCAAGATCGCCAACCTGCCCTGGGCCATGATCGCCAACATCATCGGGCTCGTGCTCGTGGTCGGGGTGGCCATTTTCTGGTTGACGATATTCCAGGCCATCATCTTCCCCGAGCAGAACAACGGCTTTGCCGCGCTATTGCACAATGCGTGGTTGCGCTGGCTCGCCGTGGCACTGGCAAGCGCCGCTTACATCGTCCTCAATGGACGGCTGCTGCAGCAGTTGAACCGGTCGTCGCTGCACTTCTTCTATCGGTCTCGGTTGGCGCGCGCCTATGTTTCGGTGGGTAATTCCCCGGACGGGGATCTCGACGGTGCGGTGCGTCGCACAGGCCCGGACGACACGCCGCGGTTCAAGGTTTCACCGCTGGCGGACAATACAAGGGAGCACACCCAGGACACGACCGGCGTCACCCGGCTGGTCAATGGCGACGACGCCTGCATGTCCACCTACCACCCGCACAAGCATGGCGGGCCGGTGCACCTGGTGAACTGCTGCATCAACCAGACCGTGGACGACCGCACCGGCAACTTCAATGCCGATCGCAACGGCATCTACCTGACGGTGAGTTCGCTGGGCGTGGAAACCGGCACGCATGGGCCGGTGCCAGGTTCCGATGGGTGGCTGTCGCGTACCACGCTTGCCGAGTGGGTGGCCGTATCCGGCGCTGCGATCGGGTCGGGCATGGGTTCGATGACGCGGCCTGGCGTGGCCGCCTTGAGTTTTCTTACCGGCTTAAGGCTTGGTTACTGGCAGGGTAACCTGCTCGACGGCGCACCGAAGGGTCCAACGTTCCTCTCCAAGTACCGGGCCCTGCTGCAGGAGATGTTCGCGCGTTTCCCGGGCCTGCGGAACAACGACTGGTACCTTTCCGACGGCGGCCACTTCGACAATACCGGCGTCTACGCCTTGCTGAAGCGGAAGCTGCGGCTGATCGTGCTCGCCGATTGCGGCGCGGACCCGGAATACCTCTTCGCGGACGTTGAAAACCTGGTGCGCAAGGCGCGCATCGACTACGACGCGAAGATCGAGTTCATCGACCCGGCATGCCTGGCAACCCTTGCCGGCGAGCAGGCGGGATGGTTCGGCACTCCCGACACGATCGTTCCCGAAGATGGTCCACAACATTTCCTGCTCGCCCGCATTAGCTATGACAAGGGGCCGCCCGGCGCATTGTTGATCGTCAAACCGCGCAGGAGCCCGGACATGCCGCTGGACGTTGCCGGCTACGGCGGGCGCGAGGCCGACTTCCCGCAGCAAAGCACCAGCAACCAGTTTTTCAGCGAGTCCGAATGGGAGAGCTATTGCGCCCTGGGCACCATCCTTGGCGAGCCGATCACCCAGGCATTCCTGGACCGGCTGCCGTCATGGGCCGAAAAGGGCGCCGTGATGGGTACCGACATGGCCAGCATGACGGCTCCCGTGGTCGACCGGCCCCGCGCCAAACGCATTGCGACCACCGTAGGCGCATCACTGGGCATCGGCGCCATCGCCACCGGGGCGATCGCCGGATGGCAGGCATGGGGCGACCACAGGGACCAGCAAGTGCAGTGGCAATCGACCTTCAACAGCGAATCCCGCCTGTTGCGCCAGTACCTTTATGAGGCCGCGCAGAAAAAGGCACCCTTCAACGAAGATGCCGACGCCAGCGTCAGCATGTTCGCCTCGTCGATCGATGGGCTTACCTTGTCCGATAAACAGACCCAGGTATTGCAGGACCTTTCGCAGATGCTGGAGCCGCTGTGCGATGCCACGAACGACGAGCAGGCATCGAGGAAATGCGAAGGCAGCATGTTCTTCCTTAACAGCGGGGGGCATGAGTCCACGCCATGGGACCGTGCCCTGGTCGGCTATGTGTCCTGGCACGACCGCCGCACGGGCGACGCGGCCCAGGTTGCCAGCGAAGCGGCGACCGTGACGGTGACAGCAAGCTCGCCTGCACCTTCACCGCCCGCGCCGCCGCCCCCTGCACCTCCGCCGCCGGTCGTCGCGGCGACGCCATTGCCGCCTGGCGCGGCCCCAGGGCCTGCCTCCTCGATCGCGGTTGCGCAGACACCGCAAGCGGCACCGCCGCCGATCGCCTTCCCGTCAAAGGCAAAAAACCCTGTCACTGTCACGGGTACGACGACCACGCAAGCGGTACTGGCCGCTTGCCGGCCTCCCGGCCAGCCGGCGTTCGTGATGTACACGCAGATCTACGACGAGTCGCAACGCGACCCCGTCAACCAGTTGCTGGGCCTGGCCAGGACCATCGGCATTTCCGCCACCGACATCGAGAACGTCACGGCAACGGCCGCGCAGAAGAATCGCCGCGCGCCCTATCGCTGGCGTTCGCCCACCATCCTGTATGGGCCGGAGGGCAAGGACTGCGCGCAGAAGCTGGCGGGCTGGATCACCGCGCATCCCATCCCGGCATCGCCAGGTGCCGCACAGGCGGTGCCTTTGCCTTCATGGGCGGACAGCGCTCCGAACACACTGGAGTTGTGGCTGCCGCCGCCGCGTTAGTCCTGCGGACTGGTGCAGGCGGCGTAACGGTCACCCTCCACTTGCGTGATCTCGCCGCGGCCTTCGGCCGTGACGCTGCCGGTGTAGTGCTTGGCGCTGTCGAAATCCACATGCGCGGTCGCACCAGGGACGGCCTTGCAACTGAGCTTCCAGGCCAGCGACGTGCTACGGCGATGCTGGTCGGTGGCCGTGCACTCGCCCTCCGCCGGCGTCCACGCGGCGAACGTGGTCCACGGATCGGCGCCCTCATCCACGCAATGCCACTGCACTTCCGACGCACCCACCTTGCCGTTGGCGACGTGCCGCACCTGGATCTTCCACAACCCGGGCATGGCGCCGAAGTCACCGGGATCGGCGTGGACAGGTGTAGCCGCAGTCATTGCAAACACGCACGCGGCAACAGCGGCCAGCGGGGTCAGAGTCATTACTCTGACCCCCAATCCGGGGAGGAACAGCTTCATCATCATTGGACTCCTTGCAAACACGAAAACCCTGCCCGCTTGCGCGGGCAGGGTCGGTATCGAGCGAACCTCAGGCGATCAATCGACGATCGCAGTGGTATCGCTGACATCCTTCTTGGTGAAGTTGAACATGTCCATGAGGTTGCCGATGGCCGGCGCGTTCACCGGTACATACGGGTTCTTCTTGAACGCCACCGGGTTGGGCAGGTTGTCGCGGCTGCGGTTGGAGATCTGGTCCTTCAGGTTCCAGTTGGCCTCGACGAATTTGTCGAACGAGACATGGTCGTAGTACGTGTGCACGACCTTGCCGCCGAGGGAGTACTTCGACACCACCAGCAGCGGGATGCGCGTGCCGTCGCCGAAGAAGTCGATCGGCTGGATGTAGCCCGAATCGTAGTAGCCGCCACCTTCATCGAAAGTCACCATGATCACGGTGTCGTCCCACACCTTCGGGTTGGCTTCGGCCATCTCGACGATCTTGCGCACGTAGCCTTCGAACAGATCCAGCTTCGACGAGGCTGGGTGGCCGTCGAGGATGCCGTCCGGCTTGGCGATGGACACCGCCGGCAACGTGTTGTTCTGGATGTCGTTGTACAGGTCGTTGATGTCCTGGTTCTTGGCCCGCAGTTCCGGGTTGGTCATGACCTGGGTGGAGTACAGGAACGGATCGCAGATGTTGCAGAAGGTACCGGCCTCGCCGTCTTCCTTGCCGTTGCCGAAGCCTTCGCCGTAGTACTTCCAGGACACGTGGTGCTTCTCGAGCAGCAGCGCCAGGTTTTCCTGCGTGGACGGCGGGATGGTGAACTGGTCGGCGCCCAGCGGAGCCGGCGTGCCGTCACCCAGGTAGCCCGGGTTGTAGTTGTTCACCAGGTAGTAGGCCTTGGCCTTGCAGTCGGTGCCCTTGAACGACAGGTACGGCAGCGAGCGCAGGTAGTTCTTGATCTGCTTCACGCCCGGCTGGCTTTCGTCGGCGCAATTGACGTACGAGCCGCCACCGTAGCCGTCCTGCACCCACCAGTTGTTGGTACCGAACTGCGCGTCCGGATTCTCGATCTGGTTTTCAGGCGGGGTGGCCGGGTTGCCGTTTGCGTCGGCGTAGTAGATCAGGGTACCGAAGCCCAGCATGATGTGATTGGCACCGGTACCGCCCATCACCGACTGGTGGAAGTTGTCGCTCAGCGCATACTTCTGGGCCAGCTTCTTGAAGTAAGGCGCATCGCCCTGGGCCATGTTCAGGAACTGCATGGAGGTGGAACCTTCACCGGTGCTCTGGTCGGTGAAGTTAGCCGGCAGCGGAGCGCCGTTGTTACCCGCGCCCATGGTGGTTTCGACCCACGGGAACAGATCGTTGCGACAACCGCTGGGGTTGGCGGCGGTGGCTACCTTGGTGTCGCAATCAAGCTGCTGCCACATCTGGAAGAAGCGGTGCACCGGGCTGTTGGCGTAGGCGTCGTAACTGATCGATGCATGCATGTCGACCGGCGCGTTGGGAAGCTTGGCCGGGAAACGGGTATCGACCACGCCGTTGGGCAGGCCCGTGCCACCGGCAGCGAGCATGTCGTAGGTGCCGGTGGGCAGGGCAGGCTCGATGGCCTCGGCCTGCGCCGCCGAGGCGAACGGTGCCGCGGTGGGTGCGCCACCGGTGTTCATCTGCGGGAGCGTCTTGTACTTGCCTGCCTTCTTCGGCGACATGTCGAACTTGCCGGTGCTCGAAGCCATGAACTGCGTGGCGAGGTCCACGTTCGGACCCGGCGTGCCGTCGGCATTGACGATGCCCTTGGACAGCAGGTTGTCCACCGACTGTCCCTTCGGCGGCGTGTACGTGCCGTAGACGTGATCGAACGTGCGGTTTTCACCGATCAGCAGGATCACGTGCTTGATCGGGGTAGCAGTGTTGCCGCTGTTGTCCTGGCCCTGGCCCGGCTTGTGGAGCACGACGACGCCGCCGGGAAGGCCGACCTGGTTCTTGAACGGAGCCACGGGCACATTCTGGCGGAACTGTGCATCGTGGTCGGGCGTGGTGTCCTGGGCGCTGACGACGCCGGCGAGGCCGACGGAAAGCGCACCGATCAACAGCGGCAAAAGCCGCGTGCGGCGCAACGATGTAACCATTGTGAATCTCTCCCTACTGGAAGTCTTCCCCCTGATTCTTGTCGACTAAGGTTGTGGGTGACCCGTCGACCGCCGTGAGCTTCTACCTCGCACATGACGAATCGTTGGCACGCACGCGACAATGCGTGAGGACGTGATGACGTTCACGTGTCAACGCAAGATATTGCGAACAATCGTTACGCCCGCAACAAAAAACAAAAGGGGTCAGAGTCATGACTCTGACCCCCAGCATCACACCGACTCACCCCACCAGTTCGTAGGGGCGCATCATTTCGTTGTCTTCGTGCTCTAGGTAGTGGCAGTGCCAGACGTACTTGCCTGGCTCGCCGTCGAAGCGCGTGATGATGCGGGTAACCATGCCTGGATCGCAGCGCACGGTATCTTTCCAGCCGGCTTCGTGGGCGGCCGGTGGTATCGAGGGTCCGGTGAACTTCAGTTCCTTGCGGGCGTTCCACGCATAGAGATCGAACGGACGGCGCTCGACGACCTGGAAGCGCACCAGGTGCAGGTGGATGGGATGCGCATCGCCCGTGATGTTGATGAACGTCCATGTTTCAATCGTGCCCTTCTTAGGTTTCTCGCTGATCGGATCGCTCCACATCTTGCCGTCGAGCAGCATCGTCATCGGGTTGCCGCCCGAATCGTCCTGCTCGCCCAGCGCAAGCACGCGGTCCTGTACCGCCGTGGATGGATCGATGCGCTGCACCGGTCGCAGCGCGGCCGG